>Ga0187847_10002651_pt1 | contig 14295 bp, 17 predicted proteins | sample June2016WEW_4_10_FD_132458 | JGI IMG/M metagenome (GOLD analysis project Ga0187847, IMG submission 132458) | Peatland microbial communities from SPRUCE experiment site at the Marcell Experimental Forest, Minnesota, USA - June2016WEW_4_10 | ecosystem: Environmental > Terrestrial > Soil >...
CTAGGGTTGACCTGCCCGACGCCGCATTTTTCGCGCAACTGGGCTCCGGCTCGGCTGACCAGATCGAACAGATTCGACTCTTCCCCGGTCTCTTTGACGGAGAGCAGAGTCTCTCCGGCGGCCACGTCCAGCAAATGAAAGTCGACCCGAAGTTGGCCGCCACTCAAGGCCACATAGGAGCCGAGCACCACCAGATCTGCGCCCAGGGTTTTTCCCACTTGCGCCAAATTCTGAGCCGCCAGGCTGTCGGAGTCCGGCAATGAGAGATCGATCTTCATCTGCGAAACTTCGTCGCCCGTGATCGTCCGCAATTTCTCGCCGGCCCCAAGTTCCGTCGTCAACATCTCTGGGATACCTGTGGAAAGCCATGCCGTCTCGGGGTGCGACGTAGAATTTTTAAAGTTCAGAACGGCCACGGTGCGGCGCCGGCTCGGCGAGAAGACTCCGGTTTCTCGCGGAGCCGTTCGGTGAAGGTAAAGATAGGTGAGCGCTCCCACCGCGAGCAGAACCATCACACCCGCAAGAACGGCTGCCGGGATCACCCAATTTCGAGATGGAGATTTTACTGGAGAGGTAGTCTGAGGAGTAGCCGCAGCCGGAATCGCTGCGGAGTGAACCTGGGAAACCGGCATGGTCAGGCGGTCAAGGTCGACGCGCAATTCCCTCGCCGACTGATAGCGCCGCTCTGGATCTTTGTCGAGGCATTTGAGAATCAGCATCTCCATCCCCGGCGCGATTTTGGGACTCAGGATGCTAGGAGGCTCCGGCGGTTTGTTGAGGATGGCATCGATTAAGAGAGGGACTTGGGTGGAGGCGAAGGGGCGGCGTCCGGTCGACAATTCGTAGAGCACCACGCCAGCCGACCAGATGTCCGAGCACGGACCGGTGACGTCACCGCGCAATTGCTCGGGAGACATATAGGGAAGTGTGCCGGTTACTTGTTTGGTTTCGGAAATACTCGCGGTGATTCCCAGATCGTTTTCCTGGCGAACAAACTGGGCCAGGCCGAAATCGAGGATCTTGAGCCGGTTATCCTGGGTTAAACGCAGATTGGCAGGTTTCAGATCGCGATGAATGACTCCATGCTCGTGGGCGCTGGCCAAACCGTCCGCCAGTTGAAATCCGAGCCGGTAGACCTCCTTTTGCGGCATGGAACCCGCTCCCAGCTTGGCGTCGACGGCAACGCCCCCGACATATTCCATCACCAAAAAATCCAGCCCGTCCTGGCTGCCGAACTCGTAAACCGTCCCGATATTGGGGTGATTCAACTTGGCCAGAGTGAGGGCCTCACGGCGGAAGCGCTTGCGGGCGGCTTCATCGGCAAGCATGCCCGGCGAAAGCACTTTGATGGCCACGTCGCGTTCGAGTTGCTCGTCGGAGGCCCGGAACACCAGCCCCATCCCGCCCGCTCCGATCTGCTCAATTATCCGGTAGTGGCCGAGGATCTGCCCGATAATTGGAGTTGGCGACGCCATTCGGTCACGAATCTTAACCTCTGGAGAAATTGTGGTCAATGGCAACACTGAAATCCGGCAACACTGAAATCTACTGAGGCGGCACAATTCAAGAGTGCGCGTCAGAACTGCTTGCAGCTAACCGAAGTTCGTCACGAAATGGTCGTGAAATGAAACCACCTAAGCCTTTCAAAATCAGCTCAGGCTGTCGCGAAGAGTAAAGTCCAACATCATGAAAGCTGAGAGAAACGCAAAACAGGACGTTCAATGCGAAGCTATTTGGTCCTCTCATGCCGGTTCGCGTCGTCCTGCACGGACTTGGTTGGAGCTGACTTGTCGATCCGCGACTTGTGGACAGCCCACACGGAGTCCTGGGGATTCGAGTCGCTGGCCAAGTGCTTCCGTTGCGTCCACAACGGGCAGATCTGGGCGAACAACTCGCGAGCAGGGCCTTTCGCGCGACGTACCTTTACGGCGAGTCCATAGGCGATCCGTCCAGCAGAAAACCCAACTGGTTGGTTCTGTCCAACTTTCATCTATGTCGTCAAATGTTCAGGTCATCGAGCCTCTGTATCCCTCCATCCGTGACGGTGGCCAGCATCCACTCTCGAATTGTCCTTTCCCGGTCAGAGGCCATGAATCAAGATTATCTATTATGACCGTTGAGTTGGAACAGTTCTGCCCTCGAACGCCGCCAAAACAGAATCGCGTCAGGAACGCCCTACAAACGACTTTCTCCGATAAGAACCGGATGCGCTCATCAGCACCCGAGCGGGTCCGGGCGGGGCAGCCAGTGAGGGCTGTCCCTGACGGGATCGCGAACCCTGTCGAAAGGCACTCCAGTCAGTGAATTCGGATACTTCGAAGCTGATCAAGAAAAACTCCGACGTGCCAAGCCCAACGCGCATACAAGAAAGAGATGGCCAAGAACACGCCCAGAGCGACTTCCCAGTACAGTCTCAGATTCTTTCTCGCCAGAAAGAGTGACATGCCAAGCGATAGGCCAGCGGATTTCAGAATAATTAGGAATGCCCCGGATAAGACTACGTCCGAAAAAATTGAGTATTTATAGCCAATCTCAGCAAATCCCCCGAACCAGCACACCAGTACACCACTACAACAAAAGGCGATGGCCGCCGGAAGACGCAATGTGCGCTCACTCTCAGGTGTAATTCCGAATGGGTTCGATACGTACCGCCGCAGGGATTGCAGAAGGGATTCTGGGTGATCGAATTCGGAATACCTCGTGTCAAAGCACTTCGAACAAAGCGTTTCGAAGCCGGGAAGATCGCATCGGCACTCTGAGCAGGTAGGCATGCTGATACTCGGAGCAGTCTGTAAGAAATTAGAACATCTCTGCCCAGAGTCCGCGGCTTACGACGGTAACTGTCGAAACCGGCGATGTCACAAGCTTGCGCCGCTCTTCGCCCTTTCAAGGGGATTTTGAGTCCTATCGCGATTTTCGCCCATTGACGCGGGTTCAACGTCGAGTCTCAGCCCACGTTCGGAATGTCTTGATGATGTCGGGAAGGTTCAGCGCACCGCCGAAGCCTTCAAATCGGCGATAGTTCGGCGACGAATGGGGGAGCAGCCCCTTCTTCCGTTCGGCGATACGACACTGAATCCAGTCTGTTTCGCTGACTTCAGTCTTCATTGGTTCAAATTGAGCAGAAGCCAGTTCTGTGCCTTCCACGCAAATATTCACACTCCAGCCGGGGTTGTCGATGGTTTCTATGGTGATGCCGGGACCGTGCTCCCACTGACCATCACATTGCGCCGAATACCATTGCTGTAGCCAATTCAATTCGTCGGTCATGTGGCCACATTGTGCGGCATGTTCCACTCGAAGCACAATCTGATATTGCGGTGGTTGTCGAAATCAGGTTTACACTGACAAACCCATTCAAACGAACCACTGCCCGGCTGCCCGCAGGGAAATCCCTCGAAAAGTGTGCTTTTCGTTACTGAGAAGCAACCGACCTCGATTGGCATCGAATGGAGCGAACCAGTTCCCGGGTGGGAGTTTCACCCGCTGAAGTCCAGCGCCTTTCACGGCGCACTATTACGTCAACCAGACCATCATTCCAAAACGAGTTAGTATTTTTTAGCGGATGTACCGGGCGGTTCGCTTTCGTGAACTATGGAGACTCCTCCATCAGATCGGCCAGCGCGACGCTCCCCAGCGTTTTGGGCGATTGTCGTTGTAGTGGTCCTTTTGAATATCTGGTACGACTATCGCCATCCGCTTGGCATCATCTTCGATGTCTTCATTTGTATTGGTTCTACTCGCACAGGAACTCCGCAGGTCGAAATAGTCGAACCAAACGGTCCGGGGGATTCGAGTCGCTGGCCAAGTGCATCCGCTGCGTCCACAACGGGCAGATCTGGGCGAACAACGCGCAAATCGAGTTTCTACTCGGCGCTCTTTCCAACTTCAGGCCGAGACTGACCAAGAGCAACGCAGCCGATTTGCTCACCCGGCGAGCGCGCCAGGTGACTCGGCTGGTGGCAGAGGGCATGAAGAATCGCGACATCGCCGAGGCACTCCACGTCACCGAACATACCGTCAGCAACTATCGGTATCGGATTTTCGAGAAGCTTGAGGTTTCCAGCCGCGTCCAACTCATACTTCATGCTATGAACGAGAAGAAATCTGCTCACAGCGCCTGAGGGCTAAGTCAAAAGGGGCGAACCATCTTTTTGAACGTAAGCCGCCGCCATTGATCATTCATCTCTTCCATCGGAGCTGGTTACTCGTGTAATGCTGCGGGCAAATTGGAATATGTCTACAGTGTGAAGCATGGCACCCGTAGCAGACAGAATTGTCGTTGTTTTCATGCTGGGGGGACTCGCCGCGTGGGTAGCTTGGGGGTGGCGCAGTTGGACGCGGCGGCGCCCAGAACAGTTGACCGTGGGCATGAAATGTTCCTATGCTGGATTCGTTCTAGCCTCAGTCTCTGCCGCACTGGAAATCGGTTCAGGGACCTACGCGCAGTTCAGAAGCTTTCCCTTTGGAGACCCTGTTCTTCTTCGAATCTATAGGTGGGGGTTCCTCTTGGCATGCTTGGGCTTAGTGGCCGGACTCTTCGGAATGGGCAAGAAAACACCACTTCGATGGAAAGCGCCAGCCCTTTCGACCGTTCTGTTACTGCTATGGATGGGGCAAGTGATGGGTGAGTGACGTTATCGTCGAGCCACTGCGTTCGTTCACCCTCCACAACTCTCGGAAACAGGGCCTTTACGTTCAAATTTCGAGTTCTTTCGATCTGATGAGTTTGAAGTTGATTGGAAGATGAGCGCAATGGCGCTTTTTTGCCAATCAACTGGCTAGGGATTCGAATCGAAGTCGCCATGAGACTTAATGCTGCCTGCTTTCACTCCAGTCGTCAGGCCGTTTGTTGTCTGCCCTCATCGCTGCTTCATTCGGTAAAGGCGCTCAAGCTCAGAGCATCCAGATAAAACTTGTCAATGGCCGAAATGGCCGCCCCCTAGCAGGTACGCACGTAAACGTATGGGTGGGGAAAGATCGCAAATGGGCAATCGTAATTCCAACTGATAAAGACGGCGTTGCGTCTCTGGTCCTCACTGACAAGGAAGGCGAAGTAAATTTCCACGTGTCCCTTCGGTGTGATCGTTGCGGTGAGGAGTTCATCGTCTTTCACGACCTCGAACGTGTGGACGGGCAACCGTTGGACGCCAAGTGCTTTATCACAAATCTCTAACGTGAACGGTTCGGCACAAATCTCTAACGTAAGGCGCTGACCTTTGTGGGCGTCGAGCCTGCGTCCTCAAAAGAAAATGCGATCGCCACATTGGGATGTTCTTTTCCGCCGATCTCCACGTATGGATAGACAAAATAGTTTAGCGGGGGGCCCGCTTGAGCGGGGGCGAGTTTGAGATCCCGTCCTTGCGTGAACTGCACTCGGTTCACGTCGTGTGCGCCAAAAAAATAATCGTGTTTCTCCTGGTGCTTCCACGCCTCCGAAATATCGACCGGCACCCATCCCACTGAATCAAGATAAAACTCGGCCCAGCAGTGGTACCCGGGAATCTCGGCGGAATGCTTGTCGGCCGGGAGCGGGAAGCCTATCTGAAAGCGCGCTGGAATCCTCTCCGCGCGCGCCATCGAGATAAACACAGAGTGGAAATCCGTGCAGTTGCCGTGCTTCGCATCGCAGGCCCAGAGCGTGTCACCGTGTCCCCAGCCAGTGCCGCTCTTGTCATACTTCATCGTGCGAAAAACGTAGTCGTAGATGTCCTTCGCCTTTTCAAGGGGGGTGGTTGCGCCTTTTGTTTCCTGTTCGGCTAGTTGCGCAGGAACGCCGGTGACCGGCACTAAGTGATCCGGTTCCAGAAACCGCGCCAACTCGACGCGAGGCACCTTCGGGGACGGCGCAACACCCACTGGCTTCCCGTTGACCAGCACGACGTGCTCTTTTCGAACAACGTCATAGTCCACCGAAAACTTGTACTCGTCCCGATCGGGCTTCGTGGCTTCTGCGTATAGCACCTCGTTCCCGTATTTCGGCTGCCGAACCTGCTTCAGCGGTAGGTCTCCACTCTTCGAAGTAACTTTCACTTCCTGGAAGGCATCGGAGTGGGCCAGAGGAATCCAGACACGCAAGCGCTCGCCGGGGCTGACATTCTTCACCGTGAATGCGTAATGAAAGGTGAAATGGCGTTCGTTCTGAGCAAGAGCCGGCAGAGACGAGAATAGGAGGAGCAGAGAGAGCAGACGTCGGCCCATCATGACCTTCCTTTCGACGATGATCGCGTTTGTTTAAGCGCTCTGTGACCGGCAACGGCCAGCGCCTGTCCCAGGCGGGGCTGTCGTGAGCGAAACCGCAGCCGCGCGGTGGCGGTGTGCTTCTCATGGTTCGAAGCCCACGTTCGCAGTCTGCAGGTTGCGGCAGCGTCCTGTCAAATCCCGCTCTCGATTGCAAAAGCCGCGCGCCAAAAAGCGCTACCGACAACGTTGACATCCACTGGCAGGAACAGGCGGGAACCGTTTAAAATACCAGTTCCTTTCTGTTCCCTACCGCAAACTGGCGGCATCTATTGGGTTCGAGGTTCATAACGATGGCGAACACGGCTCCGACGCAAAATTCAACCGGACCATCGCCCGCGGCAAATGGGCTGGCAATCGTTCGGGTCACGATCGGCGCAATGCTGGTGTGGGTCTTCTTCGAGAATCTGGGGAAGGGTCTCTACACGCCAGCGGGCTACGCAGGCCTGATCAACTACTACATCAAGGCGAGTCACTCGCCGGCCGCGTGGAAGGCAGTGATGGGTTTGGCGGCGAGCCACGCCGCAATGGCCGCTCCGCTGCAGGCCGTGACGGAGATCGGTCTCGGAATCCTGCTGGTCGTCGGTCTGCTGACGCGCCCTGCCGCCTTTGTGGCTTTTCTATACTTGGGCAGCCTTTGGGTCTCGGAATGGGGCACATCGTGGATCTGGGAACTGCTGGTTTCAGTGCTCGCATCGCTTGCGCTTGTGGTGGGGAGGGCCGGTCGCGCGTGGGGTGTCGACGCCTTGCTGGCGCGGCGTTGGCCATCCTCCCCATGGTGGTGAGTTGAGCCAAGGTCAAGTGCGAGTGTCGGTTGTCATTCCTACACATAACGAAGCGCAGTCCATCGGCCGCGTCTTAGCGGATCTGCCCGCGCACATGGTTACGGAGGTCTTAGTCGTAGACAGCAATTCGACTGACGGGACTCCCGAAATCGCCTCAAAGATGGGAGCCCGGATTCTAAGCGAACCTCGCCGCGGATACGGGCGCGCCTGCTTGACCGGACTGGCCGAAGCAAGCAGCCCTGACATTGTGGTGTTCCTCGACGGCGATTACAGCGATCGGCCGGCGGAGCTGCCGCTTCTCCTCGCTCCAATCCTTGCCGGAAGCGCGGATATCACGCTCGGTTCGCGCCTTCAGGAACCGCGTTTTGCGGGTCAGTTGCCTTGGCATCAGATGTTTGGGAATCGCCTCGCCGCTGGCCTAATCAGGATTCTGTATCGACTGGACATCAGTGATCTCGGTCCGTTTCGCGCGGGCCGCGCAGATGTGCTACGCGCGCTCGCGCTCGAAGAAACCACATATGGCTGGGCGGTTGAAATGATCCTCAAGGGTACGCTGGCGGGCTTCCGCGTCGTTGAGGTGCCGGTGAGCTACCATCCGCGCATCGGCAAATCCAAGATTAGCGGCACGCTGCGAGGCACGGTCGGAGCCGCGTGGTTCATCCTCTCGCTGATAGTGCGCTATTATTTTCGGCATCGAAGAGCCAGAAATCCGCGGCCAGCGTAAATGTTGGCTCCGCGCTCCCCTATGGAATTCTCCGGCAAAAATACCGCACGTTCGTCGAACGGCAGACGAACACTGGTCGTCATGGCAAAAGCACCCCAGCCGGGGATGGTCAAGACTCGTTTATCTCCGAGCCTTCCCGTTGAGGCGGTCACCGAACTCTATCGCTGCCTTTTGAACGACACCATCGCGCTGGCGCAGTCGTTGGAAATGGAGGACGTCGCCATTATGTGCCCGGCTTCCGATGTCGAAGAACTGACGAAGCTGGCGCCAAGTGTGTCGGGCGTATTCGGCCAGAAAGGTCAAGGCCTTGCGGCAGGCCTCAACTCGGCATTTGCGCTCTTTGCAGCCATGGGTCACCAACGCGTCGTTGCCTTCAACAGCGACAGTCCGCATCTGCCGGCGTCGATTCTGGAAAACGCGTTCGAGGCGCTCGCCGGCCATGACGTGGTTGTGGGACCGACGCACGATGGCGGTTATTACCTCGTAGGGGCGAAGGCTTCTCACCCTGGGCTTTTCGACGGCGACAGCATGGGAACCAAGAGCGCGCTTGAGGCTTTCTTGGCGCGCTCTCGCGGGCTCCAGCTCTCCGTCGGCTTCACCGATCCCTTCTACGACATCGACGTGGCTGTCGACTTGACCCGGCTCGCCGCGGAACTGGAACTTGCTCCCGCTCGGGCGCCGCGAACGGCGCTCTGGTTGAAACTGTGGGCGCCGGCGGTGGCACAGTTGCGGACGGGCACGGTGGGCCCGTGAAGCTCACGCCCGCCGGCAGATTGTACGGGCTCGGCGCCATCTTACTTGTGGCGCTTACCATCTGCTCACGCAACTTCAGCCGGGTGGGTGGACCGTCCTTCATGCTTCCGCTGGGGGTCGCCGGCATTGCGTATCTCCTTGCCGTTCGCGAGCTCTTCGCGACTCCAAAATTTCCGCGCCGGGCGATCGTGATCGGGCTGGTGTTGGCTGGCCTGTGGCGTATTCCGTTTCTTCTGTCATCGCCGGGGCCTGATGATGACATTCATCGATACCTTTGGGATGGCCGCGTCCAGCGGCTCGGGTACAACCCTTATCTCGTAGTTCCGAGCGACCCGGCGGTCCGTGAGTTACATACTCCGGAAACCCGCACGCTGAACCATCCGGATTTACCGAGCCCATATCCACCGGGCGCGCAGATGTTTTTCCGCGCCATCACCGCGATTCATGAGTCTCTTTTTTCGCTGAAAGTGGCGTTTGTACTTTGCGATTTGGCGATTATTCTCGTTTTGCTCGAGAGCTTGCGTAGCCGCGGGCAAGGAGCGCACTGGGTGCTGGCCTATGCCTGGCATCCACTGCTGGCAACCGACGTGGCAGGCAGCGGTCACATCGATATTGTCGGCGCGTTGCTGCTGTTGGTTTCCGCCGCCGCGCTCGGGCGGCGATGGCGTGCGCTTGCGGCCGTCGCATTTGGGCTGGCTGTGGCGGTGAAGTTTCTCCCGATCGTACTCCTGCCGCTTTACTGGAAACGTGTTCGTATCCGCGACAGCATATTAGCGGCCGCCGTCTTTGGACTCCTCTATGTGCCGTTCTTAAACCATGGACGAATTCCCATCGGTTCACTCGGAACTTACGTGCGGAGTTTCCGCTTCAATGATCCGGTGTTCGCCGCGCTCGAGCGAGTTGCCGCTCCCCAGTTTGCAGTTGGGCTGGCCGTGGTTGCGGGATTTCTGGTCGCGCTCTGGCTGAGAAGCAAGGCCACCGAGTGGTCGCCCGATACCTTCGCGTGGCCGATGGCAGCATCGCTTCTCTGTGCCCCGGTCGTCTACCCGTGGTACCTTCTCTGGCTCCTGCCTTTTGTCCGCTCGGCTGCGACGGTCCCGGTCATCATCTGGACGGTCAGCATCATTCCTACTTACTATGTCTGGCATTTGCGCACGCTTGATCGTCCGTGGCTGGTTCCTGGCTGGATTATGGTTGTTGAATATGGATCCGTCGCAACGGCCGCCGCGATTCTCGAATTTCGCCGATTGCGACGACGGTCGGCGCCACGATCCTCAATTGAATCGATGCCCACTCGTTGGCCAAACCCCTGAGAACCCAACCCGTTGTATAATCCGCGGCAAGCGCTGTGAATGCCTGGGACGGGCGAAGAGTAGCTGTGCACAGCGACTCAAGTATCCAAAAGCTTGGCAGGGTCATCCAACACGGCATCCGTTCAATTCACCCGAGGAGCAAACTCTATGAGAAATGCCCGCCGATTAGCCATCATGGGTCTTCTGTTTTGCGGAGTGCTGGCCCTGGTTCCAAACTCCTGGGCGCAACAGCGCGCTCCAATTCTCGAAAAGATTGCCAAAACGTACGGAGTCGATTCTTGGGATCAAATTCAGGCCATCCGCTACACCTGGAACGGGGAAATTACCGGACTTTTCAAAGCCGCTCACAAGTGGGAGTGGGAGCCGAAGACCGGCAAGGTCTCCTACGAGGGGACAGATAAAGACGGTAAGCCGGTGAAGGTTACTTATATGCGCTCTGAGTTAAGCAGCCAGCCGGACAATGTGAAGACCGCAGTTGAGCCGGCGTTCGTCAACGATAACTACTGGCTTCTGTTTCCCTTCCATGCCGACTGGGACACTAGCGCCAACGTCACCGATGAGGGTTTGAAAAAACTCCCGGCGAGCGCCGGCTCGGCCGAGCATGTCGTGGTGAAATATCCCGCGGAACTCGGCGGTTACACGCCCGGCGACACTTGGGAGCTCTACGTCGGCAAAGACGACCGCGTCGAGTATTTGGTCTTCCACCACGGCGGGGACAAAAAGCCGAGCCAAGTCAACGCATCGTGGGTAGGCTACAAAAAGGCCGGTCCTCTGCTGTTCTCAACCGAGCACCGCGGCGACGCCGATGGCAAGCCTCTGCACATCTTTATTACGAATGTGGCCGTGAAGTTGACGGGATCGGAGACCTGGATGGACGCAAAGTAAGCGTCGAGGCTTATCGGGCGATTACGACCGTAGTGCAGCAACTGCTCAGCTTCGGCAGATCGCGGGTGGCGGCCATACGAGTCTCGAGCTTCGGCCGTTCTCCGCGAATGATCGGGCAGTAATCGTCAGGCTCCATCAGAGCACCCTGCAAGCGTCGTCGTCCGGCACAGCCGCCGTGGCATGCGTCACGGAACTCGCAAGGTTGGCACGCGTTGGGCAGCGTGCGGGCCTGACTGAAGGGCGCGGAGTCTAGAATCTCGACTCCCGCCGAAATCAAATTCGCCAGCGGCTCGCCCGATCCCGGCCAGTACACACAGGGCTGCGTGGTAGCGCGCGGAGTGACCCTCACGGTGCTCACGCCACACCCTCCCCGGAGTGGTGGCGAGCCCGCCATCGCGCGCACCAGCGGCTCACCAATGGCGATCACATCGGTCTCCGCAAAGAGGCGCCGGAACCCCTCCCAGTATTCTTCGTAAGAGAGTGCATAGAGGTCGGATCGCACCGCCTGATACACATTCACTCGCAAAGGCGCGTCGAGGCATTTCGCCACTCGAGCCACCTCCGCCAGACGCAAGTAGTTCGCTTTCATCATGACCGCGATGATGGTGACCGGCACGCCGAGCCTCACGCAGCGTTCTGCTTGATGGTGGATCAGCTCCCAATTGCCGTTTCCGCGTTGCGCATCTTGTTCGCCTTGGGTCGGGTAATCGAGAGAAAATTCAACGTCGTGAAAAGCGAGCAGCTCTTTGTCCTCCAAAACTGCGACGCTGTGGCCGTTGGAAGTGATCGTGAGTTTGATGGGTTGCGTTCGCAGGTAACCCAAGATGGCTTTGAACTCTGGATGCATGCCGTTCTCGCCGGTACCGAGATTCACCGAACGGATCGGCAGTCGTTCCATGACCGATTTCACTTGATCCAGGGAGAGGCGATCGGTGCGGGCTGGATCCCGGTAACAAAAGGCGCATGAAAGGTTGCACTCGTTGGTGAGCCCAAGCCCGAGCGAAATACCGGCGTCAGGCGTCTTCGCGCCGGTTGTGGAGGATGAAGATTCCGCTCGCACGTCGTTCACTCGCGCTCCTCTTTCACCGGATTTGGTCGGCGAGCCAAGCATTGCCGATAGCGCGCGACTGTGGCAAACTCTGGCCGCATACCCAGCTTACGTTCCAGTTCGAGAATCCGCTGATACTCGGCGTCGCGAGATACCGCCGGCGGCAAATAATCCGCAAGCACGCGCACACCCCGCTCCACAATTAATGCGAGCGATGCCGCTTTCAGCATACGTTGCATGGAGTCGTTACGGAAGAGTCGCACTCTCCCTCCGTAGAGGGATTCTTCTCCCCACTCCGCCATAAGACCATTTTCCGCCTCCTCCAAATCGCCCGCTTGGATTGCGGCTTTCAATACCTCCCCTGCCTGGGTTCGCACCAGCACTGAGACGATCGCGGATGAACCTCGCAACGCGCGAGCCGCATCACGCAACACAGCTCCCGGGTCATCGACATATTCCAGGATGTTATGGCAGAGAATTACATCGAACGAACCCGCGGGAAACAAGCTAGCAAGCTGTGCTGCCTCACCGTGTTTCACCACGATCTTCTCCGCGACCCCGCCTTCGAGGGCGGCGCGTTGCGCGATATCCAGCATCGCCGCAGAACAATCCACGGCGGTGACATGAATGCCAAGTCGCGCCAGGCGAACGGCTGTCGCTCCCGTGCCGCAACCGAGATCGAGTGCGCGCAACGGCTGTTCGGCCTGTCGGGGAAGAAAATCGTGCAGGTTGGCGAAGGCCAAGTCCGAGCGCAACCGTCCCCCGGGCGTTTCGAGGTAGGCAGCGTATTTGTTCGCGCCGCTTTGGAAGCGCTCGCTGCCAGGGCCGGCGGATATATTCATGCGATCTCCAAGCACAATCGTCTAAACTGCCGATAGCTTAACGCCATCCGTGATCGGGGATCGACCTTCTCATCCCACCTACCGGGTGGAGCGAACCAGTTCCCGGGCGGGAGTTTCACCCGCTGAAGCCCAGCGCCTTTCACGGCGCACTGTCTCGCCAACGATCCGGCCTGCTCACCAAGGCCATCGCCGCACCGGCGGCATCTTGGCGAGGGGTTTACTGTAGTTCGGCATGTATCCGACACACTCGATTCGAATATCACCCGACTTCGTCTGGCAGCGATATTCTTCGCCATACCCAGAGTAGTCGTTTGGGTAACGGATGATTAAAGTCCGGTTGTCTTGCCACGCGACGTCGATCAATCGAGGATCGTGACCAACCGTCAGTATGATCGTTGGGTAGCCTCGTTTTCCAAAAATGCGCGCTAAGAAGCCCCCTCGCTCGCGCCAGAGCTGCACATAACTGTGATCGTCGTCCAGCGCGCCACAATTCACTTCGTTCACCTGAACAAAGTGTTTGCCATCACTCGATGGGATGGGAGGGAACTCGTACTGATTACACACGGCTCCACGAAAAGGCAACGGGAACAGAAACGCCAGCAACGTTAACGATGAGGCGCAAATCAAGACTCCAGCGGGAATCCTTGCGGTCAGTTTCAAGAGCAGTCTTTTGTTGCGGGGTAAGTACCATAAGAAAACGGCGGCAGCCGCAAGCACGCCAGCAATTAACAATAGAACCATAGCATCGGCAGATTATCATGTCGCCGAGTGACGATCGCGGGCTTGGGCGTGAGTCGCTGCCGGTAAGGACGGTTGTAGATAGTTTGCAGCGCTGTGATCTCGTTCTTGTTCTTGTTCTCCTGGATGAACTGCTCGAACGACACCTACCATCACACGAAAGCGGCAGTCATCGAGCCGAGGTTTAGCAGCGCGGGGGAGCTTATTCCTCCCGCGCTGTATACTTACACCGACCAAGACCAGGAAGGCGCTGGCGACGGCTCAACTCTACCGCTGGGAGAGTGTCGCCACGTCCTACCTCGATCTCTACGAGACACTCAGCCAAGCGACGAAAGCCGCACCGGAAGCGCTGGTAGGAGCTGCTTTTCATTCGACGCCCGCTACCGGCCTGCAAGCGTTTATTCTCCACGGAGTCTGCCGCTGGCATCAAGAGGTTTTCAGTTGGCCTCAAGACTTGCTGCGGAGCAGCGGTCACGCCGTCGCCGGCCAGCAACTGCAAATTCATCTTAAAGAATGGTGCGGTAAAGTGCGGTTCGCTCGCACAGGACGCAACCGTTTGCCGCTGGGAGGTGGGGAGATGTCAATTCCGTCTAGCTTCAAAATTTTATCGGATACTTCGCGGCTGGCTGCACGACGTTGTCCTTCCTTCCCCAACTGGCGAAGATTAGGAAACAGGGTGGCGCAGGCCTTTCCTATTCCATGCTGCCAATCTATCTGGCCGGCCTGATGTGGCTTACTTACGGAATCAGGCTGAAGGCAATGGCGGTGGTTGTGGCGAATGCGGCTTCGGCAGTGCTCGTGGCGGCTGCAATTGCGATGAAAGCAATGATCAGAAGCCAGAGCCCTAGGCGCTGAAACGCCGAGTTACGGACCACTCAGGCCGTCAGCCAGCTATAGGCAAATCGTCGCGGCGAATAATTGCATTAAGTGCAAGTCCTTCCGGTCGCTGACACGGAGACTGTCCACA
>Ga0187847_10002652_pt1 | contig 14294 bp, 6 predicted proteins | sample June2016WEW_4_10_FD_132458 | JGI IMG/M metagenome (GOLD analysis project Ga0187847, IMG submission 132458) | Peatland microbial communities from SPRUCE experiment site at the Marcell Experimental Forest, Minnesota, USA - June2016WEW_4_10 | ecosystem: Environmental > Terrestrial > Soil > Wetlands...
CGCACTCTCTGCTACCGTAGGTAGTGGATAAATCAACGCCCGACACTCCTCAGTAGCTCAATGGCAGAGCATTCGGCTGTTAACCGAAGGGTTGTAGGTTCGAGTCCTACCTGAGGAGCCAATAAATCAATAACTTAGCTTCCATTGCGCTCTGCTTGCGCTCCAATTCCTTGAAAAGCCAGTTGAGCGACTTTGATTCCTGCGGTAGCCATCTCGTCTGTCACTACGTCCCCGTAAATGTTCATTGTGGTTCTGATATCCGCATGGCGCATCATCTTCTGCTGGACGGCCACTGAGGTGCCCACAGCGTCAAGCCATGAGCGGTGAGTGTGCCGGAAAGAGTGTGTCCCGAGATGCCCGATTTTCGCAGCCTCTGCCGCCCGCTCAAGTTCCCTCCACACGCCCGTGTAGGAGTACGGGAGTCTGCCGAGTTTGATGGGGCTTGCGAAGATCCAGTCCTCAGATCCCGAAAAGTCGGACCGCTGCTTGCAGGACTTCAGGCGCTCCAGCAATTCGCCTGTGAGATTAAAGGTCCGGGCGGAGCCTTCCGTCTTCACATCGGCGACAACCTGCTCAACGATGCCACGCCGGACGCTGAGTCGTGAGCCTAGCCAATCCACGTCAGCCCATCGGAGTGCGAGCGCCTCACTGATGCGAAGGCCCAAGCAGACGCACAACAACGCCATCGTCGCGAATGGTTCGTGTAGCTCTTTCAGCAGGGCTTGGAACTGCTCCGCTGTGAGGCTACGCGCCTTGCGTACCCTTCGCGTTGCTCCGATGTTCTGGACGAGAGAGATTGGATTGCGGCTGATGTCTAGCAGGCCGGACCACATCGCAAATTCCACAAGCCCGTGCATGAGTGACCGGACGTGCGTCTTGGACTTCGGCGACAAGGGCAATTCACGAAGCCACAATTCAACCGGGCGGGGCTGTACATCCTGAATCCGCGTATCTGCCCACTTCGGCAGAACGTGGTTATTCAAGAAAGAGCGATACACCCGCGCCGTGGATTGACGTGAGGGCATCCGCTCAGCTTCGTACCGTGCAACCACGCTGCGCACCGTGTCTCCCTCCTGTGGTTTCGCATGGATTTCAAGGCTCTCGACTTCCTTCCATGCGGCTGCCTTGGTTGGAAATTCTTGCTTCGTCCCAATTCGCTTTGAGCGGCGAGTTGGTCCGTCATACCAGAGGTAATTCCAGGTCTTGCGCCGTTTGTCATAGCGCACAGACCCGCTTGCGTGTCGCTGGCCCCTCATTACTGCCTCCCTTCAGCAGGGTCAGCGGATGACGAACACAGGATAGCATCCAGCTCATGCTTGCGGAATCTCCAGACACAGCGCCGCACACCGGAGAGCCGGTGCGCGGGAATCTTTCTTTCGCGTACCCACTGGAGCAGCGTGCGCGGCTTCACCTTCAGGTATTGGGCAGCCTCATTTGCGGTAAGCCATTCGGTTTCCATATCAGCCTGTTTTCTCGTTCCGGCAACGCAGGAAGCCGGAGGTTGCGTGGACGGTTATGTCGTGTCTTGAGGGGGGAAACGAACAAGGTTCCTCGACATGGTTTTTCGCGATTGCCTTCAAACCTTGTCGAGGATGTGAAGGGCACGGTATCAACTCGGCTCTCGCTTCTTCTTCCCACCACGGAACAAATTTGGACCAAACTTCTCCCCTTTATTACAGCGGTACGTCCGGATTCATTGCCAAGTGACTGTGAGCTTGCGAACCAGGGGGCGAAGGTTGTGTTCTCCCTTTACGAACTTCGATAGCCGACACCACTTCCGCTTTCCCATTCAGTTTCTTCATGTAGCCAGACAATGCAGTTGCGGTGATTCTCAGGCCGTTCTCCTCAAAGATACGAACCAGCATCTTGAGCGAGTATCCCCGTTTCCGCAGCAAACACAGTTCAGGGAATACCGCCCGTACAATCGCGCCCATCCTGTACGAAGCAGATTGCGGCACGGATTCATTCGCTTTTTCCTTGAGAAACGCACGAAACTCCTCGACATTGTGCGACGAGAGTACCTGCGCTCTACGACGAGCCTCATTCTCCATAACACGAAATTAAATCATAGTGACACTTATTATGTCAAATATGTATTATTATGTAAGAGAGGGCGAAAAGCTGGTAAGGGTGAAGGCAAGGTAGGCGCTGGATATACCGAAACTCCCTGCGGTCGTTTTGGCATATCCACCGGCCCCAACCCAATCCGCTGCGCTACTCGGGTTTGGGCCTGTGCACCTTGCTCAGGGCTTCGCCCCGAGACCCCATAGGAGTACCGAAATGGCAAGGCCAAAGCAGACAGAACATCGCCGAGGGTTGCTCATTAAACTCTTGTCCCAAGAGAAGGAAATCATTCGAGAACAGGCTCATCGCGCCGGCCTAACGGTCAGTGACTACATTCGTAAATGCGCTCTGAATCGGCCAATACGTTCCCAAGTAAGCCGAGAAGTCGCCGCTGAACTCAGCAAGCTGTTTGGATTACAAAAGCATCTACTGATGGAGATAAAGGGCCTGCCCTACGAGGAAGAACTTCGCCGTGAACTCAACTCTGTGCTGTCGGAGTTGCACACGGCACTCGCCACCTTCAACAAGAACACGGCGGAGTGAACATGATCGCCAAGGTGCAACCAACTCGGCAACACGCGAGCAGCTTCAAACGGCTATGCAAGTACCTAACAACGGAACGCGACGCCGATACAGGGGAACCTCTTCTGCGTGGGGACGTGGTATTGTCGGACAACATTGCAGGTTTGGACACGGTCGCAATTCAGATGGAGGGGATTGCATTTTTGAACCCACGCTGCAAGGATGCGCTTTGTCATTATGAACTGTCCTGGCCGCCGGGTGAACATCCGACCCATCCACAATGGCTTGACTGCGCGTTGCACAGTCTTCGTGAACTCGGCTATCAGGACCATCAATATATGGTTGTCGCACACGACGACAAGAAGCACTTCCACATTCACATCATGGTGAACAAAGTTCATCCTGAGACATTCAAAGCGCATACACCCTATCGCAACTGGTTGACTCTCGATGCCGCTGTACGCTCCCTCGAAGCGAAATATGGCTGGACACATACTGCAGGCCCGACACGTTGGGATGAGGAATCGAAGCAGGCAGTACGCGCATCACGTTCCGAACGTAACGCGCTTCGTACTGCTCGACAACAGCCGACAGGTGCGGCGGCAAAGTATGAACATTATCACGATGAAGAATCCTTGCAAACTTATGTGCGTCGAGAAGTTGCTCCGCTTGTACGAACGCTGCTAACTCGTAAGAATGCCTCATGGGAAGCCCTTCATACACTTCTTGCAAAATATCATCTACGCATTGAAAAAGGAGAATCGGGCGGATACACGGTCCTTGCCATTGACCACAACCTTCGGGTGAAAGCCTCGGACGTATTCCGCAGCAACTTCGCTGGTAAGATCAACCATCAGGCGACGGAAACCGCTCTTGGGCCGTGGACACCGGCCTCAACATCCATTCAAACCTCCGCACCACATCCGGTACAGCAAAGCGAACGTAATACCGCACAGAGGGAGGAACGTAAAGCGCAACGACGGGCTGACCGTTCCGCTCTGATGGATGAATATAATCAGTATCGCAATCGGCAACGGGAGGTGTGCAAGGCCTTCACTACAAATGGCAGGGAAGGCACGCAATACCTCCGTGAAGTTTTGCAGCAACAGAAGAAGGAGATTCGCTCATCCGCTCTGTCATGGCCGGACAAGAAGATCCTGCTCTCTCAAGCTGCGGCGCAATCTGTCCTCGAAACACGCGCACTAAAGCTGGCCGTTCAACGGCGGCGACAGGAGGCATTTCCGAAGAATCTCCGCACCTGGGTAGCGGACAGGGCCAGCGAGGGAGATGCGCGGGCGGCCGCACAACTTCGAGGATGGCGTTATGCCGACCAACGGAATCAGCGGCGGCTCGACGCAAGGCTAGAAGCGAACGCGATGCACATCGGCCCATCTCCCGATTATGACGGCAGCACCGACTGGGCCGACCTCGCGCAACAGCGGCTTGCAAGCCAGGAGAAGGAGCAGGTTCTCGCCAAACAAGTCTCCACAGCGCGTGTCTGGACAATTGACCGCAAAACCGGCGATGTCTCGTACACGCTGAATGGGCGGGTTTCGGTCATCGACCGCGGACGCGTTGTGACCGTGCTCAACCAGGACGAAGCTGCCGTCCTCTTTGGCTTGGAGATGGCCATCCAAAAATATGGATCGCGCATCGCGTGTACCGGCACCGTCGAGTGGAAACGGATGGTCACAAAGACTGCGGCGCAACACGGCATCTCCGTCCAATTCACGGACGAGGAAATGCAACATGCCCTGCGCCTGCAACAGCGATTGGCAAATCCGCGCCAACGCCAGCAGGAAAGAGGCGGCAGATAGGTAATGATCGCGGATATGCGGCCGCCGTCAGCAAGATGCCCTGACGAGACTATGCGAATGTGGATTGAACTGGAGTCTTGAGTTTATAAACGAAGGCGATTCAAATCGAATAAATTTCAACAAATCGAACCGTGAAGGGATGGAGAAAAGAAAACTTACCACGCGCAGTGCAGTGCGTCACAGCCAGTCTCTCTCTCGTGTCGCAGTTAACGACCGTGTACTTCATATTGGCACCCCTTGGACAAAAGACGGCTGCCAGCTACGCCGCTATCGCCGACGCTGGAAGCAGCGGCATACGGCCAAGCGGATTCTTGAGCGAAAAAGACACTCCAAAGCCGGCAGGCTACTGGTGTCTGCCGGCGATAATTGCCGTACCAACTCTTCGGCTTTTCCTGATGTGCGGATTCGCGATTGGACTATCGATTAGGCAGAGTTTTTTATGATGTTGATAGGCGGTAATCTATCCACTTTAGAGTTACCAGAGATGTTACTTGCGAGTGATGCGTATCACGGTATGAACTTTCATTTGACTTCTAAGAGGTGGTTGTGTAACTAATAGTAACCAGTCCTTCAATTTTAGGAACGTATTTCAGGTTTGAGCTTGTGGAGCTTTCAAGCGGCTGCGATCTCTCTGGTCGAGAAACACTCCTGAAAAACACTGCTGTTGATGCAACCCTTGGCGCTGTCGTAGTCTGATTTGCACGTTTGATGCCGACACAAAACCTCCGTCATCCACTCGATTGAAGTTCAGAGCCGCAGGCGGATTTGTTTGTTCGTACGGCGCACTGTGCTGCCAGTGATGTTCTTTTCTTCTTCAACTCAGGTTTCGAGGATCGAATGAAAGTCTCGTGTTCCGCCCGCTTTGCCTTGTTTCTGGTTGTAGCTTGCGTATGCCAAGCCCTAATTGTCAGTCCATTTGCCCACAGCCAGGTTGCGCCTCCGGAGGTTGACTTTGGCGCGGTGAACATTGGGAGCGCAAGTCCCGTGATCGCCGTGCCCCTTACCTTCAATACAGAGGCGACACTAGGCAGCGTGTCTGTGCTGACGGGGGGCGCATCCGGGCTTGACTTTGCCAATGCCGGCGCGGGAACCTGCACAACGGGAGCAAGTTACAACGCCGGCAGCAGTTGCACAGTGAATGTGACGTTTGCGCCAGTACTCGCGGGAAGCCGTTATGGCGCGGTAGCGCTCGTGGATGGTTCTTATAGTGTTATTGCGTCTAGTTATTTACATGGCACAGGTGTAGGACCGCAGCTAAACCCTGTGACAGCCACCGGAAGAACGATGTCAACCAACGTCATGGTTGGCCCTTCAGAGGTCGCGGCAGATGCCAGCAGCAACGTCAGCCTCACTGCAACAACTCCCATCACATGCACAGCCTCGACCACCTCGTCATTTATTGCCGGGATATGCACTCTAAATAGCCTTGCAACCAGTCTTGCAACCCAGACGATCACCTTCGGTGCCATTCCGACCCAGGCTGTCAATACGTCAGTAGGGGTTGCGTTGATAGCTTCGGCCAGCTCCGGCTTCCCAGTTAGCTTCACTTCAACCACTCCCGCTGTTTGCACGATCTCAGCTTCGACGGCGACGCTGCTTACGGCCGGAACCTGTACCATCCAAGCCAACCAAGCAGGAAATAGTGCTTATGCAGCGGCGCCCACGGTGACGCAGAGCTTCACAGTTGAGTCCGCAAATCCGCTAACGGGATCGAGCTTTGGGTCGGTGAACATTGGAAGCGTCAGCTCCGCGACTCTCGTCACCATCACTTTCGGCACAGCGGCGACGCTGGGCCATGTCTCTGTAGTGACGCAAGGCGCGACCGGGCTTGACTTTACCAATGCCGGCACGGGGACCTGCATAGCGGGTACAAGCTACAACACCGGCGGCAGTTGCACAGTAAATGTGACGTTCACGCCGACGTTCGCGGGAAGCCGTTATGGCGCGGTAGTACTCGTGGATGGCTCCGGGAATGTGATCGCGACCAGCTATCTACAGGGCACAGGCGTAGGGCCGCAGGTGGACTTCCTGCCGGGCACCGAAAGTACGGTGCCAACCAGCGCTCTCAGTTACCCCTCCGGGGTCGCAGTGGATGGAAGCGGCAACGTCTACATTGTTGATTCCGGTAACAACCGGATATTGAAAGAGACGCTTTCGGCTGGCAGCTATGCCGAGAGTACGGTGCCAACCGGCGCTCTCAGTTACCCCTCCGGGGTCGCAGTGGATGGAAGCGGTAACGTCTACATCGCTGATTCGGGCAACAACCGTGTGTTGAAGGAGACAATATCGGCGGGCAGCTACACAGAAAGCATGGTGTCAACGAGCGCTCTCAGTTGGCCCAGTGGAATCGCGGTGGATGGGAGTGGGAACGCCTACATCGCCGATTCCGGCAACAATCGGGTGTTAATAGAGACGCTCTCGGTTGGCAGTTACACAGAGAGTACAGTGCCAACCAGCGCTCTCAGTTACCCCTCTAGTGTCGCGGTGGATGGTAGTGGCAACATCTATATCGCCGATACCGGCAACAACCGTGTAGTAATAGAGATGCTTTCGTCTGGAAGCTATACAGAGAGCGCAGTGCCAACCAGTACCACGGCGTACCCTTCAGGTGTCGTAGTGGCTGGGAGCGGCAACGTCTATATCGCTGACACCGGCAACAATCGAGTGTTGCTGGAGACGCTTTCAGCCGGCAGTTACACCGAGAGTACGGTGCCAACCAGTGCCCTCAGTTACCCATCTGGTGTCGTGGTTGCTGGGAGCGGCAATGTTTATGTCGTTGACACAGGCAATAACCGAGTCTTGAAAGAAAGCTTCTCTGATCCACCAAACCTGAGTTTTGCGTCGACGGCCCTGGGTTCGACGAGCAGCGACAGCCCGCAGGCGGTCACTCTAGTGAACGCCGGCAATGCAGCGCTCAACTTCCCGATTCCGGGTAGCGGGAACAATCCAAGCATCGCGACGAACTTTACGCTGAACAACAGCGGGTTATCCGCATGTCCGAAGGTGAGCGCCGGTTCTTCGACGGCGGGGATGCTTGGAGCCGGCCAATCCTGCCTGCTGCTTATCAGCTTTACGCCCGCGGCAACGGGGAGCATCAGCGGAACGCTCGTATTGACCGATAATGCGCTCAACCCGACCGTTCCCGGGTATACGGCACAGAGCATTCTGTTAAGTGGCATTGGTACAGGCAGTACGCCGCAGAGCATCACCTTTGGATCGATCCCGGCTCAGTCCGTCAACTCAATCCTTGCATTGACGGCCACGGCCAGTTCGGGGCTGCCGGTCAGTTTCACGTCAACTACTCCTGCCATCTGCACGGTCACAGGTACTACTGCTTCTCTGCTTGCTTCAGGAACCTGCACCATTCAGGCCAACCAAGGAGGAAGTTCTGTTTATGCGGCAGCCCCGGCGGTTACACAGAGCTTCACGGTCAATCCGCTAGCCCAGACGATCACCTTCGGCACAATTCCTGCCCAGACTGCCAATACGTCGGTTGGTATCACGTTGACGGCCACAGCGAGTTCCGGCCTGCCAGTTAGCTTTACTTCAACCACTCCTGCTATCTGCACTGTCTCAGCTTCGATGGTGACTTTGCTTGCTTCCGGAACTTGCACCATCCAGGCCAGCCAGGCAGGAAATGCCCTTTATGCGGCAGCTCCCATGGTCACGCAAAGTTTCGCGGTTGAGTCCGTCAACCCGCTGACAGGTAGAAATCTTGGAACCGTCAACATCGGGAGCGCCAGCTCCGCGATTGCCGTACCGATCACCTTCAACACAGCGGCTACGCTGGGCAGCGTCTCTGTGCTGACGCAAGGCGCAACCGGGCTTGACTTCGTCTATGCCGGCGCAGAAACCTGCACGGTGGGAACAAGCTATAACGCAAGCGGTAGTTGTACGGTGAATGTGACGTTCAAGCCTATGCTAGCCGGAACGCGTTATGGCGCAGTGGTGCTCCTGGACGGCTCGGGAAATGCGATTGGCACCAGTTATCTACAGGGCTTAGGCGTAGGACCGCAAGTGAACTTCCTGCCAGGCGCAGAGACCACGGTGTCAACCAGTACTCTCTATAATCCCTCTGGAGTGGTGGTAGATGCGAGCGGCAACGTCTATATAGCCGACTATGGAAACAGCCGTGTGCTGAAGGAGACGGCTTCTGCGAACACCTACACCGAGAGCACCGTGCCAACCAGTAGTCTGAGTGGTCCCTCTGGTGTCGCGGTGGATGGGAGCGGCAACCTATATATCGCAGATTCCGCCAACAATCGTGTATTGAAGGAGACGCTTTCGGCGGGTAGCTACACAGAAAGCACGGTGCCAACCAGCGCTCTCAATTGGCCCTCTGGGATAGCGGTGGATGGGAGCGGAGATGTCTATATTGCCGACACAGGCAACAACCGGGTGCTGATGGAGACACTTTCGGCGGGAAGCTACACAGAAAGCACAGCGCCAACCAGTGCTCTTAGTTACCCTTCTGGTGTCGCGGTGGATGGGAGCGGCAACCTCTACATTGCCGACTCCGGTAACAACCGGGCGTTGGTGGAGACACTTTCGGCGGGAAGTTACACGGAAAGCATAGTGCCAACTAGCGCTCTTAGTTTCCCTGCTGGGCTCACGGTGGATGGGAGCGGCAATATCTTTATCGCCGATTCCGGTAATAGCCGTGTATTGAAGGAAATGCTTTCGGCAAGTATCTATGTCGAGAGCACGGTGCCAACCAGTGGTCTCAATTGGCCCTCTGGAGTGGCCGTGGATGGGAGCGGCAATGTCTATATCGCCGATTCCGGCAACAACCGGATGTTGAAAGAGGACTTCGCAGATCCACCGAGCCTGAGCTTCGGGGCGACGGCCCCGGGGTCGGCGAGCAGCGATAGCCCGCAGATAGTAACTCTAGAAAATGTCGGCAACGCCACGCTGAACTTCCCAATTCCGAGTAGTGGGAACAATCCGAGCATTTCGGCAAACTTTACTCTGAACGGCAGCGGAGCAGCATCCTCATGTCCGCTGGTGAGCGCCGGCTCCTCTGCGGCGGCGACGCTTGCAGCTGGGCAATCCTGCCTGTTGCCCATCAGTTTTACGCCCCAAGCGGCAGGCACCTTCAACGGTACATTGGTATTGACCGACAATACGCTCAACGCGGCCGCTCCCGGATATGCGGCACAGAGCATCCTGTTAAATGGCATTGGCACGGGCAGTACGCAGCAGACTATTGCTTTTGGATCGATCCCGGCTCAGTTTGTTGAATCAACAATTGTGTTGGCGGCTAGTGCCAGTTCCGGGCTGCCGGTCAGCCTCACTTCAACCACACCCTCTGTCTGCACGGTCTCGGCCTCATTCGCTTCGCTGCTTGCTGCGGGAACCTGCACTATCCAGGCCAACCAGGCAGGAAGCCCTGTCTATTCGGCGGCACCGACCGTGACCCAGAGCTTCGCGGTCACTTTACTAGCCCAGACGATCATATTCAACGCAATCCCGGCCCAGATGATCAATACGTCGGCTCCGGTCACGCTGAACGCTTGGGCCTACTCAGGGCTGCCAGTCAGTTTCACTTCAACCACGTCCACCGTCTGCACGGCCTCGTCTACAGCTTCGACGGCAACGCTGCTTGCTGCCGGAACTTGCACCATCCAGGCCAGCCAGCCGGGAGACGGCGTGGTGTATGCGGCGGCGCTCACGGTGACGCAAAGCTTCACAGTTGAGTCCGCCAACCCCTTGTTGGGTACAAATTTTGGAACTGTGAGCATCGGGAGTGCCAGCTCAACGATCGCTGTGCCTCTCACCTTCGGAACAACTGCCACGCTGAGCAGCGTCTCCGCGCTCACACAAGGCGCAACCGGACTTGACTTTGCTAATGTCGGCGCGGGAACATGCACGCCGGGAACAACCTATAGCGCAATCAGTAGTTGTACGGTGAATGTGACGTTCACGCCTACGCTCGCCGGAACCCGTTATGGAGCAGTGGTGCTCCAGGATGGCTATGGGAATGTGATTGCGACCAGTTATCTCCAAGGCACAGGCGTCGGGCCGCAAGTGAACTTTCTACCGGGCACTGAGAGTATGGTGCTAACCAGCAGCTTCTTTGGTCCTTCTAATGTTGTGGTAGATGGAAGCGGCAATATCTACATAGCCGATGGCTTCTATGGTCGGGTCTTGAAGGAGACCCCTTTGTCTGGCGGTTACACCGAGAGCATGGTGCCAACCAGCGTCCTTAGTAATCCTTCAGGGGTTGCGGTTGATGGAAGCGGCAACGTCTACATCGCCGATTCCTACAACAATCGGGTCTTGAAGGAGACACTTTCCGCGGGCAGTTATGTTGAAAGCACGGTACCAACCAGCGCTCTCAGTTACCCCTCCGGTATCGCGGTGGACGGTAGCGGCAATATCTATATCGCCGATTTAGGCAACAACCGGGTGTTGGTGGAGACGCTGTCAGGGAGCAGTTACACCGAGAGCACGGTGCCGACCAGCTCTCTGGCTAATCCCTTTGGAATTGCGGTAGATGGAAGCGGAAACGTCTATATTGCCGATACCAACAACAATCGGGTGCTGGTGGAGACACTGTCGAAGGGCAGCTACACAGAAAGTACGGTGGCAACCAGCGCTCTGGGTTTCCCCGTTGGGGTTGCGGTGGATGGAAACGGCAATGTCTACGTCATCGATAATTACGGATACGGATTAGGCAACAGCAACGTTTTGAAGGAGACGCTTTCGGCGGGCAGTTACACCGAGAGCACGGTGCCAACCAGTTCCCTGTTTGGTCCCGAAGGGGTCGCCGTGGATGGTAGCGGCAATGTCTTTATCGCCGATACCGGCAACCACCGGGTGTTGAAGGAGGACTTCTCTGATCCACCGAGCCTGAGCTTCGCGTTGACAGCCCCTGGTTCGATGAGCAGCGACAGCCCGCAGACCATCACGGTCGAGAATGTCGGTAATGCCGCGCTGAACTTCTCGATTCCGAGTAGTGAGAACAATCCCAGCATTACGGCGAACTTCACTCTGAACAGCAGCGGGTCATCCTCATGTCCGCTGGTGAGTACCGGTGCCTCGACCGTGGGGGCACTTGCAACGGGCCAATCCTGCCTGTTGCCCATTAGTTTTGCACCTTCAATTGCAGGCAACATTAGCGGGACGCTCGTATTGACCGACAATGCGCTTAACGCGGCCGCTCCCGGGTATGCGGCACAAAGCATCTTGTTAAGTGGCATTGGCGCGGGCAGTACGCAGCAGAGCATCACCTTTGGCCCAATTCCAGCACAGACTCTCAACTCGACCCTAGCGTTAACGGCCACGGCCAGCTCCGGGCTGCCGGTCAGCCTCACTTCAAATACTCCCACTATCTGTACGGTTTCGGGCCCTGTCTGGGCCTCGACGGCTACGCTGCTCGCCACAGGAACCTGTATCATCCAAGCCAGCCAGACGGGAAGCACTGTTTATGCGGCGGCGCCAGCGGTCATTCAAAGCTTCATGGTCAATCCGCTAGCCCAGACGATCGCCTTCGGTGCCATCCCGGCCCAGGCTTTGAATACGTCGGTTGCGGTCTCGCTGGTTGCGACGGCCAGCTCCGGGCTGCCGGTCAGCTTCACCTCAACTACTTCCACCATCTGCACGGTCTCGGCTTCGACCGTGACTTTGGTTGCCAACGGAACCTGTACCATTCAGGCCAACCAAGCAGGAAATGGTGCTTACGCAGCGGCCTCCATGGTCACGCAAAGCTTCACAGTCGAGCCTGCAAATCCTTTGACGGGCACGAGCTTTGGAACGACGAACATTGGCACGGCCAGCTCTGCGATTCCTGTTGCCATCACCTTCGGCACAGCGGCGGCACTGGGCAGTGTCTCTGTGCTGACCGGGGGTGCAACCGGGCTCGACTTTGCCGATTCCGGCGGCGGAACCTGCTCGCCGGGAACAAGCTATAACGCAGGCGACAGTTGCATAGTAAATGTGACGTTCACGCCAATGTTCGCCGGAACTCGTTATGGCGCGGTAGTACTAGATGATGACTCAGGAAACGTGATCGCGACCAGTTATCTACAGGGAACAGGTCTAGGGCCGCAGCTGACCTTTTTGCCGGGCACCGAGAGCACGGTGCCGACCAGCGCCTTGGCCAGCCCTTTCGGGGTCGCGGTAGATGGGAGCAGCAATATCTATATCGTCGACACCTACAACAACCGTTTATTGAAGGAGACATTTTCGGCGGGCAATTATACCGAAAGCACGGTGCCAACCAGTGTCCTGACTTATCCCGCCGGAGTCGCGGTGGATGGGGGCGGCAACGTCTACATTGCAGATACTGGCAACAACCGGGTGTTGAAGGAGACACTATCTGCGGGCAGCTACACCGAGAGCACGATACCAACCAGCGCTCTCAATTGGCCTTTTGGGGTAGCGGTGGACGGGAGCGGCAACGTCTACATTGCCGACACATACAATCAACGTATTTTGGAGGAGACTCTGTCGTCGGGCAGCTACACAGAAAGCATGGTGCCGACCAGCAGTCTGAATGGTCCCTTTGGAGTCGCGGTGGATCAGAACGGCAACATATACATTGCCGACCTCTACAATCAACGAGTTTTGAAGGAGACACTTTCGGCGGGTAGCTACACTGAAAGCATCATGCCATCGAGCACTCTTGATGGTCCCGAAGAAGTTGCGGTGGATGGGAACGGCAACGTCTACATTTCAGACTGGGGCTATTATGGTCTCAACTACCAAGTGTTGAAGGAGACGTTTTCGGCTGGCAGCTATACCGAGAGCACGGTGTCAACCAGCACTCTGGATGCCCCTTCCGGACTTGCGGCGGATGGGAGCGGTAACGTCTATATTTCCGATACCTACAACAACCGGGTGCTGAAAGAGGACTTAGCGGATCCACCGAGTCTGAGCTTTGCGACGACGGTCGTGGGTTCGACGAGCAGCGACAGCCCGCAGGTAGTCACTGTCGAGAATATCGGCAATGCCACACTGAATTTCCCGATTCCGAGCAGTGGAAACAATCCGAGCATTCCAGCGAACTTCACGCTGAACAGTAGCGGGGCATCTGCCTGCCCGCTGTTGAGTGCCGGCTCCTCGACGGCGGGAGCACTTCCCGCCGGCCAATCCTGCCTGTTACCCATAAGCTTTACACCAACAGCGGCGGGCAACCTCAGCGGCACGCTGGTACTTACCGACAATGCGCTGAACGCTGCCGCGCCAGGGTTCGCATTGCAGAGCATTCAGTTAAGCGGCACAGGTACCCAGGCGAGTCAAACCAGCGACCTCAAGGCACTTGCATCACAGGCTGTGGTCATCGCAAAAACCACCCACCTTGCCCTCGGTGCAGTCGACCCCATCTTCCACGAAACCATCGTTGGATTTTCCGACAGCGACACAGCATTGACTCGCGCCACCGGCGCGTCCAACTTGACCACGACCGCATTGGAATCTTCTCCGGCAGGCGGATTCACTACTAATGCTGTGGTTGACACACTGGCACCTGCCACGTACAGCTCTACCTCTGTGAGCGGAACACTAGCCGTCACGCCGTTAGGAACTGTCGTCACGCCGTCGTTTATGCCCGCGCCAGGAACCTACTCGTCGTCGCAAACAGTGACCATCTCGGACACGACGAGCGGCTCGACGATCTACTACACGATCGACGGCACGATGCCGACAACCTCTTCAACCGTGTACACGGGGGCAATCACAGCATCGGCATTGGAGACTATCAAGTCTATCGCAGTGGCCACTGGCCATACGAATAGCGTGGTTGCCTCGGCTGCCTTCATCATCAAATAACCTGGCGCCTTCGACTAGAGCCAGCCAGACACGACACGAATTTAGCTATTTGAAAGGATTGCACGTCATGCGCAAGCTCTTGGGAAATAGGATGAAGGTAGCTGCAGTACGCACCCTCCA
>Ga0187847_10002653_pt1 | contig 14287 bp, 13 predicted proteins | sample June2016WEW_4_10_FD_132458 | JGI IMG/M metagenome (GOLD analysis project Ga0187847, IMG submission 132458) | Peatland microbial communities from SPRUCE experiment site at the Marcell Experimental Forest, Minnesota, USA - June2016WEW_4_10 | ecosystem: Environmental > Terrestrial > Soil >...
CTGCCGCTGCCGTTCGGGCAGAAGGTGATGGTGTAGTTGGCGCCGGTCGCGCAGGTGTGCAGGCCGATATTGTCGTCGTACGCATAGGAGTACTCGTTGGGGCAGTCGGCGTGAATGTTGTTGACATACGACTGGTCAGCCGCAGGCCAATTCGCCACGATGCAAGTGGCGCTGGTATTGTAGGCGCCAGCGCAGCAGAACTGAGCGTTGCCGGTCGCGGTGCAGGGGCTGAGGCAATCCGCGCCGCCATCGGCCAGCAAGCTGCTATTGCAACTGGTGAGGGGACCCGTGGTGCAGGTATTGGGCGAGACGCAGCTCGTGTTGGAGACTACGATGCCGATGGGATTGTCGAATCCGTCCACATAGCTTACGTCATACCAGTCGGTGCCCGAGGCATCCAGGTTAAACTCGGCCAGCGAGGTGCCGGCCACGCCTGTGGTGCCGGCGCATTGCAATCCGGTGCCACCGCAAGAGCCGGTGGTGCATACGGCGGGACTGGAGCCATTGCATCCTTTGCGGCCCCAGATGCGGCCATTCCATCCATTGGCGAGGGTGAAGCTCACCGAGGCGCCGGCGGCCTGCGACCATCCGCCATTGTCATAGGTGGCGGGATAGATGCCGGGGTAAATGGTGTAACTACAACTATTCTTGATGGTTACGGTTGCTGCGAAGCCGCTTGCCTGCGACATCGCCAAAATCATGATCAACGCGAGACTGACGGCGATCACACTCTGCCAGCTGCGAAAGCGCATATGGCAACACTCGAGATTCATTTTCATTTTTTGAGCTTCCGTTTCCGGGGATTGAAACGGGGCGTACGAACCGGATTGAAACGGGGCGTCCGAACCGCTTGATCCCCTATTCAAAATTTAGGCAACCATAAGAGCTTCTTGAGACGGCAGTCAACGTAATATCGGTAAGTTTTTCCTGTAAACATTCAGGTAAACATGGAGGTAAACGGTCAATTTATTGTTGCATCAAGCCGTGCGGGAAGTGTGCCTTTAACTCTCCCAAGAGCGCTATAACCATGTGAGAATGGACGTCATGCCGTTCATCCGCGAGTACGCACGGAGCATCTTCCACGCGCTTTCCTTGTTTGAAAGCTTCATATCGATTTCAGACAGTGGGTGGCAAGGAGTAGTCAGGGTAAACGCATCGCAAAGAAGAACGGAAAAAGCAGGGCACGGGCTTTTTAACCCCCTAGGCCGTATCGACATATACACTTTGCAACCGGATTGATCGGTGTTGAAATGGGAGTATGTCACCTAGCCGTTATGAACTGAGTGATTTGCAATGGGAGAAGATCAAGGATTTTCTTCCTGGGCGCAAGGAGCATGTGGGCCGCACAGCAGCCGATAACCGTTTATTTGTGAACGGCGTACTGTGGGTACTGCGCTCGGGAGCGCGATGGGCTGACCTTCCGGAGCGTTACGGCAAGTACAAAAGCGTGCATAAGCGCTTCATGCGCTGGGCCAACTCCGGCGTCTGGGAGCGGATCTTTCACGAGTTGGTGCGTGACAAGAAGAGCCAGTATCTGATGCTGGATTCGACCATCGTGCGGGCTCGCCAGCAGGCGGCCACGGGCCGCAAAAAAGGGGCGCGGACAAGGCTTTGGGGCGTTCCCGAGGAGGTCTGACGACTAAGATTCATCTGCTCGCCAACGAATTGGGCCTGCCCTTGGATTTTCTTATCGCGGGCGGCCAGGTAAATGACTGTACCCAGGCCATTGAGTTGTTGGGCCAGCACAAGGCCGAGGCTGTGCTGGCCGACAAGGGGTACGACTCTGACGCCATCGTAGAGCACGTTGAAGCCATGGGAGCCAAAGCCGCGATCCCGCCCAAACGCAACCCCAAGGTGCAGCGCGAGTACGACAAGGACCTTTACAAACAACGCAATCGCATCGAACGCTGCTTCAGCAAACTCAAGTGTTTCCGCAGGTTCGCCACCCGATACGAAAAATCCAAAGCCTGCTTCAATGCCCTCGTCGCCCTCGCCTGCGCCTGATTGCACCTCAGGTTATATGTCGATACGGCCTAGGGCTGATCGGATGGGCAAGCAACGAACTTATCACTTGATTAGTATTGGCAAACGCGGATGTCGCCGGGACCGGTTTCTGAGCGTGTTTCGGAGATGCCCGCTCTGTTTTGGCGGCAATCCATCGGGGGCAAAGGCAAGTGCAAATGCAGATCCTTCGACTCCGCTCAGTGCAGGCTTTCGACTCCGCTGAAGAACGCTTCACTCAAGATGACGGCTCTTGTGGTGGGTTCGCTCGGGATGACCGCCTCCACTTTAAAACTCGCGCCGGACGAGTTTTCAAAATCGCCGCAATCTCTCCGCTGCCGCGTCCTTTGCCGGCCAACAGAGCTGCCCGCGCCCGATCCGCCAGACGCTGCTCGGATGCGCCCAAGCGCAGATACCGCTTCAGCACCTTCTCTTCTTCCGCCGTCAAACGAATAACCGCCGCTAGCCTCACCATGGGAACCGCTTATCGTTCTATCGCTAACTATTGCAAGCAGACACTAGACGCAAAAACAATACGCGGCGAGTGTAGGGCACCCAGCGGCACCCGGCTGACCGGAGAAGTGAAACCTGAGATTGACGCTGGCAAGCTGGATGGGCTATTCTTGGCCGCGAATTTGTTCCAATTGCAAATCGAAGAGTTTTCCATCGAAGGAGATCGCACTATGAGGATCGTGGCGGCCGTTGTTCTGTTGTCGTTCGCGCCGGCGTTTGCTTGCGCCGAAGGGCCAAAGCCTTGTGAAGAGTTGAAGGCAGAGATCGCCAAGAAGCTGGATGCAAACGGCGCGAAGGCCTATACGCTGGAGATCGTGGCGAAGGACAAAGACGCGGAAGGCAAGGTGGTGGGCAGTTGCGAGGGCGGGACGAAGAAGATCATGTACGTGAAAGCGCCAGCCCCGGCGAAGGCCCCGGATCCCGCGGCCGGCAAGCAGTAGAAAGCGCCTGAGCGGAGATTCCTCAGAGTTTCTTGATTTTTTCAGCGACGATGGCTTCGGCGGCGGCGACTACCTCTTCCAGCGTCATGCGCGTGGAATCGAGCAGGATGGCGTCGAGGGCGGGCTTGAGGGGGGAATCGGCGCGGTTGCGGTCGCGCTCGTCGCGGGCGCGCAGATCGCGAATCACTTCTTCGGGCTGGACGGCTGGCTCGGGGCCAAGCTGGTCGTAACGGCGGAGGCCGCGCACTTCGGGCGCGGCGTCGAGGAAGATCTTGACCTGGGCCTGGGGAAATACGACCGTGCCGATGTCGCGGCCCTCCATCACCACTCCGCCCTGCGCGCCCATCCGCTGCTGGAGGCGGACCATCCAGGCGCGAATGGCAGGAAAGACACTGACGCGGGAGGCGGCGTCGGTGACGGTTTGATTGCGGATCAGGCCGGTGACGTCTTCGCCGTCGAGCAGGACGCGGTTGTGTTCTTCGGCGGGTTCGAGGCGGATGGAGGTTTCGGCGGCAAGGCTCTCAAGCCCCGCGCTCTCGTCCAAAGACGCTGCCGCGCGCAGCGCCTTGAGGGCAAAGGCGCGGTACATGGCACCGGTTTCCAGGTTCAGCAAGCCGAAATGGCGTGCCAGGTGGCGGGCGACGGTACTCTTGCCCGCTCCGGCAGGGCCGTCAATGGCGACGATGATCTTGCGGAGCGGATCGGAAGAGCTGGAGCGACTTTCGTCCGCGCTCATCCGCGCTTCTTCGGCGCCTGCTTGGCCCGGGCGGTAAAGCCAAACCGCTTGCTGTTGCCAGCTTTTGCGCCGGCGGCAAGTGCGGGCTTATGGCCGTTGCTGCCGTTGCGTGCGGCTGAGCCGGGCTTGGCGGCGGGTTTTGCGCCAATGGAGCGGGTATTGCGCTGGCTGCTGCCACGGGCACTCCAGGATGGCGCGGCGGGCTTGGCGGAGCGTGCGCCAGAGCCGTTGGACGGGCGAGGCGCTGGCCTGCCGGTTGCCTTGGAGCCGTTTCCTTTGGCCGAGGCGGAGCTGGCGGCGGTGCGCTTGCCGCTGGCGCTTGGGGATGTCTTGGTGCTCCAGCGAGGGGAGGCGGCAGGCCGCGCGCTGTTCGACGCGCGCGAACCGGCAGGGCGGGAGTCAGCGCCGGAACGCCGGGCCGGATGGCTGCCGGAGGACGATTGCGCTGGCTTGCGATCGCGGGAGTGCGTAGCCGGCCGGCTGAAGTGGGGCCGGGCGGCGGCGGATTTTCCGCTTGCGGCCGGTTTGCGCACCGCGGCGCGGGGAGCATGAACTTCGGCGGGCTTTTCGGGCGGACTCTGCTTGGCGACCGAAGGCTCCGGCAGCTCCTCCGCATACTCCATGTCGTTGGAGCGCATGAAGTAGGCGGAAACCGGCATCGACGAACTGGCGTAGATGGTGGGAGGGGCGGCAAACTCCGGCAATGTGCCGGCAACATAGAAGAGCGGCGCATGCCCCAGCGAGAGGGTGTGGACCTGACGGGTGGCGACCAGGCCGCGCAGCACTTCGCGCACCTTGCTGCGGGCAGTGAGCGGGGCCAGGAAAAGCTCGACCTCTTCCATGCCGGCGGCAATGACCGCCTGGAGATAAATGGAAGCGAGCACCGAAATGGCGGTCACCTGGGAGGTGGATGCGCCTTCGGCAATGGCTTTCTGGAAACGCAGGCGCAGCAGTTGCCACTGGGCAATCTGGCCGGGAGCGGAGACGACGGGGATGATGCGGAGCTGCTGCCAGAGTTCCGTGATGGCGCGCAGGACTGCGCCTTCAGTGACTTCGCGGCCCAAGGCGCGGGTTAGATGGGGGATGGTGGTATCGCCCGCCTCAAGCAGCTTGTAAGCCTGAACGGCCAACTGCGAAACCTGGCGCGAGCCGGTCAATTGGGGGCTGCGCCGCCAGTCGCGGTCGCCGCGCAACGCATAGACGTAGGGCAGAACCCAGCTTGCCACCACGAAGTCGGGCTGTTCGCCGGGCAGGCCCAGCAGATTGAGACGCACGGCCACGCCATCTGTCTCGAGGCGCACCAGCAACTCTTCGGCCAAGGCAACATGGTCGGGATGGGGAGGGGTATCGCGCTGGCCGACGACCGCCTCAACAAACGACGGCGCGATGGAGGAGGAGAACTGCCGCTTGGGCAAGAAGAGACACAATCCGGTCTCCTCAATCCATGTCCGGGCTTCCTCCAGTGTGAGAGCCCCGTTTCCATTCAGGCGCAATCTTTCAGCGCGCGATGCTTCCAATTGTTCCGATGTCAAAGAAAAACCTCGCTTCCAGGCTGGCTATAATGCCGGGAGGCTCTGTCCCCTAAGGGGAGGGCCGACCCCTTCCACCAGTTTCAGATTCGATGGAAGGCCCGCTGGATCTCCTTCCAAGAATACAGCAAAGCTATTGGACGTCCATGGGGGCAACTGGTTGGGTGGCTGGTTTTAGCCAATTCCAACAGTAACCATTCCATACGAACCGGGTCAAGAGGCGTATTGACCTTGATAGCCGAATGACAGGCGATGGAAGCGGCTATTCGTGTGCGGAGAGCGGTAAGATCATGATTATGCGTAGGTTCTCCTGAATCAGCGCTGGATTGCTCGATCACCTCGGCCAACATGCGCTCCAGAGCCGCTCCTTCCAGGCCAACCGGGGCTGCCTTGACGGCAAGTGTTTGAGGGCCAAAGGGTTCCACCTCGAAACCGTTGCGTTCCAGCTCTTCGGCGATGCGGGCGAAGGTAACCATCTGAGATGCCTTTAGTTCCACAAGTAGGGGCATTAGTAATCTCTGGCGCAGTACTTTCTCGATGCGGCGATCTCTTAGAATTTTTTCAAAAAGAATTCTTTCGTGGGCGACATGCTGGTCGATAATCCACAGTCCGTCGTCGCCTGTGGCCAGAATGAACGACTCGCGCAACTGCCCGAGCGGGCGCAGCGAACCGAGGTGGTTGAGGGTGGCGGCGGCCTGCTCGGCCTCGACGAGAGCCGTTTCCGCGGCGGGATTCAGGCTGGCCGCATCGCCCGGATATGGGGAACAGTCGCCGGCGGGCGGCAGACTGGCCGGCTGGAAGAGCGCCGCGGCGGCTTCGGCCCAGGCTGCCCGGTCCTGCCCGCCGCCAGGCCATCCGCCGGCATCATGGCTTTGGGCGGCAAAAGGGAGCTTGCCGGGGATCGGCGAGGGCAGGCGCGGCGTCAGTTCAAAGGGTTCGGCGTCGGTCCGGGCTGTCTGGAAGGCGGCCGGATCGGAGTCGGGAGGAGGAAGCGGCGCGGAGTCGGGCGAGCCGGGCAAGGGAGATGCGGGCGGGGGCATAAGCGATGGGCTGGCGGCGGGCGCGGAGTCGAGCGCGGCCAGGAAGCCGGCGGCGGGGCGCGCCTTGATGAGGGCGGTTCTCAGGCTATCGCGGACAAAGTCGTGGACCAGGCTCTGCTGGCGAAAGCGGACCTCGGTCTTGGCGGGGTGGACGTTGACGTCCACTTCTTCGGGCGGCATCTCGAGGAAGAGCAGCACCACCGGGAAGCTGGTGGGTGGGATTATGTTGCGGTAGGCCTCGGTGATGGCGTGCAGCAGCAGACGGTCGCGGATAAGACGTTTGTTGACAAAGATGTAGATGGAGTTGCGGTTGAGCTTTTGCAGTTCCGGCTTGGAGTAGAAGCCAGTGAGGCGCAGGACGCCGGGGTTGTGGGCAGGCTCGGCGGGATCGCGCTTCCAGGGTGGCGCTTCGGGCAGGCCGGCACGGGCAAGAGGGATTTCAGCGGCCACGGGGAGCAACTGGGCCAGCGTGTCTTTGCCGAATATCTGGTAGATGCGCTCGGCGGTGCGCGCGACAGGCGGGGCGGAGACGATGGTGTGGGTGGCCGAGAGCAGCTCGAAGTGCTTTTCCGGGTGGGCCAGCGCGTAGTGGGTAACGAGCGCCGTCACATGGGCCAGTTCGGTGGACTCCGCGCGGAGGAATTTGCGGCGGGCTGGGGTATTGAAGAAGAGATCGGCTACGGCGAGCGTGGTGCCGCGCGGCAGGGCGGCGTCTTCTACGTGAAGGATTTTGCCGCCGGCGATCTCCAGGTGGGTTCCAACGGCGTCCTCTCCGGTGGCTGTCTCCAGCGTCACGCGGGCCACGGAGGCGATGGAGGGCAGCGCCTCGCCGCGAAATCCGAGGGTTGCGATGGAGAGCAGGTCGTCGGCGGTGCGGAGCTTGGAGGTGGCGTGGCGCTCGAAGGCCAGCAGGGCGTCGTCGCGGTTCATGCCCTGGCCGTCATCGGTGAGGCGGATGAGCCTGCGTCCGCCCGCCTCGACCTCGACGCGGATGCGGTTGGCGCCGGCGTCGAGGGCGTTCTCCAGCAGCTCCTTGACGACCGAGGCTGGGCGGTCCACCACCTCGCCGGCGGCGATCTGGTTGGCGACCTGGTCGGGAAGTACGCGGATGCGGCCCATACGGCTTTAGGGTAACGCAGGAAGGCAGAGAGCAGATGGACGATCACCCTTTTCGCGCCTCGGCCTCTCCCAGCCGGCCACAGTGCAGTTTCTTGGCTGGGATGATGGAGAGGTAGGGCTTGATGTCGAGATTAGGGGTTCCCGTGGACCGGGATGCTTTAGAATTCGTAATAACGTTGCAGCCGACCGTTTTCAGATACAAGCAAAATGGATTGCGGACCCCGGAAGCGGACTCGGGTCCGGCGGACAGCCTTCGATTCGATGAGGCTGCGCAAGCGGGCCTCGGGCTGCTCAGATAAGGAAGGCGAATGAAATACGCCGGATTGCTGGTGATGCCAGCCGGATTCTTTCTTTCCGTCGCCGCGCTGGTGCTCTTTCCGGACCCAGTGTCGCGAACGGCCTTTGTCGTCTGCGGGCTGGCGGTTGAATGTCTCGGCCTGGTTGTCGCAGTGCGCGGCCACATGCTGGCGCGTGGAGAAAGCCGCCCATGAACCCGCAAGCCGCTGTGCCTCTTACCGATGCCGCCTTCGCTCTCTGCCTCGCGCTTTTGCTGCTGGCGCCGCTGGCCATCGCTGGCGTAGCCCTGATCAATACCGGCCTGGGCCGGTGCCGCTCGGCCGCGCAGGCACTGCTGGGCAATCTGGCCATCGTGGCCGTCTCGGCCATCGTCTTTGCGCTGATCGGCGCTACCCTGGCCGGCAACCTGCCAAGTGGGCCGGGCGGCGCGGGGCATATCCTTTTTGTTGCCGGCAAGCCCTGGAACTGGCTGGGCGAAGGCTCGTTTCTGCTGGGCGGTCTCGGCGCTGCCCCGGCCCAGTCGCAACTGGCGCTGCTCTTTGAATTCATGGCCGTGGCCATGGCCGCTCTGATTCCATGGGGTTCGGGAGCGGACCGCCTGCGCCTCAGCGCGGGCTGCGCGATTGCCGCGGCGCTGGCCGCTACGGTCTTTCCTCTGCTGGCGCATTGGGTTTGGGCGGGGGGCTGGCTGAGCGCGCTGGGAGTGAACTTCTCGCTCGGCGCGGGCTTTCTGGATGGCGGCGGCGCGGCTACTGTGCATGTTCTCGGCGGGCTGAGCGCGCTGGCCGTGGTCTGGATTGCCGGGCCTCGCAAGGGCAAGTTTCCCAAGGAGGGCCTCTCGACCGCCCTGCCGGGCCACAACGCTGTCTATGTGCTCTTCGGCTGCCTGCTGGCGCTGGTGGGCTGGCTGGCGTGGAATGTGGCCGGCGCGGTCCTCTGGCTCCATGCGCCGCTGAGCGCTCTGCCGGGGACCGCTGTGAACACGCTGCTCACGGCCTCGGGAGCGCTGGCGGCGACTTTCGCTGTGACGCGCTTCCGCTTTGGCAAGCCCGACGCCAGCCTCTGCGCCAACGGCTGGCTGGCTGGCCTGGTGGCTTCGAGCGCCTGCGCGGGCATTGTCACTCCGGGCGAATCGCTTTTCGTTGGCCTGGTCGCAGGCATTGCTACGCCGCTGCTGGTTGAGCTGCTCGAACTGGCTCTCTCCATCGACGACCCCTCCGGCGCGATTACGGTTCACGCCGTCGGCGGGCTGTGGGGGCTATTGGCGGCGGGCATCTTTGCCGCGCAAGCGGGGCAACTGGTGGCCCAACTCGTCGGCATAGCCACGCTGCTGGGCCTGGTGTTGCCGCTGGTCTACCTGCTTTTCTGGTTGCTGAATCGCGTAGTTGCTTTCCGCGTGGACGCGGATGGCGAGCGCATCGGCATGGATTTGCACGAATTGGGCGGCGGGGCTTATCCGGAGTTTGTGATTCATCGGGATGAGTCGTACCGGTGAGGCAGGGAACAGGGAATAGGGAATAGAACAAGCCGGAGGCGTTCGCCAGGCCGTTGCGCTCTACAATAAGCCGGTATGCCTACTGCCGTTCGATCGCACGCGAAGATCAACCTTGGCCTGGGAATCGGCGCACCGCGCGCCGATGGCTACCATGCGCTGGTCACCGTCTACCAGACGTTGGAGTTGTATGACGTGGTCACGGTATTGGCACGGCCCGCGCCCGACACCTCGCTGCGGTTGACTTCGAACGACAGCCGAGTTCCCACGGACAATCGCAATACTGCCTGGAAGATGGCCGCGCTTGCCCTTGAGGCGCTCGGTCTGACCGCCGAGGTCGAGATTCACATCGAAAAGCGGCTGCCGGTACAGGGCGGGCTGGGCGCTGGTTCGGCGAATGCTGTGGCGGCGCTGGTGGGATTGGAAACTGAGTTGGGGATTGGAAATGCAGGTCCTTCGACTCCGCTGCGCTCCGCTCAGGATGACAAACCTAAATGGGAAGCGACGCGGCTGGAGATTGCGGCGAAGGTCGGTTCGGATGTGCCGTTGTTTCTTGTAGGAGGCACGGTGCTGGGGCAGGATCGGGGGCAGGTGGTTTCTGCCCTGCCGGATTTAGAACCGACGTGGTGTGTGGTTGCTGCGCCGGAGATTGGGGTCTCGACCGCACAGGCATTTCGCGACTGGGACGCCCTCTGCGCGGCCGAGGGTTTGACCGCGGAGGCCAGTGCGGATAAACTAAACAAGTTGAGCCGCGCCTATGCCAGCGCCTTTGCGGGAGCAATCCCGCGGGGACAGCAGGGAGCAGGCTCCTCCGGTGTTCCTTTCGATGAAGGGAACCTGGCCGGACCCGTAGAGTCCGCGCTTGTCCGCACCGGGATCACGAGCTGGATTGAGAACGACTTTGAACGCGTCGTCTTTCCCCAGCATCCCTCCCTTGCAGAGATCAAGCGCACACTTGCGGGCCCGGGCACTCCGGAGGCGGCCCTCCATGCCTCGCTGTCCGGGTCCGGTTCGGCGCTCTACGGGTTGTACCTGACCCGCGGAGATGCGGAAGCGGCGTTGCAGCGGCTGGAGGCGGCCGGCGTTCGGAGTCAGTTGACCCGGACCCTGCCCCGCTCGAAGTACTGGCGCGAAATGCTTTTGTCCGATGCAGGTTGACAGTCGTCTGTTCAGCGAGAGAAACTCGCCAACGGCTGCCGAGTTGGGCGATCGTCTAATGGTAGGACAGTGCCCTTTGGAGGCACTTGTCCAGGTTCGAATCCTGGTCGCCCAGCCAGTTTTTTCAGTTGTCAGTTGTCAGTTGTCAGTGAGTAGATGAGTTATTCGGGCTTTTTGCGATAAGTCAAGAGATTCCTCCAAAGGCCGAAACGATTTGCGCCAACAGGAAGAAACTGACAACTGATCACTGACAACTGACAACTGTATAGAAGCAGCCAAAGCCAACCAGCTTGGAGGCAAACGGAGATGGAAGTGGGAACATTGACGGTGACGGCGGAAGACAGGCGGGAAGATCAACAACCGGACGGCGGACAGTCCGCGGCCAAAGAGGCAGCGCAATTTGCCGCCTCCGAGGCCGCCAAGGCGAGAGAGGCCAAGCCGGCCGTTGAGCGCAAGCGGAGCCGCAACCTGAGCGAGGACAAACGGTTCAAGCTCTTCAGCGGGACGGCCAACCGTCCGCTGGCCGAGGAGATCGGCCAGCACATCGGGGTCAAGGTCGGCGAAGCCAAGATTCAGCGATTTGCCGACGGCGAAGTCTACTTCCAGTTGCTCGAAAACGTGCGCGGCGTCGATGTTTTTGTCGTCCAGCCCACCTGCTATCCGGTGGACCAGCACCTGGTGGAGCTATTGGTAATGATCGACGCGCTCAAGAGGGCCTCGGCGGCCAGAATCACGGTGGTTGTGCCGTATTACGGCTACGCCCGCCAGGACCGCAAGGATCGCCCGCGCGTGGCCATCAGCGCCAAGCTCATCGCCGACCTGCTGACCACCGCCGGCGCCAACCGCGCCCTCTTCGTAGACCTGCACGCGGCGCAGATTCAGGGCTTCTTCAACATTCCCGTGGATCATCTCTTTGCCAGCCCGGTGCTGGTGGGCTACTTCCGCGAGCTTGCGCTGCCCAACCTGACGGTGGTTTCGCCCGACGCCGGCGGCGTGGAGCGGGCCCGCTTCTTCGCGCAAAAGGTAGGCGCGCCGCTGGCCATTGTGGACAAGCGCCGCACGGACATCAACGTCAGCGAGGTGATGCACGTGATCGGCGATGTGAACGGCAGAACTTGCCTCATTCTCGACGACATCATCGACACCGCCGGCACGCTGGTAAAGACCGTGGACGCGCTGTATGCCGCCGGCGCCTCAACCGTTTATGCCGGGGCCAGCCACGCCGTGCTTTCGGGCCCGGCCATCGACCGCATCGCCAACTCGCGCCTGGAGCAAGTGGTGGTGACCAACACCATACCCTTGCGCGAGGCGGCGCAGAAGTTGCCCAAGATCAAGGTGCTCTCCATTGCCGGCCTGCTCGGCGCGGCCATCGAGAGCATTCACATGGAGACCAGCGTAAGTACGCTGTTTTCGTAGGTGCAGCTATTAGCTGTCAGCTTTTAGCTTTTTCATTGGAATTACTGGCCTTTTGCGCTGAGATTAAGGCTGGAATGAATGGACTGATTCGGCGGATGAGCCGAGACAGTTCATAACAGCAACAAGCAGCTAGGGGCTAATAGCTAAAGGCTAATAGCTGCTTTCAACAAAGGGAGCGGAACAATTCAGCTTGCAGCAGTTAGAACAAGCTAACAGCTAAAAGCTAATAGCTAAGAGCTGCTTTCCGTGCCCGAAACCAGAAACGAGAGATCGAATGTCAGAAGTAGTCGCAGCCAAGCCCCGTGAGGGCAAGTTCAACAAGAATGCAGCTCGCCGCGTGCGCGTCGCGGGCAAGATTCCCGCCGTGCTGTATGGTCCGGGGCACGATCCGGTGGCCATCGAGGTAGACCCCAAACAGATTTCCCGGATTCTTTTCTCCGAGACGGGCCATAACACAATCTTCGACGTTGAAGTCACAGGCCAGCCCGCGGTCAAGACCATGATCGTTGATTGGCAGCGCGAACCGCTCAACGACAAGCTGATTCACATCGACCTGAAGCGCATCGCATTGGACAAGTCGCTGCGTGTGAGCGTACGCGTCAAGCTGCTGGGGATTCCGGTGGGTGTCAGAACAGCCGGCGGCATCCTGGACCAGGTGCTGCGCGAGGTGGAGATCGAGTGCCTGCCCGCCGACATTCCCAGCAACATCAGTGCGGATGTCACCGAGCTGGCCATGCACGGCGTGCTGCGCGTCAGCGGCCTGCCCCACTTCGACAACATCAAGTACCTCAATTCCGAAGATGCGACTGTAGCTCACGTCGTCTCCATCCGCGAAGAGGCGCCGACCGCTGCCGAGGTTGAAGCAGCCGCCACCGCCGCTGCTGCCACCGCGGCAACAGCAGCAGCCGAGCCGGAGGTTGCCAAGAAGGGCAAGCCGGAAGACGCGGCAAAGAAGCCTGAGGCAAAAAAGCCCGAGGCGAAGAAGTAGACCTTGGCTGAGGCAAGCGAGACCCGTCGCCCCAGCGAGCCACAATTGCTCGCCGGGGGCCTCGAATCCGGAGCGCCGCGAGGCCCGTTTTTGGTGGTGGGTCTGGGCAACCCCGGCCTGGAGTATCTGTGGACCCCGCACAACGCGGGGTTCATGGCCATCGACCGCATCGCCCAGCAAGAGGGCGTTCTGGTCCAGAACCGGCGCAGCCGGGCCGTCACCGCAACCTGCCGCATAGCGGGGCGCGCGGTGGTGCTGGCCAAGCCGGAGACTTTTATGAACCGGAGCGGAGAGGCAGTGGCCGCGCTGGTGAACGAGTTTGAGGCGGACCCTGGGCAGGATCTTCTCGTGATTCACGACGAGCTGGATCTGACGCTGGGCAGCTTCAAGATCAGGGAACGGGGATCGCCGGCGGGGCACAACGGAGCCCGCAGCGTAACCGGCGCTCTGGGAAGTCAGGAGTGGTTGCGCCTGCGGATCGGCGTGGGGCCGGATCTGCCGCCGGAGGCTGTAGTGGCCGGTGGCAGGCGGCCCGGCAGGGATTATCTGCTCTCGCCGCTACGCAAAGCGGATTTGACGGTGCTGGACGAGGTATTGGACCGGGTGGCAACCGCCATGCGGCGCATCCTCTCAGACGGCCCGGCAGCCGCGATGAACGAGTTCAACCGGAAAGACAAGGAACAAGGACTAGGGACTAGGGACTAGGGATTGCCGCTCATGTGTTTGCGGCGGTGGCGGCTGGAGGCCAGGATACTCCAGCGGAAAAGGAAACCGGATGTTGCGTGTGTATGAGGTAATGTTCATTGTTCGGCCCGACGCGGCCGAAGAGGATGTCGACAAGCTGATCGCCGGCTTCTCCGAAAACGTCACCAAGGGTGGCGGAGTAGTGAAGACGGTGGAGAAGATGGGCCGGCGCAAGCTCGCCTACATGGTGCGCAAGTTCAACGACGGCAACTACGTTTTGCTCACCGTCGAGGCCAACGGCGCGGTGGTGCTGGAACTGGAGCGCCGCTTGCGCGTTACTGAGCCGGTGATCAAGTTCATCACCGTGCGCATCGACGAGGAAGAGAAGCGCCTGGCCAAGGTAAAGGCGTTGCGCGGCGTGCGCAGGACGGCGACTCCGGCCTTCACGGCTCCCGCGGCGGCAGCGCCTTCGGCTGCTCCCGCTGCCGCGCCCGTGGCTGTCGCCGCTGCCGAGCCGGTTCAGGCCGCCTGAGCAGCGATCAGAGATGAGTTTGCCGCGGTTTGCCAGCCCCAAATTCGGGGCGGCTGCCGCGGCCCGATCCAGCGTTCCAGCGGACGCCCAAGGGGTGTTCAGCGGAACCCAAGAGAGTAAAGAGGAAACAGCATGTCTGAAGAAAATCAAGGAAAAGCGCCTGAAGCGGGCGCATCTTTCACTTCCCACGCCTCGTCGGGCTCCGATTCCAGTCCGGCTTCGGGTTCCGGCTCCGGCTACGGCTCAGGACCGCGCAGCGGCGGACGGCCCAGCGGACCGGGCGGCCGGCCAGCTGGAGGGCCGGGCGCCCGGCCCTCCGGTGGACCCGGCGGCCGCGGCAAG
>Ga0187847_10002654_pt1 | contig 14287 bp, 17 predicted proteins | sample June2016WEW_4_10_FD_132458 | JGI IMG/M metagenome (GOLD analysis project Ga0187847, IMG submission 132458) | Peatland microbial communities from SPRUCE experiment site at the Marcell Experimental Forest, Minnesota, USA - June2016WEW_4_10 | ecosystem: Environmental > Terrestrial > Soil >...
ACTGGACCGAGAGATTTACGAGTGCTATTGCGAGATTGATCTAAGGGGGTTCGAGCATAAGGAAGACGGTGGTGAAACTGGATTAGCTTTGCCCTATCGTGTTACGATGGACAAGGACAGCCGACAAGTTTTAGAAATACGGCGTTGGTGGGAAGAAGGCGATGAGAGTTTCACTCGAAAGGAAGTTTTTGTTGAGTATGTTTTTGTTCCTGCCTTTCCTGGCGTCAATCTTGGGCTGCTCCATATTCTTGGCAATTCGACACGGGCTCTTACTGCCGCTTGGCGTATCGCTCTTGATAACGGCATGTTATCTAACTTTCCTGGTGGACTCGTGGCGCGATCTGCGGGAAAGCAGCAAACGACCAACATCCGAGTCTCCCCCGGACAACTCGCCCCGATAGACGTTGAAGGCGTGCCGCTCAAAGACGCGATCATGCCGCTTCCGTATCGCGACGTGACGCCGGGCTTCGTGGCGATCATCCAGCAAGTTGAGCAAACCTCACAGCGTGTCGGCGGGACAGCGGAAACCTCGGTTGGCGAGGGAAAGCAAGATGCGCCGGTTGGGACCACGATCGCGCTGATTGAGCAGGCGACAAAGGTTCTCAACGCCGTTCATAAGCGCATGCACCAAGCGCAGGGCAAGGAGTTCGGACTTCTCAAGGCGCTGTTCAAGAAAGACCCCAAGAGCATTTGGCGAGCCAACAAGACGCCAGCGTTCGATCAGGATGTGGTTCGGCTCACGGCGGCGTTGAATGACAAGGACATTGTTCCCCGCGCCGATCCGAACTGCTCTAGCCAATCGCTGAGAATTCAAAAGGCCATCGCCATTTACACGCTGGCCAAGGAAAACCCTCAATATTTCGACCAGGCAACGGTTTACAAGCGCATCTTCACCATGATCGGGATTGAAGATGGCAATTCCCTGTTCGCCAAGACGCCGCCTCAACAGCAACAAGACCCGTCCAAGCAAATGATGGCACAAGCTGCATTGCAGACAGCGCAGGCGAAACAGCAAGAGGTCGCGATAAAGGCCAAGATGGCGCAGGTTGACGCCACCAATGATTCGGCTGAAATTCAGGCAAAGCAAGCTGAAACTAAGGTCAAGGCTGTCGAAGCTGATACGGAATCAAAGAACCGGGCTGAAGATCGCCAGTCGGATGCGCAGATCGAGATGATGCGATTGCAGCGCGAAGAGGTTATCCACGGTCAGCAAATGGGACATGAACAAAAAGTTCATCAGGACAAGATGGACTTAGAACGGCAAAAGATCGCGGCTAAGCCGACACCCGGACTCGGCGCAGCCAAACAAAGCTAAGAATAAGGATCAAGACGATGGTTCATCCATATAAGCATGAGGCCAAGGCTGGCGAGGCGAAGAAGCTATCGTCGTTTGGTGGTAAAGCCAAAAACCATGAATTCTCCGACACGCAGCCTTACGATGGGGTTCCGTTCGTTGACAGTGGCAAAGTCAATCAGCCTCAGAAAATTCCCACTCGCAAGGCCGGCGGCCGTGTTGGCGGTGAGGTAGGCGCGAAGAGAATGGACAAGGCTCCACGCTCAAAAAGAGCGATGGGTGGCCCGATGATGGCTCCAACAGGCGTCGGCGCTCCTATGGCTCCTGGCCAGATGCAGATGCGAGCCAAGGGCGGCAAGGTTTGGGAGGGCTCTCCCAAGGACGAGCGAGAAGACAAGAAGCTCGCCAAGAAGCATCACGAGACGATGGCGGAGTGGGAAAAGTCTGACGCTGATAAGAAGCATGATCGATTGCACAAGGCTGACGGCGGATCAACCGGTAGAGATGAAGGTGACTACTCGGATATGAAGGCAGCCAATAACAAGGGAACATTTCAAGGAAGGCTTGGTCTTAATTTAGCTCGCGGGACAACAGGTAGTTCGGAAACGTCTGGCGGCGGCTCTACTAAAGAGAGAAAAAGAGGCGGGCGTTCTAATCGCGCCGATGGCGGCCGCGTGAGCAAGGGCAAAGGCAAGACGACGGTTAACGTGATCGTCTCTCCTCAGGGTGGGGGACAGCAGATGCCGCCGCAGCGCGTCCCTGTGCCTGTCCCCGTTCCGCAAGGGCCGCCTCCTGGCGCTGGCGCCCCGCCTCCTGGTGGTATGCCTCCGGGCGGTGCTCCTCCGATGGGCGGTGGCGCGATGCCGCCTCCAGGGATGATGGGGCGTAAGGCTGGCGGCCGCGTTTCTGGCCCCGAGGGCGATAGCTTTTGCAAGGGTAGCGACGGCGAGAATGTGACTAAGACGATCCGCGAGAAATACGGTAATAACGGCCTTGGCAAGCTGGAACGCATCAAGCGTCAGGGCGGTTCGGTCTACACGAAGGCATCAGGCCAGAACTATTAGCATGACGAAAATCATCAGCATTAAGGGAGAACCGATATCTGCTCCCGGAGAGAAGGACGATAACGTCGTTAAAATGCTAGAGCGCTTTACCGACATGGCTCGAAATGGAGAAATATCCGGGTTTGGAATAGTGGTGATAAAGACAGATGGTAGTTTTGCCACTGATTGGCGTCATCAAGGAACCCGTGGCGCGGGCCACACTCTGGCGGCGGGGGTTTTGTGTTTGCAGCATCGGGTAGCGTCTAGCATGGCTGTTGATCCAGATGAACCTTGATACACGATTTTTCCAACTTCTTGAGAAAGAACTTGGAGAGTTACAGGAACAGCTCGCTGTTGAACTTGTGACTGGCAAAGCATCCGACTGGCCAGATTATAAATGGCGAGTGGGAAAGCTTAAAGGAGTGCGGGACGCGCTGTCTGTCGCATCAGAGATCAATAAGCGCGTTATTGGTCTCGACGAGAAAAAGGAAAGATAATGCCGGCGGTTGCAATGAACCATGTAGAAGACCCACGTGAGGTCATTCTTAAACGAGTTGGCGATCTTGAAGGCGTCGATATTTTCGGGACGGATGTCCTAGTCGCCATCTATGAGCGCCCGCAGAAAACCAAGTCCGGTATTTACATGCCAGAAACGACGGTTGGAGAAGACAAATATCAAGGCAAGGCCATGCTGGTTCTCAAGATGGGGCCAACGTGTTTCCTTGACGAGAACGGCAAGTCGTTCCGGGACATAGCGGTTGGCGATTTTGTGGTCATCCGGCCTTCCGATGGTTGGGCATTGACGCTCAACACGATGCACAGCGGGGTTTCCGTAAAGGATACCGTGAACTGTCGCATCGTTACCGATATCGCTATTCGCGCTCGTGTCGCGCATCCTGATCTAGTTTACTAGGAGCGCGATAATGGCTGAGTTGGAAGGCGAAAACGTCACCATAACCGAAGACGCGCCGGTAACGGTCGCTCTCGAAGAAGGTAGCGAGACAACAAAGGTTGTCGAGAATAAACCTGCGGAACCGGATGAGCGTGAAGTAGCTCTAATCGATCTACGCAAACAGCTTGACGAGCAGAAGGCCCACACAGAGCGAGAACGCGCGGCGCGGGCTGAAGCCGAGAAGCTGGCTTTACAGCGGGCGGACGAGGCCACGGCGGCCAAAGGCGAGGTTCAGGATAGCAACCTCCGGGTTATTCTGAACGCGATCGATGCGGCGGAACAAGGCGCGACAAATGCGGAGCGATCCTATGCCGATGCGATGGCAAGTGGAGACTACGGCGCGGCTGCGAAGGCACAGCGCTCGATGGCGCAAAGCGAAGCTCAACTGCTGCAACTTAAGAATGGTAAAGCTGCGCTCGAAGACAGGTTGGCTTCCCGAACTACCGAGGGAAGAGTTGACGATACACGTCAGCCAACTCAGCCAGTTGTGCCTCCCGGAGACCCGGTTGAGGCATTAGCGACCAGATTAACGCCCAAGAGCGCGGAATGGTTGCGATCGCATCCGACAGCGGCAGGACAGGTAAATAAATTAACCGCCGCGCACCAGTCGGCGGTCGAGTTGGAAGGGATAGCGGTCGAATCCCCGGAGTATTTTTCCTATATTGAGCAACGGCTTGGTTTGGGGGATAAGAAGCCGGAGCCGAGGACGCAAAGCAAACCATCGATGGGGTCTATTCCTGTTTCGTCGAGTAGTTCAAGCGGGAGTTCTCGGTCGTCTGGGAATGTGATGACGCTTTCCCCGGCTGAAGTTGAATTCGCGATTATCAATGAGCCATATTTGACTAGAGATAAGGCTCTTGAGGTTTACGCGCGCTCCAAGGCGCAGCTTATTAAGGAAGGAAAAATGAATGCCTAAAATGGATTTTGGAGACGCAATCCGAGCGCTTAAAGATAGTAAGCGCGTCGCTCGTTCTGGATGGAACGGTAAGGGAATGTGGCTTTCGCTTTCGTGCGACGGAACGAAGGAGATCGATGCGGATAAGTTCTGGTCGGCTAACAATCGCGATTATGCTAATGAACAAGGCGGAAAGGCAAAGGTTCTCCCGTCGATTACCATGAAGACTGCTACTGGTGAAATCCTCATGGGATGGCTCGCTTCGCAAAGCGACATGCTATCCGAAGATTGGGAAATTGTCTGATGACCGGGTTCGATCATAACGCAATTCCCGATGGCCGCACGCGCGAGGGCCGCGCTATGCGAGAATCCATGAAACATCAAGGTGGCGATTTGTCTAACGATGCAGCGGCAACAAGTTTGACCAGAGCAGAAGCCCGTATTCGAGAAATCCGGGGTACAATGCCGGATGGCGGAGAAACGAGAGACAAATTTTGGGCTCCCTCGCCTCCGGATGGCTTTGATTATCAGTGGAAACGCAAGAGCGTTTATAACCAAGAAGACCCGGCTTATCAGGTCGAGCTTACTCGCCAAGGATGGGAGCCTGTTCCTTTGTCGCGCCATTCCGAGATGATGCCAAAGGGCTGGAATGCGCAGACGATTGAGGTCGAGGGAATGACCTTGATGGAGCGTCCGATGATATTCACCAATGAAGCCAGAATGCGCGAGGATCGCGCGGCACGCGAGGCCGTGATGACCAAAGAGGCGCAGCTTCGTTCGAGCCGCAAGGGCGATCTCGGCAATCGCGAGGTTTTGGCTTTCAACAAGAGCCGAGAAGCTATCGCTATTCCAGATGGGGAATAGTTTGACAAGTTCTAAAAACTAAGATAATGGAGGAAGTAGAGATAAGCTTTCTACATTTTTAGCTACTGATAAAGGCGAATACGGCAAGCGCCGAACGCCAGAATAGCCGGCCCGCGCTGGGCAAGGCAAAACCCACTCTCCACGTATAGAGCGCCTCTAGCCACGGAACCACCCTAAAGAGGGCGGTCATGGCGAATACACAAGCCTACTTTGGCTTCTCGCCGGTTTCGACCAGCAATGGTCCGGTAAACTGGCGGATGTCCACCCGGCGCATTGCGTCGGGAAATGCGACTGCGATTTATAAAGGCGACCCGGTAATGCCGGTCGTTTCTTCGGCTACTGGCTACATCACTCAAGGCGCTGCTGGCACCACCACGCTTGCTGGCATCTTTTGGGGTTGCCAGTATCTTTCGGTCTCCCAGAAACGGACCCTCTGGTCGTCTTATTGGCCTGGTTCAGACGCGAGCGGTGACGTTACCGCATATGTCATCGACGATCCGAACGCGCGGTTCAAGGTTCAAGCCAACGGCTCCAATATGGTTGTTACCGGCTCGACCACGACTTGGACCTCTGGTCCAGTTGGTCAGTTGGCGCAATTCACCATCGGAACTGGTTCCACTTCAACGGGGCTGTCGGGAGCTTACATCTCCTCGGTCGCGACGACTGGAACATTCCCGTTCATTGTCGCGGATATGGTTCAAGACCCGCCTGGCGTGAACGGATCTGATCCGACGACGAATTACAATTATCTGATCGTGGCCTTCAACAATGAATGGCTGCGCGGTAATAGCGCCATCACCGGCATCAGCTGAGGAGCATGAACAATGGCTGTTAATCTCGCTGCCATTAAAGACCTGCTCCTGCCGGGTCTTCGTGGCGTAGAAGGAAAATACCCCCAGATTCCGAGCCAGTGGGATAAGGTCTTCGAGAAGACCAAATCCAACATGGCGTTGGAACGAACCGCTGAAATGCGCTATCTCGGTCTTGCCAATCTCAAGACCGAAGGTGGCGCGGTGAGTTTCGACAATAACGCAGCGGAGCGTTATGTTTGGAACCAAGAGCACTTCGAGATCGGTCTGGGCTATGCGATCACCCGCAAGGCGATCGACGACAATCTATACAAGACACAGTTTACGCCGACGAACCTTGGTCTTATCGAGAGCTTCGCTCAGACCAAGGAAATCTACGGCGCGAATATCCTGAACACAGCGACGACCTATAACAGCGCGGTTTCGGGCGATGGCGTGGCGCTCTGCTCCACGGCGCATCCGATTGACGGCTCGACGATCGCCAACACGCCAACAACGCAGGTTGACCTCAACGAGGCTACCTTGCTCAACGGCATGATCTCGATTCGTCAGAATTACCGCGACATCGCCGGATTGAAAGTTTTCGCCCGTGGGCGCAAGCTGATCATTCCGCCGACGCTGGAGCCGGTCGCTATTCGATTGACCAAGACGGAACTTCGTCCTGGCACGGCCGACAACGATGTCAATGCGATTCATACCACGGCTGGCGGATTGCCAGAAGGCTACATGGTCATGGACTTCTTGACCTCGAACTTTGCTTGGTATCTTCTGACCAACATCAAAGGGCTCGTTTATATGGAGCGCGTCCCTTACGAGATGGATATGCAGGTCGATTTCACGACCGACAATCTGCTGGTCAAGGGATACGAGCGCTACAGCTTCGGCTACTACAATTGGAGAAGCCTGTACGGAAGCTTCCCGACTTCGTAAGGAGGACACAGAATGGCTATCACTGCCTTTTCCGGTCCTCTCATGATTTGGGGACAGGTTCCACAGAGCGGTCTAGAATACAATCCTGATTTCGGAGCGTCGCTATTCAACGGCGGCGCCGGTATCATGGACCCACGACTGCTCTACACATATCAGCCGGGCGAGGCTCAGTATGAGCCGGACTTTGGCTGGTTGGGATTTGATAACGTCACAACTCTATCGGCGGTTCCCTACACCGCCGCGACGAGTGCGGTTGTGGCATCGGCCAATCCTACTAGCGCGGCTCTCGCGCTGGTATCCGCCAATTCTTCGACAACCGGCGTCTACATCACTCCTAACATCACGCGCGCGGATACTGGAGCGCTTGATACTGGCGTGGCGGGGGCAGGACTGGTTGCTCTCGACGCCTATTGTTCGATGGGCACATGCACCATGACCAATGGCGTGCTCACGGTCGGCACCAATACCACGCTACCGCTTAGCCCCGGCATGGTATTGTTGACGGCAAGCGGAACGGTCACAGGCGGAACTGTCGCGGGAACGGTTATTCTGCAACAGCTTACGGCTGGAACGGGTGGACAGGGTGTCGCTGGAACCTATTTGACCAGCAATAGCCTGCTCAACTTCACGTCGAGCACGGTCACGGCAGCGGCTCCGACGCCGTTTCAATGCGCGGTTCCGAGCGCCAACGGAACGCCTTCCGTCTTCCTTTGGAATCCCAATTCGATGATTGGGCGCACGCTTCAAGTCACCGCCGCATCTGGCGCGTCTTATGCGACTGCGACGATCGCCGGATATGATGTCTACGGTTTTCCGATGACCGAGGCGCTGACGATTAGCGCGGGTAGCACGGTTGCCGGAAAGAAGGCGTGGAAATATATTCGCTCTGTCACTCTTTCGGGCGGAACAGCGGATACGACGCACGCTTATTCGGTTGATACGCTAAGCGTATTCGGTCTCCCGCTGAGATCGGACAACTATGCCGATATCACGGTCAATTACGCTTCGTCCGTGACGGCTATTACGGGCATCACGGCGGCGACGAGCTATCTTCCTTCCGACAGGACGACAGCGACGGCGACGACTGGCGATGTTCGCGGCACGATCGGCGCGTTCACGGCGTCCACGGGAGCCAGCAAGCTCGTGGTTCGTCAATCTCCAGGACCCTACAATATCGGATTTACTGCCGGCTTGTTCGGCGTGGCTCAATACGCCAACTTCTAAGGATTATGACCATGAAGGGCAAGATGCACGGCAAGAAAGCCGGTGGTGGTTCGGTTGAAGAAGGCCGCGACCTCGAAAAGGAAGACAAAACGCCTTCCGTCGTTTACGCGGGTAAGGATTCCGATGTCGTCAAGGAAGCCTCGAAGCGCAAGAAGGGCGGCGTGTGCAAGAAGCGTGGCGGCGCTGTCGATGGCGAGAAAGGCGAGAAGCGCCTGGACAAGATGCCTCGCCGCGCCACTGGCGGCCGGGTTGGAGCCGAGACCCGTCCTTTGTCCGAGGCGTCGAAGATTTCCGAACGACCCGGCGGCAAGGTTGGCAGCGAGGCCGATTGAGCGAGGCTTTGCGATGGCTGAAAAATGGATCGCCGGAGCGATAAAACACCCCGGCGCCCTCAGGAAGTCTCTCCATGTAAAAGCTGGGGAGACGATCCCTTCGGGCAAGCTCGATAAGGCCGAGCATTCCGAGAATCCGACGCTTGCAAAGCGCGCCAATCTCGCGAAAACACTCAAAGCCATGCACAAGAAATATGGTGGGGGGATCGATGGCGGAAAATCGCCTTCGCGTCTTGACCGCAAGCCACGCGGATAATCCCGAGGGAAATCGCTAATGAGAGCCATTGTCACATCCGTTGGCCCTCTAGCCGCGGCTAACACGTCCATCATATCGGCGTCTCAGGTAGTCCCTGGCGCCACGGCGCTTGCCATCGATGGGACGGATTCAACCGGTTATAGCGCGACAAATATCGCGACCACGACTGGAAACGGCGCTAGCACAACCACGGTGACGCTGAATGGCTCTAAAGTGGTCAATGGCGTTGCGCTGTTGTTCCCACCGCAGCCCGTGGTTCTAGTCTCAGCCGGCAACGACAGCACGAAAACGTGGACGGTGACGGGTCTCGGCCCTGATAACCGCACAAGCGTCATTGAAACTGTAGCGGCGGCCAACGCGAGCCGTGTTTCGACAAAGAACTCATTCTGCCAAGTGACAAGTGTCAAGCTATCCAGCGGCTCCGCTGGCAATGTGAGCGTCGGAACAAACGGGACGGCCACCTTGGATATGGCGAGGCGCGTTCTCGTGACCTCTGGTGGGACGGATACGGGCATTACGTTCACGATAACGGGCGTTGGCAAGAGTGGGACGATCACTTCCGAGGTGCTAACGGGCGGATCGAGCGGCTCTCCAGTCTACACAGCGCAAAATTTCCTCACCATCACGCAAATTCTGGCCTCTGGAGCGTCGGCATCGACCGTTATCGTCGGGACGAATGGCGTAGCGAACGGACCACACATTCGATTGGACGATTATGCGATGTCGCAGATTGCCATTCAATGCACGGTGACGGGAACGGTAAATTACACGGTTCAATCGTCGCTTGACGACCCAAATGATCCGTCAAACTCGGTTCTTCCGCAGAATGTGACGTGGGTTAATACCAACGATACGAACGCTGTAAGCCAAACGGCGACTATTCAGACAAATTTCGCCTATCCGCCGCGTTATGCGAGAGTTTTGCTGAATAGTGGATCTGGATCGGTGGTGATGACGGTTCTTCAACCGACGAATGTGATGTCGTAATGGCGACGAGCGGGACTTTCGCTTTTGCTCCATCACTAGGCGAACTGGTTATCAACGCTTTCGCGCGTTGTGGTGTCCGTCGAACCGAATTGACGACGCAGCATATGAGCGACGCGCGTTTTGAAGCCAATTTGATGCTCGTGGACTGGGTTGGAGACGGGATCAACTTGTGGGAAGTGCAAAGCACTACAATACCGTTAGTTCAAGGACAATATATCTATCCAATTCCATCAAATGTTGTATTTATGCTCGATCTGTTTATAACAACAGGTCAAAATCCTCCGATTGACCGGCTAATTTTTCCGATAAGCCGAAGTGATTATGTGTCACTGGCTCAAAAGACGGATCAAGCGCCGACGACTAGCTTTTGGTATGATCGGCTGATAAGCCCAAATCTTTATCTATGGCCCGTCCCGGATCAGAGCGACTACTACACGTTGACTTATTATTACATGCGCCAGGCGATGGACAGCGAGCTTACGAACGCTACGCAACCAGAGATTCCTTGGTACTATTTGGACTCGTTCGCCTGGGGTCTTACGTCAAGGCTAGCGCTGATATATGCGCCGGATCGTGCAGCGATGCTGGAGGCCAGGGCTATGAAGGCATGGAACAGAGCGCTCGCCGTGGGGACCGAGAATGTTCAGATAGCAATCATGCCATCTATGCGGGGATATTTTAGGTAATGCGTCCGCACGGTCGTCGGGCTCTTGTTGATCCCGAGAACCCAAGAGCATTTGGTGTATGCGATCGTTGCGGGCAGTGGGTAAACCATGTAGATTTACAGTGGCAGTGGGACTGGAGGGGGAACGGCCTAGCTAATCTTCGTCTTCTAGTCTGCGAAATTTGCCTGGATGTCCCTCAGCCGCAACTCAAGCCCCGCGTTATCGGTCCCGATCCTCTTCCGATCATCAATGCTCGTCCGGAGACGTTCTTCATTGACGAGACGGATGAGAGGACGACGCAAGGCAATACGATCGATCCGGATACGGGAATTCCGATCCCCGGTGGAGATACGCGAGTTACGTCTGGCACAGGTGATTTTAGCTATGATTTCAACGACCCAGACTTTAGCCAAAGCATCCCACCGGCAAAGCGCGTCACGCAACAGACTGGCGAGGCCCCCGGAGGTATTAACCAAACCCCCGGCATTGATCTAGCTGGAAATGTTCCTGGTAGCGACGATCCAGGATTGCCGCCGGGGAACAAAAATCCTCCTGAGACGGGACCGCTGACATGATTGGTAAGTTTTATGTCTATGGTGGAGAATAAGGCGTGGCTTTATCTCAAATCCCGAATCTTACTCCCGCGACCGCCGTTAATGGCTCGGAGGAATTAGAGGCTGTTCAGGCCGGTTCGACTGTTCGCATGACTTCGGCGCAGATCGCGTCGGCGATGCCAGCGGATACCGTGACCAATGCGATGCTGGTCAACATGCCGGCGTTGACGATCAAGGCCAATGCACAGAATATTCCGGCTCCTCCGGGGGACTATTCGCTATCAGTGTTTCTTGACGGACTTGGAGCGACGTGGGGAGATGTCCTGTATCGCGGCTCGGTGGGGTGGGTGGCTCTTTCTCCGGGCACGTCTGGGCAGGTTCTCCAGACGCACGGAGCTGGGGCTAATCCGTCTTGGGTGTCAACTACGGGCGTCGGCACGGTTACGCAGATCACGGCAGGAGCGGGGCTATCTGGCGGCACGATAACTGCGTCTGGAACGATTGCGTCCATCGAGACGGTGAACTTGCAATCTGGCGTCACCACTTATGCGTTTTCGTCAGCCAATCAAGCGACACTGATCGAGTTCACAAACAACTCCGCCCAAATCAATGCGACATTGCCGGGAACGGCTCTCGCCTCTGGATGGTGGGTTGACGTTCAAAACACTGGATCGCACGCGCTCGTTATAACGCCGGCAAGCGGAACGATTAACGGTGGCGCGACTCTGACGCTATCTTCGGGTAGTGGAGCGAGAATCGCTTCTAATGGAACGAACTATTATATTCAGGGCGGAATTCAATCATCGTCGTCGCTAACGCTAACTGGCGATGTCACCGGCTCCGGGTCTGGTTCAATCGCGACTACGGTTGGATCGATCGGCGGCAAAACGGTTAGTCTTGCTGGCGCACTAAGCACATCTGGCGCGTATTCTATCGCGCTGACCGCGACTGGAAACACCAGCCTAACACTTCCGACTAGCGGAACGCTGACCGCGCTTGGAAATTCCGTCACTGGGACAGGCAATATCGTTCTGGCGTCTAGCCCGACGCTATCTAATCCAACGATGACCACTCCAACGCTTGGCGTGGCCACGGCGACGAGCGTGAACGGCCTGACAATAACGTCGGGAACCGGCACACTGACGATTCCGAATAGTGTGACGTTTGCGGTATCTGGCGCGTTTTCGACCACGTTGGCGGTGACCGGCGCTACGACGTTAACGCTCCCGACCAGTGGGACTGTGACGGCTTTAGGGAACTCTGTAACGGGTTCTGGCTCCATTGTTCTCGCCGGCTCTCCGACGCTTACAACGCCAAGCATCGGCGATGCGACCGGCTCCAGCGTCATCGTAAGTGCCGGGTTCGGCTCGACAGGAGCCTATACCGGTTCCGTTACAGTTGGGATTCTCATTGATTATATGGCTGGATTTGGACGCATTGGTGTTGGCCCATCAGCCGGGATAAATCTTTACAGCGACGACGGGGCCACGCTTCTCGCCGCGTTTTCCTCGGCGGGAGCGCTCACGCTCGGACAGGGGATCGTCGGAACGACGGCGGGAGGCAACGCCGTATCTGGGCAGGTTGGTGAATATGTTTCTGCCAATGTGTTGGTTGGATCGGCGGTAAGCCTGACGACTAACACAGCGGCGAACGTAACTAGCATATCTCTTACAGCGGGGGATTGGGATGTTTCTGGTTCGGTATGCTTTACCGCGCCAGGAACTACAAATTTTGACCATTCGTTTCAATGGGTTAGCGCGACAAGTGCCACATTCCCGACGATGCCTAATTCCAATGGTGGCGGGTATTTCTTTTGGGGCGCGGTTAGTGTTGATTCAACCATCCCATTACCTGCGGGAACCATAAGAATAAATGTTTCGACAACTACGACTGTATATCTTTCAACGCGAGCGACTTTTACTATAAGCACTCTTGGAGCATTTGGATTTATACGCGCTAGGCGGGTGCGCTAATGGCGATAAATTATACTACCTATGTCGCGCAGCTATCTAATTTGATGGCCGCGTCATCGACCACGTCTCAGTTTCAGACGATGCTTCCAGGCGCTATAGATTATTCCGAACAGAGGATTTATCGCGAACTTGATTTGTTAAAGACCGTAGTGACAGATTATGCTAATTCTCTGACATCGGGCAGCAGAATGTTCACTCTGCCGACGACCTATGGGTATTTTATAGTCGTCAACGGCGCCAACGTCATAACACCAGTAGGCTCCGCCACTCCCGAAGCTGGCACTAGGAACAGATTGGTCGAGGTTAGCCGGGACTATCTTGACACGGTGTGGAACAGCAACACGAACAGCGGCGTTCCGGCTCTCTTCGCCATGATCGGCGGCACCAATGGCACGATAGGCCCGGGTCAGTTCATCGTGGGGCCATGGCCAAACGCGAACTATATGGTGGAGGTGGTTGGAACTATCAGGCCTGTTCCGCTGTCTCAGAGCAACCCGACAACGCTTCTTACGTCATGCGTTCCTGATCTTTTCATCGCCGCGAGCATGATATTCGCGAGCGGATATATGAGAAACTTCGGCCAGCAATCGGATAACCCGCAGATGGCGCAAAGCTGGGAAGCTCAATACGAGAAGCTGATTGTCTCGGCGGCTGCCGAAGAGTTGAGAAAGAAGGGATCAGGCCCAGGGTGGACGCCGCTTTCCAATATCGCGCCTACTCCTGAGAGATAACGAATGCCATTCAATACCCTGACGATTATCCCGACCGTTGACGCGGAGAGAACGCCTTCCGACGTTTCGATGGGGATTGTATCGTCTAACTTCATTCGGTGGCGCGCCCGCACTCCTGAGAAGCGAGGTGGTTGGACGCTTTACGCAAACACCCAATTTCCCGGAATTATTCGCGAACTTCACGGATGGCAGGGATTAAACCAAGACAAGCATTTGGCCGTTGGAACAACGGATGGATTGTTCGTTCTATCGTCTGGTAATGTTGCAACAATAACTCCTGAGAATGAAACCGATAGCATTGTCGTAAACCTATCCACTGTTTCAGGATCTATTTACGTTAATATAGTAGATAATACGTATATCGGCCAATTGCCATATAATACTGTTGTCATAAATACTCCTGTGTCTGTTGGAGGAGTTACGTTATTCGGAGCATACCAGATAAACGAGAATACCGGGTCGAATAGCTACAATGTAGCGGCGGCTATCCCTGCAACGGCAACGGTTACAAATGGCGGCGCGGTTGCGACATTCTCTACGGTTGCGGGCAGCCCTCAAGTAACGGTAACTCTTGCAAATCATACTTATTACGTTGGACAGGATGCAGCGTTTCCAATCTCCACCTCCGGTGGTGGCGTCACGATATTCGGACAATATGTTGTAACGTCAGTTCCGTCATCCTCTACGTTCACTATCAATGCCTCGAATTTGGCCACGTCGTCAGTCACATTCCCGATGAATGGTGGAGATCTCGCATTAACCTATTGGGTGGTGGCGG
>Ga0187847_10002657_pt1 | contig 14282 bp, 9 predicted proteins | sample June2016WEW_4_10_FD_132458 | JGI IMG/M metagenome (GOLD analysis project Ga0187847, IMG submission 132458) | Peatland microbial communities from SPRUCE experiment site at the Marcell Experimental Forest, Minnesota, USA - June2016WEW_4_10 | ecosystem: Environmental > Terrestrial > Soil > Wetlands...
CGAAACGTGCTCGCCCAAATTGTGCCGGTAAAAACTCCCCTGCATACTTACAAGCGGTTTGTGAAGGACAAATGACTGGAAGATTAAATTCAGATGAAAAGCGAAAGGGCCCTCGGCATGCGAGAGGAAATCCGCATTATGAACAGCACCCAGGTTGAATTCATCGAATTTTAACGAACACGTCGATTTTCTGAAACAAGCGTGATGGACACTACGTCCGGCTTGGGGCAGCGGGCGCAGGGGCATTTCTGCATTTCAAACGCGGCTCGCGCGCTCCATACCAAACTGAAAATCAGAGCTAGCTAGCGCTCACCAAGTCCATGCGGCGTTTAATGCGTACTGGCGTTTCGCCGTCGCTGTGAACATGGGATTATTCCCAACATCCGCGCGTCATGCGCAGAGGAAATAGAAATGAAGAAGCGAACAGTAACAGCGGCGGGGATGTTTGCCGCCACGATTTTATTTCTTAGTCTGAATAGCTTTGCAGCGGCCAACCCGGTTCTGTTTAACGGGGCGGGATCGTCAGGCGCTTGGGAAGCCACAGGATTGGCGGCAGCTCAGGCCTCGGCTTGCGGCACCAATGTATGGACCAAAAAGAAGGGCGGACAGGGAGTGGATGGCCGCTCCAGCAGCATTCCAATTCAGGTCGCAAATATCTGGGTGGTGTGGAACACCGCGAAGACTCAGATTTGCTCTTACATCTCGGTCGATTCCGTCATCGGCAACCAACTGTTCTTTGCCGTGCCGCGCGCTACACTTCAGATTGATTCCAGCTTCATCGGGTCGGCGGGCGATAATTTGATTCCGACGATTACCGATGTTCCGCTCGATTCGACCGTCTATTCGAAGCTAAACAATCAGCCCTTCAACGTGGCCCCGACCGATATCCGTTCGGAAGACGCGTTATTCGCCGAGAACCGGGTTCTGGCCACGCTGAACACGACCACTTACAGCGGATTAGGCTACGGCCCCGGTCCGATTGGCACTCCAGTCTTAAGCGACTTCAGTTCCGGCTCGGTCACGCCAGTCGCATTCGCCATCTCCGGCAACGATCCGATCACCGGACTGCCAGTGCCTGCCTATACCACTATCGATGTCGGCGCTCAGGTTGTTCTTTTTGTAGTGGGTACGCAGCAGACGGGTTCGACCGGCGACTTCAGCAACACGGCTGCTTTCACCAACGTCAGCAAGGATGTTCTCTCATTCGCTCTGAACGGGACCCTGGGATATACACGTGATCTCTCCAACAGCCCAGGGCTCGCTGCGCAACCCCTCAACGTTCTGCTCCGAGAGCCGACGTCGGGGACTTACAATGTCACGGAATTCCAGATTCCGCGGAGTCAGGAATTGCAGTCGACGCAAGAACTCGGCGTCAACCCCTCGGTTCCCAACGGCAATCCTCTGAATCTTGCGGGACCGAACGGCGGCTGGCGTCGTCGCGTGATCGGCAACGGCGAAATGGTCACCGAATTGGGCAACGCGGCCAACGGCAACGTGCTCGGCTACGGATTCTGGAGCACCGGCAACTTCGCCTCTTTGACCAGCACCGCCCGTTACCTGATGGTAGATGGCGTCGATCCTCTGTTCTCCAGTTATGCCGGCGGATTCCTTCCGAGCTGCGTTGCCCCCTGTCCGGGCATCGTGACCTTCACGAACGTGCTGAATGGAAGCTATCCGGCATGGAACGTCTTGACGTTCACGACCGCAAAACCGGTTCCACCGGGCGTGCAGGCTCTTATCAACGATCTGCAATCGTTCGTCGTCAATACGGTGCCAGACTTTGTGCCGATTACCTCGATGAACGTATTCCGTTCGCACTACAACCAGTCGGGAAAAGTGGGCAGCAACGGATACAAGGCGAATAATCCCGAAGCTGGTGGCAGCGTCCAGGGCGCCGTTTTCACGGTGCAGTCGGATCTGGATGAGATCACCGACACGGGAAAGGAAATCATTGGCTTCAAGAACTAATTCTTGCAGTCAATTCCCGGACAGAGCGCAGGCAGATCGTGAAAACGGTCTGCCCGCGCTGTTCGGTTGCGGTCGGGCAATCAATCGATTGGAAAGAAAACGCATGCACAGTGATTTACGGAGATGCGGCAGTCTGAATTGTGTTTGGTCCTTGTTGCTGCTGGTTTGGGCTTTACCGATGGGGGCACAAAGTAGTGATGCACTTGCGGGCGTTGTGACCGCTCACCGGTTCGCGCAAACCCAAGAAGATTGGACTTCACTCGCTCTTCCGGCCGAAGGTTTGAAAACCGCGCGGCCGATCGTCGGCGAAATGGACGACGAGCCAACATTTACCCGCGAAATTGTCCGGGTGCAATGGCGCATTGGCGATCCGGTTGATCTTTACGTCATCAAGCCAAAAGTTGCCGTCAAGCCACCAGTGGTTCTTTTTCTTTATAGCTATCCTTCAGAAACGGAACGCTTTCGTGACCATGCCTACTGCGAACGAATCACAAGGGGCGGCAATGCCGCAATTGGATTCGTTTCTGTCCTCACAGGGAACCGATATAAAGACCGCCCCATGAAGGAATGGTTCGTCAGCGAACTGCCGGAGGCGCTGGGTGCCTCGGTTCATGACGTTCAGATGATTCTCAATTATCTGGCCACGCGCGATGACCTCGACATGACTAAGGTCGCCATGTTCGGCGAAGGATCGGGAGGTACGATCGCCATTCTGTCGGCCGCTGTGGATTCGCGAATCAAGGCTATCGATGTTCTCGATCCGTGGGGCGATTGGCCGGAGTGGATGGCGCACTCCTCTCTGGTCCCAGATGAAGAACGGGCGCGATATGTTACGCCTGACTTCTTGAGCAAGGTTGCGCCCGTTGATCCAGTCATTTGGTTGCCGAAGTTGAAAACACAAAAGGTTCGTATGGACCACGTGCTGGATGATTCCATTACTCCTAAAGCGGCTAAAGACTGCATGGAGGCGTCCGCGCCAGCCAACACGCAAATCGTTCGCTATGACACGACGCGACAATTCTTCACCCAAGTCCATGGAGGCCACATGTTCGACTGGGTAAAAGACCAGGTTGGGACCACCATGAAGGCATCGCCGGGCGGTCAGCAGGGTAGCACGGCGGGAGCCCAGCCAGCGGGGCGTTCGGTGGAATCTGGCAACGATTAGCGTACGCAAAAACTTGGAACGTTTGCCAGTTCATTGAACCGAGGCGGATTTGGAGAGAATCAGAATGTTGATCTCGTTGGAGCGTACATGGTCACGCATCGTGCTGGCTTGCGTTCTGGGTTGCATCGCACTCACCCTGGCATCCTGTGGCGGCACTTCGGCCGCAACCATCAACGGCTTATCCTCCTTAGCGCCTGTTACGGTGACCCTGACTCCACCAAATGCGACGATCGCCACAAACAATACGCAGATGTTCACCGCGACCGTCAATAACACAGGATCGACGGGGACAAGCTGGCTGATCAATGGATTGCCGAACGGTGCCTTCACTGACACCTCCGGAAATGTAAGCTACCCCTTCGGCCAAATCGCTGACGGCATGTACACTGCACCGGCGTTTGTCCCAGCCCCGGGCACATTCATGTTGACCGCAGCCGCATCGGCGGACAACACAGCCATGGCGAATGCTACGTTAACGATCACAGGTCCACTGACGCCTGGGCTCGTGTCGATATCGCCCACCACCGCTTCACTCTTCCTCGGCGGTTCGGCCGCGTTCACGGCAACCGTCAACGACGTTCCCGATCCTCTGCTGATCTGGTCTGTGAACGGCGTTGCTGGAGGCGATCTATCGGTCGGTACGATTACGCCGATTCCTGGCTCCGCCGGCGCTGCTCTCTATATTGCGCCGATTTCACTGCAAGGGCTGTCGCAAGTCGCCATTACTGCTTCCTACACCAGCAATAACACGACGCAGAGTGCTTCTGCGACGGTAACTCTTTCCCAGGCGCCACCGGGCGACCTAATCACGATTAGTCCCACAGTCGCCACTGTAGAGACCAACCAGACACAGAATTTCACGGCGACGGTGAGCGGCGTTGCCGATGGTGTGACGTGGGAGGTTGACGGAATACCGGGAGGGAACGCGAATGTAGGAACGATTACCGGGTCGGGAGACACGGCCACATATACGGCGCCTTCAGTCGTGCCGGATCCGCCGACTCTTGAAATTACGGCGGCTTCGACGGCGCTGGCAGGGTTGCAAGCATCGGCGGCCATATCAGTCACGCAAGGACAACCGATTGTGGTGACGGTCACACCGCCGAAGGCCAACGTCGTGATCAACGGAACCCAGCAATTTTTGTCGATGGTGCAGAACGCAACAGACCAAACGGTCACTTGGGAGGTAAATGGCATTGTCGGCGGCAACAGTGTCTCTGGGACAATATCGAACTCGAGCTCGGATCCTGGCCTTTATACAGCGCCGGCGGGGGTTCCAAATCCCGCCACAGTGACGATTAGCGCAGTTTCAAATGAGGATCACAAAACGAAAGGCACAGCTACGGCCACCATCGGTTTGACGGCGGTGGTGACGATTTCGATTGATCCGAACACGCCGCAGACGCTCCCCGCCGGCGGCCTCGGCTTACCGTTCGCAGCCACGATTATGGGTGCAACCGGAGACACGCTCTCTTGGGAAATCGATGGCCAGGCGAATCCCGACCCGAGCCTTGGTTCGATTCAAGTCACATCTACGGACACATTGCAGGCGACCTATCTTTCCCCGCAAACAATCCCTTCGCCGCCGACGGTGCAAATCAGCGCCGTGGATCTTATGGGCAATACATCCAACGTGACCCCGGTCACGATTACCATGCAGCCCCCGCCGATCCAGGTGACGATTGCTCCTGTGGGACCGACGGATGTGATCGTTGGGCAAAGCCAGCCTTTTAGCGCGACGATTACTGGAACCAACGATCTCATCGTGCATTGGAGCCTTTCGGGTCCGAGTTGCAGCGGTGCTTCGTGTGGAACAATCACGCCGGATCAGTCCACGCTGAATGCCACCTACGTCGCGCCTCAAAACGTGCCGTCGCCGAACAATGCCGTCACCGTTACGGTTTCTGCCGACGCCGACCCCAACGTGCAAGCCTCAGGTACGGTGGATGTAGTTGCGAATGCCATGCCCTCCATCAGCATCAGTCCGAATCCAGCAACTGTGCCGGCCGGGTTGGGGCAGAGCCTGACGTTCACTGTTACTGTTTCCAATGCAGATCCGGACTCGATTATCAGTTATCAGCTCTACTGCATTTCCGATTGGGACGGTCAGCCCGGAGGAAATTGCCAGGATGTGGACTTCGTAGATGGGCCGGGCTGCATTACGCCAGAGGGTGGTTTCGAGACCTGCGGAGAGCGGCCAAACCAAGGGCAAGCCAGCGGCGGCACAACAACGGTGCTCTATAACCCCCCGGAAAGCGTGTCCACCCAATCTTTCGAACCCAATCAGTGCGCGAATACGGATCCGCACGCCTCGATTGTGCCGCTTACGGCCTCGATTACCGCGCAGGGTTGTCCGCAGGGCGTGTGCACGACGCAAGTTTGCATTACCGTGACGCCCTAGCTCGTTTTTTTTGAAGTCCGAAAATTAGCGTAACCGGCAATCGGATCTTAAATTGGCGTTATTATCGACCGGCATCCCACAGACCCAGGGTGAAAAATCACTTCTTCACTTTTACCCAGTTCGCTCCCCTCTTCCACAGCTTGTCCACAATCTCCTTCGTCTTGCATATTCCTTATTTCTCCAATCTATCCGACAATAGGCTTATTCCATGACTGAAGCCTCCGACTTTAAAGAAATCGTCCGGCAGCAGGCGGACATCGTCCGCATCGTCGGAGACTACGTCAAACTGCGCAAGTCGGGAGCGCAGAACTACACCGGGCTGTGTCCGTTTCACGGCGAGAAGACGCCATCGTTTTCTGTTCACGCCACGCGGCAGTTTTATTACTGCTTCGGCTGCGGAGTGAAGGGCGACGTTTTTGGGTTTATACAAAAAATAGAAAATATTTCCTTCCCTGAAGCCGTCCGCCTTATCGCGCAGAAGCTTGGCATCGCCATGCCGAAGATGACCTTCAGCAGCCCCGCCGAAGCCAAAGACGCAAAGCTGCGTGCCCAGTTGCTCGACGTTCACGACCGCGCGACCGCATTTTTTCTGGAATGTCTCAGGCGTCCCGAAGGCGCAAACGCCCGCGAATATCTTGCTGGCCGCGGCCTCAACGAAGAAATGCTCGCCGCTTTTCGCATCGGCTATGCTCCCGATTCTGGATTTCTTTTGCGCGACCGTCTGCGCAATGAGTTCGACGAAGAAGTTCTCCGTGAAAGCGGATTGTTCTCATGGAAGCAAGACGGCAGCAGCCCATCGCCAGCCACCAGTAGCCAGGCCCAAGATCTCGCTGCCTCCGCTCAGCAGCCAACGGCTAAAGGCCAAGTGCCAACGGCAGCCGCCATGTATTCCAAATTCCGCAACCGCGTGATGTTTCCCATCGCCAACGAATCAGGCCGTGTCATCGCCTTCACTGGGCGCACTCTTTCCACCGACGAAAAAGCTGGCCCTAAATATCTCAACTCGCCCGAAACGCAGATTTATTCCAAGTCGCGCGTGCTCTTCAATCTGCATCAGGCGAAAGAGGCAATCCGGAAACTCGATTATGCCATCCTCGTCGAAGGCCAAATGGATTGCATCGCCGTCTATGCCGCTGGATTTCACAATGTCATTGCCAGTTCTGGCACGGCTTTCACCGAACTGCAAGCCAAGCTGCTGGGCCGCTTCAGCAAGAATGTCGTCGTCAATTTCGATCCTGACACTGCTGGCGCGCGGGCCACGGAACGCACGTTGGGTTTATTAGTCGAGGAAGAATTTCAAATCAAAGTTCTCACTCTCGAGCCCGGCTTCGATCCCGATCTCTTCATTCGAAAAAAGGGTCGCGACGCTTATGCCGCCGAGCTTCGCGGTTCGCAAAAATATTTCGATTACCTAATTGACCGCGCCCGCGCGCAGTTTCCCGTTCGCAGCGCCGAAGGCAAGGTCAAAGCCGTCAATCATCTTCTGCCGCATATTCAGCGCGTGCCCAGCCGCATCGTCCGCGACGAACTCGCCGCCGAGATCGCGCAGAAACTTGGGATCGATTCGGCTGTCCTAAGACAGGAACTGAAGCATGCCGCTACCAATCGCTCGTCGGCAAATCTCAAAACGCCTCCCGCGGCGCAGATTACCGATGCCGAACGCATTGTCATCCGCGCTCTCGCGTCTTCATCCGAAATGCTGGACACCTCGGGACATATTTCTGCGCGCGACGGGGCTGAAGAAGACTTCGATCCCTGCCGCCAGGCCCGTTTCGCTCTTCACAATGAACGCATTCACGAGGGCCTCGGGTGCGAATCGCTCATCGAAACCTTGCTTAGGGCAGCGCCCGGATCCGCCGATGTACCGGGTGGCACAGCCGTAAATGTGGATGCCATGGAATTGCCTATGTCAGAGGCCGAACGCAACATTTTGGCAACAGCCTTGCTAAAGGACGACGAAGAGCTGACAGCCGAACGCCTCGAAGGGGCAATCAAAGCCTTGCGGCGCATCCATTTACGCCGCCGTCTGGAAAAAGTTCAGCTCGAACTCCAGGCCGGACGCACGCGCGAACCGGAACGCCTTCAGCAGCTATTGCAGGAAAAAACGCGGCTCAAGCTCGCCCTGCGCGATCCCGGCGCTGAACTTGTCCGTAATTCTGCGTGATTTACGCTAGGACGTTGAAACTAAATGTGCTTCTACGACATCTATAATTACGGCGGCGGAGAATTCAAATGGGAAATCACAGATCCTCCAAGCGGGCAAATCCCCCGCTTCAGTGATATAATTGAGGTTTGTGCTGACGCGTATCTCCGCACTCTTAGGTTCCCACCGTCCATAAAAATTGTTTCCACGCCCCGCGGGGCGAGCAGAGGATAATCCGTCTTGGCTCTTGACGATAAATTTGAAGACATTAAGAAGTTAATTGACACCGGCAAAGAGAAGGGCTATCTCACCTTCGACCAGGTCAACGACCTGCTGCCCAACGATGTCAATTCTCCCGAAGACATGGACGATTTGCTGAGCACCATCAGCACGCAGGGCATTGACGTGCTTGAGGGGCCGAAGCTTCCGTCCTCCACGCTGGACAAAAAATTCGACGAAGATGAAAGCGGCGAAGATGTCGAACTCGACCTCACGCCGGGCGCGCTCGAAAAAACCAACGATCCCGTTCGCATGTACTTGCGCGAAATGGGTACGGTGCCGTTGCTCACCCGCGAAGGCGAAGTAGAAATCGCCAAGCGTATCGAGCGCGGCCAACTTCGCGTTCTGAAGGCGCTTTCCCGTTCGCCCATCGTCATTAACGAACTGCTGGGTCTGGGCGACGACCTCAAGAAGAGCGTCCGGTCAATTAAAGAAGTGGTGACCTTCGACGAAGAAGAAATTACCGACGAAATTCTGCAAAACCGTCTGAAGGAATTCACGGGCAAAATTGACGATTTGGCCAAGGCCTACAAGAAAGTGGAAGGGCTGGTCGAAAAGTTTGCCGCCGTCAATCAGAAGAAACGCCCCAAAGACTATCGCCGATACCGCATCGCGCTGGCTCGCGCCGTGGTGCACATGTCGCTGTGCGTGCGCAAGCTGGGCTTTACGAACAATGAACGCAAGCGCCTGATTGACCGCCTTAATAAAACGGTCGATAACATGCGCTCGCTCGATCGCCAGTCGCTCAACCTCGAAAAAAAGGCTGAGGCGACGCGCAGCGATGAACAGAAAAAGGAATATAAGCGGCAGTCGCGTGCCATCCGCGCCGATCTCGAAAAGCTGGAAATCGAAGCCGGCGTTTCATTCATTGAGCTCAAGCGCACGCAGCGCGAAATCATCCAGGGGGACATGGATGCGGAGCAGGCGAAGCGCGAATTGATCGAAGCCAACCTGCGCCTCGTGGTTTCCATCGCCAAGAAATATACGAACCGCGGCTTGCAGTTCCTCGACCTGATTCAGGAAGGCAACATCGGCTTGATGAAGGCTGTGGATAAGTTCGAATACCGCCGCGGCTACAAGTTTTCGACCTATGCGACTTGGTGGATCCGCCAAGCCATCACCCGCGCCATCGCTGACCAGGCCCGCACCATCCGCATTCCGGTGCACATGATTGAGACCATCAACAAGCTCATTCGCACCTCGCGGCAACTGGTGCAGGAGTTGGGGCGCGAACCTACGTCGGAAGAAATCGCTAAGCGCATGGACATTCCTGTTGCGAAAGTCCGCAAAGTGCTGAAGATCGCGCAGGAACCGATTTCCCTCGAAACTCCGATTGGCGAAGAAGAAGATTCGCATCTGGGCGACTTCATCGAAGATCGCGCCGTGGTTTCTCCCGCCGAGGCCGTCATCAACGTCAACTTGAAAGACCAGACCGGACAGGTCTTGCGCACGCTCACCGCGCGCGAAGAAAAAGTCATCAAGATGCGCTTTGGACTCGAAGATGGCAGCGAACACACGCTCGAAGAAGTCGGGCAATCGTTCGCCGTCACCCGTGAACGCATCCGCCAAATCGAAGCCAAGGCGCTGCGGAAGTTGCGGCACCCGTCGAGATCGAGGAAATTGCGAGCGTTTATGGATGGGGTACGGGATTAAGGCTTTAGAATTCTTGGTGAGAGGACGGCCAAATCGGCCGTCCTTTTTTGTTGCTTGCGTAGGGGCAGGTGTCCTCACCTGCCCAAATTGTCATCCCAAATCGGGAAGCCGTCCCAGATTTATTTGCTATTCGATGATTAGATCCGTAGTGCTGATCCATACAATCCCTTTAGGCAGATGGGGTTTGGAGGGTGTTACCAGTGGGTACTGGACGCTGTTTGCCAAACAGTCGAGTGACGTAGTCAGCCACTAGGGTTCGACTCCCGCCCCCGTTCGTCACTCGATGACCCGCATACTTCTTGACGATGGAACCCGAGGAGTTATTCTATGCGTGTTTGGCAAACAGCTGTTCAGTACCAATTTTGAAGCCCCGGCGCATCACCGGGGCTTTTCGCATTTCCATCTTAGTCAGGACAGAATGACGTGTTCATCGGCGATATTCGTGTGCGTGAGCATCTCCTCGCAGCTTCACTCACCGTTGCTTCCGCAGACGAGCTTAAACAACTCTTCTTGAGTCACCAGGCCGCAGGAGTGCGCTTTCATCAAGCCCTGAAGACAGAGCCTTGAGGCGCTAGAATCTTCATTGTCATGGATCCCGATGAAAATCTCATCCTCTCGCCGGCCCACCCGATTAAAGTGGGTGGCTGCGCAACACGGGCTTCGTTATGTGGAGAACTTGCGAGTTGGATCAAAAGGAAAACTAAATTGTCATTCCGAAGTCCCATGTTCTCTCGAGCGGGATGAGGAATCTTGCGTGGAGCCTCCGAGGGCCAGCCGATTTATACTGCCAAGTTTATACTGCCGAAGAAGTTCTTTGTCTGAGCAAGCTTCGCATCGGAGCAGCGTAAAAATGACCACCAACATCGCCGCACCTTCCACTTCCCGAATTCCGTCCATTGATCTCATCCGCGGGGCCGTCATGATCCTGATGGCCATCGATCACGTCCGCGTATTTTCCGGGCTTCCCGCCGGGGGTCCGACTCCCGGCATCTTCTTTACCCGCTGGATCACGCATTTCTGCGCCCCCGCGTTTATCTTTCTCGCCGGCACCAGCATCTTCTTCTATGCTCGCAAACATAATGACGTGTCGCGTTTTCTGCTGATTCGAGGCGCGTGGCTCGTCTTCCTCGAACTCACTGTTCTGCGCGTCGCCTGGACCTTCAATTTTGATTTCCGCCATTACGAGATGGCAGGAGTCATCTGGGTGATCGGGTGGTGCATGGTCCTGATGGCGGGGCTGGTGAAACTTCCGCTGAGCGCGGTGGGAACGTTCGGCGTGGTGATCATCGCGGCTCATAACTTGATGGACTCCCACATGGGCCAGTTACTCGATGGCCTCGACGCGAACCGGTTCTCCGGGCTATGGAAGATTTTTTACGTCGGATTCTTCGCCGGGCCGGTGCAGTTTGGCCCCGATGGGCCCAACCTCATCGTGCTCTACTCGATAGTTCCCTGGATTGGCGTGATGGCGGCAGGTTACGCCTTCGGCAAAGTTTTAGCTCTCGAACCGGCGCGAAGAAACCGGCTCTGCCTGATGATCGGACTCTCGGCCATCGCACTCTTTCTCGTACTGCGCGGATTCAATCTCTATGGCGATCCGCGCCCCTGGCACGCTGCCGCGCAAGGACGCAACGGTTTGCCGCCAATGCCGGCGTGGCTCTCGTTCCTGAACACCACGAAGTATCCGGCATCACTATGTTTCTTGCTGATGACGCTCGGCCCCATCATCGCGCTCATTCCATTACTCGAAGGCGTTCGTGGCGGTCTTGCCCGAGCCATCACCATGTTTGGACGCGTACCCTTCTTCTATTACGTGCTCCACATCCCCCTGATCCACGCACTGGCGCTGGTCTTCTCGAAAATCCGTCTGGGATACGTCAGCCCCTGGCTCTTCACTAATCACCCTATGGGCGCTCCCGAGCCGCCCGATGGCTATGTCTGGAGCCTTCCTCTTCTTTACCTTGTGTGGGCCATCGCCATCGTGATTTTGTATTTCGCCTGCCGCTGGTTCAGCGATTTCAAGGCTCGAAGAAACGACTGGTGGCTGAAGTACATGTGAGAATCGTACCGCTGGTATGCACGAAACCCTCGCCTACGGCGTAATGTGGAACACCGTGCCCAAGCCGGCGTCCCCTCCCATAAACATGGTGCCGTAAATATCGTCATCTGAGCCCAAAACTAAACCGGTCGGAATAAATCCACCCGTGTTAAACCCATTGCTCTGCTCATCAAAATCGTAGAGGTCGGTGAAGTTGCCTGCCGTATCCAGTCGGAATAGGAACCCCGTGTTGTGCGCGCCGTCGTATTGTTTGGCCCCATACAGGTTGCCCTTCGCATCCCTCACCAGATGGTTGGCATAACCTGCGGATCTGGTTTCCGGGGGCATAAATGTGAACAGCACACTAAACTTTCCGCTTGTATCCACTTTGAAAACGGTCCCCAAACCATAAATGTTCCCAGTGTCATAACCGCCATTTTGCGCAATGCCATAAAGATTGCCTTTGGAATCGATAATCAGCCCCAACGGCCCTCCTCCGTCTCCTTCTCCGGTGAAAATATGTAGCACGGTGAACTTGCCGTGTGTATCCAGTTTGAAAATTTCTCCGCAGCCGGGACTATCTTGGTCACCATAGCCAGTCGTTAAGCATGTCCGAATGCCGCCGGCGAACGCAGTCCCGTAGAGATTACCCTGCGCATCCATCACCATGCCTCCCTCCGGCTGCATCCCATCCGTTCCGCTGAAAGTATGGATGGTCGTGAACTTGCCCTGCGGGGTGAGTCTGAACAATGTGCCGCAGCCCAACTCATTCCTGTTCCAACCACAATTGGGAACACCGCCGAAGGGATCCATCCCATATATATTCCCCTGTTTGTCTAGAACCACAGAAGAATCCAGGCTGCCTCCGCTGGGCGGCACGTAGGAGATCTCTTTACCGCTCGGCGCGAGTTTGTAAATGACCGACGCGCCCAGGAAGCCATCGCCTTCAGTTGTACCGTACAGATTACCCGCCGCGTCTTCAGTCACGGCGGCCAACGGACTTGAGCCTCCGTTTCCTCCGGGAAAGGTAAAGAGAACAGTCTCGTTGCCCGCGGGGTCAATCTTGAAGACAGTGCCGCAAGCGCCGTCATGCCCATTGCATGCGCTGGCACCGCCAGCGTATGTCGTCCCATACAAATTACCCTGCGCATCCCGGATCATCTGGTTGGGGTTCGTGCCGTCAGACCCACCCGTAAACGTATGCACGACCGTATAGGTTTGCGCGACTGCGTGCGTCGCCGCAACCCCCGCGATAAGAAGAATTACAGCGCTGGTGATTCTCATTTTCATGAGAAGTTGTTTTCGCAGCATGGCCGGCCTCCTCGGACGCGGACTCAAATCTCGACACCAATACGATAGCCCCAGTCCGAGCTGCAATGTCACAAAAATGTAAAATAATCCGTCAAATTTGAAGAAATTCGAGTTCCTTGGCGGCATACCTGAAGGTAGGCCCTTCAAAAAAGAGTAGCGCCGTAAAAGGGCCCGGGTTCAGTCATAACTCGAAGCTTAACCACTTGTCATCCTGAGCGAAGCGAAGGACCTATGTACTTTGAACGGGCGGGAACTTGGGAAGGGCACGGCTTCGCCGTGCCCTTCTGAATTGGTCCGGAACTGGCCCGCAAGGGCGCAACAGCATTACAACCGCAGAAAACAGACGCGATTCTTCCAATCCATTTTCCCTTGTTCTCGGATGAGCATGTTCAGCGCGCGAACCAGACCGCCGATGTCCGCGGGCGAAATGCTCTTTTCATCCACGAAAATCACGCCTCCATGATCACGCCCGGATTCTCCCCAAGTCTTCAGCAACGGAGGAATTGTCCGGCAATCATAGGTCACCAGCGTCAAGCCCTGCCGCGCGGCTTCTTGCAGACACGCAGAATCGTCCCGCCCCAGAAATTCTCCATCTTCCCACGCAGACATGGAATGAACCATCGTGTCCGGCCCGCGCCGTCTTAGGCCCTCGGCTACGGCCGGCGAGATATGCTCGTCCAGCAGAAGCTTGAGCATTTTAGCGTTTGGACGATTTCAATTTTAGAGACTTGGATTTTGCAGATTTGCCGGGCACAAACTCCACGGCTTGCGGGAGCATGCGCCGCAGCGCATCGAAATCCATGGATTCGTTCTCTTCTATCGCCGCATGGATTTCGTCGGGGAATGCCCGCGCATAATTGATTGCAGCTTGCACCTTCGCCTCAGACCAGCACAGGTGCTTAGCCACGGCTGAAGCATTTTGCTTGTAGCCGCGAACGAGCAGCATCACTTCCCAGACCGCAAGCGTGCTCCCTTGCACGCACGCCTGACGCCCCGCCGTTGAATCGCGAAAGTCGATAAAGGCAAACTCCGACCGCCGCAATCCTTCCTCGACTAAACGCGCGCTGGCATCGCTCGGAGTCCATCCATGCCGGTTCGCCATACGCTTGAGGCGTTTTCCGCTCTCCACTGGCAAGCGCATGCTGATGACCATGGAATTCGTCGTTAACATAAGCAAACCTTAATTGTAACTATTGTAAGTATTGTAACTTATCTGTCAAATGCGGAGGCGTTTTGGTCTGTCGAAACAGTTTGTAGCCCATTGAGATGAAAGCAGCCGGACCTGTAAGCCGAATTCTGTCCGCGATTGTCCAAAAAAGACTTC
>Ga0187847_10002658_pt1 | contig 14280 bp, 15 predicted proteins | sample June2016WEW_4_10_FD_132458 | JGI IMG/M metagenome (GOLD analysis project Ga0187847, IMG submission 132458) | Peatland microbial communities from SPRUCE experiment site at the Marcell Experimental Forest, Minnesota, USA - June2016WEW_4_10 | ecosystem: Environmental > Terrestrial > Soil >...
AGGGCGGCGGGTCATCAGTTCGGAAGCGCGGAATCGCCACAGTTTGCCGACACGCAAGCCTGCGACGATACCCTTCCTTGCATACCGTTGCAGGGTTTTTGGGTGGACTTGAATCAGAGCCGCTGCGTGCTCACTGTCAATAAGCGGCTCGAAAAATGCGGGAGGATGAGGGGAATCGAACATGGTTCGCACGCTCCTGAAACCACAATGGACGGTGCCCGAACGTGCGTCAACCCCAGCAGTTGAGTCCGCTTTCCAGTTCATCGATACCGAAAGTGAAATTAAAGCGAAGTTTTGGAAACAGGAGTTGCACGTAGTTGTCAGAGTTGCTTTTTGGTAACAATTGGGAACATCTATTTTTCAGTCTTATGAAAACGAAGTTTTATTCATACCTCTTTATCCACTAGACAAACTCTCGATGACATTCCCCCGATGGCTGAGAATAGCCGAGGCGCGGGGGGTGTCAAGGGCGGCTACGCCGCCGCTACGCGGTCGAGACCCTTGACACCGCCCTCTCCGCCTCGGCACACAATTCCTAATATCCGGGGAATGTCAGCTCTCAAAAGCCAAGCCCAAATCAATGATGCCACCTGTGATACCATAGGCAAGTGAGAACGGTCCTCGATACATCCGTACTCATCACCGCGCTTCGTTCGAGCACCGGAGCGGCAGCGGAAACTGTCCGGCGGGCGCTGCGAGGCGAATTAACAACGCTCATGGACTACAAGCTAGCCTGCGAGTATCGGGATGTGGCGCTACGTGCGGAACAGTTGCATGTATCGGGCAAATCGCGAGCGGAGACGGCGTCGATTCTGGACGCGCTGGAAGCAATTGCCGAGCCAGTTTATGTTGCACTCCGGCATCGCCCATTATCTCCAGACACGAACGACGACATGGTTTTGGATGTGGCAATCAACGGAAATGCCGACGCGATCATAACGAACAATACGAAGCATTTTCGTGGAGCAGCAGAGCGCTTTCACCTGGAAGTGTTGACTCCTGCCGAGCTATTGAGCAAAGTCCAAAAGAGGAGATAGAGTTTATGCCTGTGAGTCAGAAGAAAGTCGCAGTGAGCAAGTTTCCCCTCCGGCTCATGCCCTCCGTGCGCCGGGTAGCGGAGAACTTTTCTCAGAAGGAAGGCGTTTCGCTCAACCAGTTCATCAATGTTGCTGTGGCCGAGAAGCTCGCGCATCTTCAGCATGAGGAATGGTTGGGACATCGGCCCAAAGCAAGTGCTGGTTTAATTGCCAAAGCGCTCGACATTCTTGACCGTTCAACGGGTCAAGCGCCAGAAGAGGACGATCGGCTTCCGAAGGGCTATGCCTCAATCCGCCGTAAATACACGGGGAAGAAATCATAGTCACAGGCGCTATTTCTCGCCAGGACACCCTCGCGAGATCACGGGCTGTCGGGAGCCTTCGGGATCTCCTGCAGGTTGTGTCGTGGCATAGTAGCAAGCAGACGTCTTGTATTTGCCGTCGACAAACCGAAAGACTTCGAGGGTTCTGTCTGACGCCGAGACGTGCGACGCAAGGATAATATCGCGGAAACCGTTTGTAGATGTGTCCAGCACTCGAATCTTCTCGAAACCGCCGCCTGATTTCCCCGCTCGACTATCCAGCAAGGTTTCTATTCCCTCAGGCGTGATCTTCAACACGAGCACAATACAGTTGCCGGTTGCACCACAAGGCCCTAGTCCATTGCCTTGCGCGATGATCTCAGCTTTGCTGTCGCCATTTAGGTTAAAGGGTTCGATTCGTGTATTCGCAGCCAGCTTCCTCAGTTGTTCGTCCGAAATGTCCTCAAACATTTCCGCGTCATGGGTATTGACCGGATGCTTGAATCGATTGAAAACGAACTCGAGGAGTTCTTCGCGGTCCTTTGGCGTTTGCTCATTTGCATTCGCGATCGTGTGTTGATAGCGCAATTCGTGCGCCAAGCGCTCACTCCATCGGAAACGTGGAGCGGTAGTAGATTGACCCAACATGCGGGAATTCACAACTGCCGACATTCCCAGTAGGCACATCGAAGCGAAAAAGAACGGTCGCTGATTCATGTTGGAAATCATCTCGGCTATCGCACCGTCACGCTGCTCTTGTCGCTGACCTTATAGAAATCAAGCGTCAAATCGACCTGCGTCGCAACCTTATCCTTGGCGGGGCTGAATGTGAACCCATGAGCCGTCAACAGAGCATCTGAAGGCAGCTTGTGGTAAAGATTGTTGATCGCCATTCCATCAAAGACATCTCCGGCTTTCATTCCGAGAAGTTCCCGAACACGCTGCTCTTGTTCCGGAGTGAGATTGTGAATGGCCAAGCTACGCAAATGATAAAGCGGTCCGGGGACCACTTCGAGATGGTATGAGACCTTCGCGTGAGGCTGGTCCAAGGCTGGCGGCCCATGGATTTCAACGTCGGCATAACCATAATGCCAATAGAGTGTCCGAATTTCTCCCGCCAACCGCCCAAATGGACCAACGCCGGCGATGTCTCCCGGCTTTTCAGTGAAGTACGCGGAGAGGTCCCTTCCTTGTAACAGTGGTCCACCATCCGCTGAAATTGCCTCAACGCGGTATTGCGGCCCCGGCTTCACGGTCACGAGCAAATTCACCAGATAGTGATCGCCGATCAGTCGCGGAGAATCGCGCGAGATTTCTATCTGTGCATCCAGGTAGCCTTTCTCTTCCAACTCGTTCTGAACGTTTGACCGAACCGTCCAATCTTGGCCACCCGAATACTCGTGGCCCTCTCTTGGCCGCAATTTTTCGTTCAACGCAACAGCAACGGCCTCCGGAGCATCCGAGACGATTACTTTGTCGACCAGAATGGATGGAGACAGAATGCTGTAGACAATCGCGGGAGGTGGTGAGCCGGGAGCACGCTCAGCGGTCAAAGCGAACGATGATGGTTCAGTGCTCTGAACCTCCGCCACGATCCCTTTTTGCTTAAGTATCACCGTAAGAACATCGTGAATCTTGTGCTCCATCGGAGAACCTGGCGCAATCTCATCACCGAGGCCAGCTATCCTGCTCTTCAAAAGCCCGCGTAGTTCATCGTTGCTCCACCAAACGAAGTTGCTGAAGGCGTAGGGGAGATGTCCAGGGTAGGAAGCAGTGCCTGCGGGCGCTTGCGCTACGCACGCAACAGTCGTCGAAATAAGCGCGAGAAGCAACAAAGCACAATTGGAGGTTTTCAACGATGCCGCCTTCATATCGGGATCTGCTCCGTATTGCAACACTCAATATCTGATCAGTATTTGTGGGGACGTCATTTTCCCCACTTCTCAAGCCGCCAGCCATACATGACCTGAAGTTCTTCGGTTCGATGCCTTGTCATCGCTTCGAGACAAGCAAGCTTCACCATCGGAGCGGCGCTGCCTCCTGAGTAAAGTTCATGCTCCGCTTCGCAGTTCGCATCGCGAAACTGCAACCAGATGCGTTGAGCTGTCCGCAGCTTTACGAGTTCGCTTCCGTCCAAAACAGACTCCACGCGCTTGTACTTCTTGTTGAGTTCCACATCTGACTTCTTCAGAGCGTCCGAAAAGCAGGCGGTCTCTTCAGCACCGGTTGACGGTCCTTGGCAGGGTCCGTCTTTGGCATTCATGTGCTGAGCTGCACAGGGGATGCAAATGAGTAAAGACCCCATTGCGAGGCAAACGAGAAGGAACTCGGATCGAATATTCACTGCTCAACTCCGCTCATCTGGATTGATGTCCCATGATAATCGCCAGAGCCCCATTTACGCATTTCAACAATGTGCACAACCCGAGCGTGAGTCGCCCTAAAAACAAGAGGCTGCTGAGCATCAATCAAGCTAAATTTTCCTCACAAGATTCTATGCTTGGCGCATCGTCACAAGCTCAGACCTATATCGTGACCGATACTGACTTCGTGGCGCGGCTCTGGTGGCTCGATTTTAAGATCCGGCGTGTGTTCAACACCGTGCTCTGGCCCGTGAGAACGGGACTGCTCGCGCGCTAGTTCCATAGCTGATGGACGCGCAGTGGAGATGCCCAGCGATTCGCGCAACTGGTCCACATTGGAAGTGATGACAGTAATTCCCTCGCGCCCACGGGAGGCAGCGACGTAGAACTGTTCCTGTTTCATCATGTCGCCGGAAAGAATCACTGAGTCAACGGTCTTGCCTTGGCTGCGATGAGCGGTGATGGCATAGCCATGGTCGAATTCGCGATAATTCGCCGGCAGCGTCCGGCCATCTTCAAGTTGAATGCGGCCTCCATCGACGCCGCGCACTTTCGCCAGTTCTCCGTTCGTGGCGCGGAAATCGGCCTCCTGGCGATTTCCGGTCAGCAACAGCCGGTCTCCAGGGGATATTTCAATCTGGCTGCGCTCATGCACGGAGAATGAGCGCGCCTGTGTCGGACTCACCATGCGCTCTACCCCGTTCAGATCCCGAGCGATGATATGTGACCTGTCTGAACGCTCAACGACCAGCGCCTCGTTTCGACCGATCCCGTGAGAAGAGCGGTGAAACAACAGGACCTGGCCTGGCTGATAATTCAACAAATCCTTCTTCTGCGCTTCAGTCCATTGCAAAGGTGTATGGCGCTCGAAAATCTTTCCAGGTCCCAGGTCACCGCTCTGTTTCAAGCCATCGCGAATCGCATGAGTAATCCTGCCAATCTCTTCATGTGTGCCGGCAACGACGAGCACTTTGCGGTTTGGGTCAGCTGTCAGTTCTCGATAGGCCGATGCCACCGCCTGCGGGCGCTCCAGGTATGGAACCTCACGTATGGCCCCGAGCTGCTCAAGTTTCTGGAATCCTTGTTCGGGCGCCTGGCGCAATGTTTGAATCGCGTCTCGGTACTCCGCCTGTGTCTGCCGTTGTACGCCGGTAAGCGAGACGCTTTTCATCTGCGATTCCCGCTCCAGGATGCGCAAGGCGTCTGACGCTTCGACGCTCTGGATTTGGCGTGTGTCACCGGAAAAGAGAATGCGCGCGCCCTCCCGCTCTGCCAACTTGAGCAATCCTTCCATCTGCCGGCCTGAAACCATGCCCGCCTCATCCACGACCAATACCTTTCCAAGAAGGGAAGGATGTTCGGTGTTGCCCTCCAGTAAGCGTGAGATCGTCATCGCATCATGAAAGCCAACCTTCCGCAACTCATCGACCGCGCTTCGAGTCGGAGCGACAGCCACAATCTCACGACCTGCATCGCGTAGGCCACGGTCGATTTCATGCAGAGTGGCGGTCTTGCCGGTGCCCGCAGCCCCGCGCAAATTGATTACGAAATCTCTGGAGTCCAGGACGTTATGAACGGCCCGCTGCTGCTCTTTTCGCAGCCGCTCAGACGAATGGAACTCTCGCCTCCCGCCCAACCGTCCAAATCGCCCGATGCCCCGGTCCACCACAGCAATCATGCGCTGCTCGCGTTCGAGACTTTCGCGTGTAGCTAGATTGTTTCCGGCCCGGATCAGACCACCTTGCGCTTGTTCCACCTCAAGTGCACCGCGCAATTGACCAGGATCAATCTGCCCGCGTCCTTGACGCAGGGCCTCAGTCATCAATTCGTGATCGCGCACAACAGAATTGCGTTCAAAGAGATGTTCCTTCGCGAATTGAAGTGATTCTGACGCGAGAGAGGGCGCGCGACGAATGCTGGGAATCTGCTCACGTGAGTTCGCGTGGAGATTTTGCAGCGTGTGCCGTTCGTTTGGAGCAAGTCGGGCTTGTTGCTGTTCCCTCACCCTCTCCGTGGCGATTTCCGCCAACTTGTCCGCGCGGGATTCACGGACTAGGACAGCAACTTCGTTATCGGTTGGCTTGCGGCCATGCTCTACGGTAAATCGCTCGATTGCGGCGTCGCGCTGCGCGCTCCGTACGCTGTACCTTTCGAGCAATTCATTCGAGACACCGCGAATCTCGAATCCGTGATCCTTGCCTTTGGAATCGCGACGCGGCTCTATCTCGTACCCCAGGCCGCGCACCTCCCGAGCCAGCGCGTTGCGATAAACCTCGGTCAGGTATGCACGCCGCTCATAAAGCCCAGAAGCCTGGAGCGCCTTCCAGCGGCCCTCAACGCCGTCGTAGGTCAGGTTGGCCGCGACGGCATGTGTGTGGAGTTGTGGGTCGAGTTCGCGGCTGGTATCGTGCCGGTATGCGGCGACAATCCAGTTGGCCGTCGTTCGATCCTCGTTCGCGCTGTTCAGGCGAACGCGCGTTGCGGCGTGGCTCTCTGCCTCTGTAAGGGCCTCCCGGACAGCTTTGTCATGCGCTGCCACCAGGCGCTCATCCCCGCCAACGAGCGCCTGAATGGAAACCGACTTCGGCGCGGAAAAGGTCAGATCATACAGAGACCGCCCTTTACTCTGTTCGCTCCCGTCCAGGCTGATGCGGTCCGCACTGTGGCGAGGCCGGAGGAACTCTCCCGTCTCCGGGTGTAAACCTTCACGGACAGCTTCAAATTGCTTTTGGGTTACTTCTCCGCGCAGGCCGAGCAGCTCCGCCCCGCGTCCATGCCACTCACCTTGAACGCGGCGGTGCTCATCGTAATAGTCGCTGTGTTCAAGATGCCGCTGGGCATACCCGGCACCGCCCGACATGGCTCGAATCGTCAGCATACGCAAACGTTAACTCTGTTCGAAATCACAATGCAACGTGGGCACTTTTTAGTTCCCTGAGCCTTCTCGACGCAACTTTCGCCATAGATAGGAAGTATTGGACATGGAGGGGCATTCAGCGTCAAGGTGAGTAACGAGGGCAGAACCATGATGGGCGAGCGACAAACGAGCGATGGAAGAACGCGCGGAGGAAAGGCATTGGAGATGAAGAAGCCTCCCGGTTCAGTGGACGGCACTGTCCCAGGCGTCGAACGGCGTATAGAGCGGATGCTGGATAGCTATGAGGCCGCCGCAATCCTGAGGATTCATCCCAAGACGCTGCAACGCATGGCAAGAAACGGCGAGATTCGCGGCGTGCAAGTGGGCAAGCTCTGGCGCTTTCGGAGTTCCGATATCGAATGGTGGATCGGTACGAAGCTGGCAAGTTGAGCTTTTCAACAAAGACCATTTGTTGTTGCGTCGCCGTAGAAATTCCTGCGAGCTCGCACATCGCCCCATAAAGATTGTTTGCCGCCCGTAGCGGAGATGTTCGGAATAGACACCATCCCTAAGCCTGACGGCTTAGGACCGTTGCTGCAAACCGCCGACATCGAACAAAATTCGATTGATTTCGGACGATGTTCGAGAAAGATCGGGGACAGTTCGACTGCATTCGAGTCTCTCAAAAGCCACAGATTTCATGACGGCGACGTTCGTGCGCACCCGACCTTCGCGACCCCGCAGTAGAATTGCTACGAGCCTATGCCCACAGAAATTGTCCACCATCTATCGCCGGAGGAGCAGGAGCTTGCCAGAAAACGGCAGGAACTGGCCATCCTGCAAGCCGAACTCACCGACCGCGAATTGTCGCTGGCCAACCTACGTGCGGAACTCGCCGCATTCGAGGGGCGCTATCTGCGGGAAGTCGGGGTGCTCTATGCCGAACTCGACGACTGGATTGCGAAAATTGCCGAATTCGCTGCGGAGGCTGTGGGAACCGAGCAGTCCCACACCGCTGCGTCAGAGGCAAGGGCGCAGGCAGATGAGTCCTACGCCGCTGCACATGGAGAGGCTTCCAGGGCAGGGGACTTTTCACCGTCGCCAGAGTTGAAGAAGCTATTCAAAGACGTAGTGAACCAGATACATCCCGACCGTGCGGCGAACGAAATCGACCGCGCTCTGCGCAACCGACTAATGGCAGAGGCCAATCTCGCCTATAAGCGGCAAGACGCGGATGCTCTGAGGAGAATTCTTGAAGAGTACAAGAGTAGCCCTGAATCCGTGAAGGGCGACGGCGCTGCAGCGGATCTGCAGCGCGTCCTTTTCCAGATTGGGCGAATATCGAATAGGCTTGCCGAGATTGAGGCGGAAGTCGCAGAATTGACGGCTTCCGAAATTGCCCTCCTGATGGCAAAGGTAGAAATCGCAACAACCAAAGGCCGCAATCTGCTTGCTGAAATGAAGAAGGACGTACAGCACAGAATCGACCTGGCCCGCAACGAGTATGCAGAGCAGGCCTCAAAAATGAGGCAGCGATGAGTACCGACGAACAGAAACAAACAGCATTGGTTCCGGTCCAGTCCACCGCTCTGACGAAAACCGGAGCAAAGTCTCTCGCCGCCAGAGGCCGAGCCGATCTGCGTGCCAGAGAAGAGGGGGAAGAGTGGCTCAAGAAGGGCTGCGAATTCCGCGATCATGAAAGGTATGAGGAAGCCCTAGCGTGCTTCGAGCGCGGGATCGAGTTGAACCCAAACGACGCAGTACTCCAATTCATGCTTGGTCTTTCGTTTGGCAACGGGATTGGTGCGCCGCTGGATGTAGCAAAGGCCAGAACCTGGTATCGCAGTGCCGCCGAGCAGGGACTCAAGGAGGCACAATACAATCTGGGCCTCATGTACTACGGTTTCGATGACGGGCCAGGTGCGCGGAACAACTACGAACAGGCTGCAAACTGGTTTCGCAAGGCTGCTAAGCAGGGGTTTGAAAAGGCACAAAACAGACTAAACCTCCTCCTCGGTGAGGGCATAGTCGTGCCCCAGGGCAACGTGGAGATGCGCGTTGCAGCCGAGCATGGCAATAAGGGCGCGCAGCGAATCCTTGGCGACTGGTATCGCGACGGCCGAGGCGTACCGCAAGATCACGCTCAAGCTTCGCTCTGGTATCTCAAGGCTGCCGAACAGGGTGACGCGGATGCGAAGGCCGCTCTAGCCGCTATGGCACAGTCGCCGATCCAGGACGAGGATGAAATCGACCTCAGCGCCGGATTCAGGCCGCTGAGTATGGCTACTGCAATTGAACTTCACCCCGACGACATCGAGAACCTTCCCCTGCCTTTGCCACCATCCGCGCGGACATATTCCGAACTCTCAGACAGCCAGCAAGAGGAAACAATCCGGGGATTCGAGGCAACAAAGAGCAATCTGCAACCTTCCATTTCTGACGAGGAATCAGGCGTTGACCAGCCGAGCGGAAGTGGGATGGGCGCAACCGATTAAGACCCGAGAAGGACGGAAAGAAAATGATGACGCCACTATTGAAGATGGCCGCATCGGCAGGCGCTGCCCTACTTCCATTTTTCATAATCTACGTTGCCGCGACTTTTTCTTATACCCTGCTGAATTTTCTCGGCCTTTCAGGGCGATCCAGACCAGTCTTCATTGGAGCCACGTTCGCAGTGGTGGGCGTAGGTGCTTACGCCGCTTCGTTTGTAACCGACATGATAGCGGAAGCGTTTGCTGGACTAGCTCCCCGCGCCAACATCGTGTGGCCGTGCTTTACTTGGTCGCTGATAGCTGCGTGTTCTCTGTGGATCTGCGCGCGGCGTCCCGTCCCGTTCCTGATTCGCGCTGCGCCATTCTGGATATTTGGCGGGATGGCCTTGGCTGCCTCTCTTGCGCATCCGTGGAACCTTGTAACAGCCATTGCACTGATTCTCGGCGGGGTTGCATACGGCCTATTCGCAGGTCAGCTGGGCAGCACGAATTGGTCATCGAAGTCCAGGGAATCCGCAGAGCCTTGTTTTTCCATAGGACAATACAGCATCGACGCGACAATTGATGAGCTTCATGACCTTACACCTCTTTCGCCCGAAGAGAGCGTGGCCCTGAACCCTGGAGCGAGGTTTGACGGGGAGGAGATTTGGCATTCTCCAGGCGCTCAATTTATGGGACTACAGTGGAATACGATTCTCGCAACCGTGAATCGTGCGATCTACAAGATTTCGATTCAATGGACTGGCCCTCGACATCAAGCAGGAACAGCCTGCCGCGAAATAACCATCTACAGCACAAAGAACTACGGAAAGCAGGAAGACGTGGATTTTCAAGGATCAGATCTGACCGTATGGCATGCTTCCGATGGCAACATCACTTTGCAAATGGTTAACATGGGGCCAGAGTCTTTGCTTACTGTGACCGTGACATCGAGGAAAGTTTCTCAGTTCAAGCCCATTTGAACCAGTTCCCGGCCCGTGAAATTTACTTCCCGTGCTTGCGGAGCCTGACACATCGGCTAAGACCATCACCAACGAGTTTCTGTGCGACGCGAGCGATGGAATCTGGCATCACACATCATGTCTGGGCTTTCGGTGAATTTCTTTCCGCATAGCCCGAGAAAGCACAGGCGAGAATGGCAACAATTGGACCAGTATCCGAGCCGAATTCGCTTCCACCCGTTGATGAAGCGTATGGTATCTTTTGCGGCGCAGTCAACGAAGAGACGGTTAAGAAACTCGCGGCTTGTCTCAGTACCGCGACAACAAAGAATCAGAATGTTCATTTGCTCTTCCAGTCTTCCGGAGGCTCTGTAGGCGATGGAGTCTTTCTCTACAACTTTTTCAAATCGCTACCGGTACGCTTGACCATTTACAACGTAGGCTCAGTCAGCTCGATCGCTGTAATTGCCTACCTCGGAGCCAAGCGGCGGGTAACAAGCGCCCACGCTGTATTTATGATCCATCGCACCAATCTGAAATCGCAAGGCGGGCTGCCTCTCACTGTGATGAAAGGGATAACCAAGAGCCTTTCGCTCGACGACGAACGAAGTGAGAACATTTTGAAGGACAGGATCATTTTGCCAGTCGGTCAGGAATGGTCAGATTTGGACGATTACGACTTTTACTTTTCTGGGAAAGAGGCTGTAGATATAGGACTCGCGGACGAGATTGGCGAGTTTGCGCCGCCATTGGGAACACCCGTTTATTATTTCTCTTGATATAGCGCACGCTCCATACGGGGACTGCCTCTGGAGAGATCGCTGCTCCGGCCCACCAGTAGGGAACTCTTCGCATCAACGCGGATTCCAGACATTACCACCCTTTTGGCAATGCGTTCGAATGATGGCTTCCCATTCTTCGCGCTCATCAGCGCGTTACACTGTTGCAATGAAGGATGATCAACCAGTCTACCTCTTGTTCGTTGCGCTCGATTCCGAGCACAAAGATACTGTGAACGTCGATATCCGTGTCTCGGGTGAGTCCGAATCGACTTCGGAGGCGAACGCAATTCCATTAGCTGAGTTCAGGAGCATTTTTCTCAACTTCTTCAAGACCCCCGCAGAAAATCTTGACCGCGATATTCAGCGGCTTCTTGACGGAGAAGGGTTCACGATATACCTCTCGGTGTCAGAAGCCGCAATTCGAGATTCTGGACTGTTAACCAGACACCTAACTTCTGAATAGCAAGGGTGACTCAATGCGCCTCTACATCTACACCATAACCTCCCACGACGATAAACCAACGACTTACGAATTCACGAAATTCAAAGAGGGCGCATGGCATTGGGATATGCGTGAATCTGCGGAACGTGCCCTGGACATGATTCTCAACGGCAGTGGTGGAATCACCGTTAAGGCGCCTGACGGAAGGTGCGATTGTTGCACGGATTTTCGCGTTGAGCCGAGGCCGCAGGGCGGATTCGCGATTTCCTGTGAACACCCGTTTTCGAGCAGCACGAGCGATCATGTCTGAGATAGGCGGGCACCGGGTGCTCCAGGTCTCGCCTTTGTGATCCTCAGATGTCAGCCCATGAGCGAAAGCAGGGCATCTTATCGCTCACGGTGAGCGCCTGCATTCGCCTTCCCGTAGCTACGGCTTTGCTGATTTGGATTCTCTGCCGATGCCCCGCCCGGTTGTGGCGCGGGACTTGGAGTATTTGGCACCGCTGTTTGCGTTGGCGTTGTAGCGACTGCCGTAGCCGAATCCCGGCAGCCTTGATTCCCACTTCCAGAGACAGGTATTAGGCCTTACTGGCCAGGGTCGAACATGTCTGTGTCCCTGACCAGGAAGAGCCGTTCGGCGGGGTCAGCGGCAAGTTGCTGAAGTTCGGGAGAGAAGCCGCCTAATGCGAAGAGGATGTAACGGGGCTGGTTCCGCCAGCGTGCCTCTGGCAGACTGGCGACCTTGGCTTGCAAGACGCTCAGGTCGTTCAGCCGCGTTACGCGCTCTGTGCGCCACTTACACTCTCCGAAGAGAAACGTTCCGTCGTCGAGTTCGGCCATGAGGTCTATCTCCGTTTGGCCATCCCGGCTCCAGTGTCGGGCCATCTGTCGAACGTTGAGGCCAAGGCGCTGTTGCGCGTTCCGTTGTAGCCATTGGCCACAAATTTCCTCGAAAACCGACCAGCCCATGTATTCGGACAGTCGCGGGGCGACCTGTGCAGCGTAAACGGAAGTCGGGTCGGAGAATTGCAAGGCGCTGGCCAACGGCGCAACGAAGCGATACCAGAATGTCAGAAAGGGATCGGCAACACGATAAAGTGCTCTGCGCTCCGAGCTTTCGCCGAAGGGAAACTCACGCCGAATCCACCCTAGTTCCAGCAAAGTTCGCAAGGACCCTGAAAGGGCACCGCGCTCCACGCCAATCAACTGCTGAATGCCATTGAATTTCGTTTCGCCGCCGGCAATCGCGGCCAGGATGGCATTGTAGGGAGCCGGGTCGCGGATTTGTTCGCTTCCGAGCAGAAACCGTACTTCATTTTCCAGGATTGCGCGGGGCTGCATCAGCAGCGTGACGATCTCCTCGGCTGGAGGGTGCGACGTATCTACAAGTGCGTGATAGCGCGGCGTTCCGCCAAAAACGCCGTACATGAGCAGCTTCTCGACAACGCCGTAATGGGGGCTACCTGCGTAGAAGGCTGCCACGTCTTCGTAGTGAAGCGGGTCGAGGTGAAAAATTCCGGCATTGAAACGCCCGAACAGGGGGGCGCTCTCTTGTCCGAGAGCGGCCATGGCGGAAAGCTGTGATCCGCAGAGGACTATGAATAGAGGAGAATGAACAGCCTCGCGATCCCACCATGCTTGCAGGATGGAAGGCAACTCCGGAGTCTGGTCCACCAAGTACGGGAATTCATCGAGGATCAGCGCAAAACGCCCTGCGGTCTTCTTCCGCTCCTTCGTTTGCTGTGAGGCGTAGCGAAGAAGAGCGTTCCACGAAACGGCAATATCCTCGGCGGCGACACCGTCGGAAGGCAGGGCTCCGATCAATTGGCGGGCGAGCGTGAGCCGTTGTGCAGCGGCAGTGGACTGCTCTGCTAGGAAGTAGCAGTGTGGCTTTTCGTGCCCGTCCCCGTCTACGCCAGCCGTGAAGTAACGCTGCAAGAGGAATGTCTTGCCCAATCGCCTGCGTCCATACAGGAGCAGCATCTGCCCACCGGCTCCGTGACGCTTCCAGGCACGATCCAAGGCGGCAAGTTCGAGCTTTCGGTCATAAAAAGGATCTGGCTTGATGGTCATGTTGGGCATTGGCTGGATGGCCGTTCCTTCTAGTACACATTATGAGTTGTCAGTTTATGATATGTCAACTCATAATAGGACGATTCGAGTGATGACCAGCGGAAAGAGTGTTTTTGGGGCGAATACCTCGCATGAGTGATAGAAAGTTGTTCTATCGCTCGTACTCTGCGCCGGGCTTTGCTTTTGCCTGGCTATGGCGTTGCTGCTTTGGGCTGGCAGGGGTTGCAGAGTTCTGCTCCGGCTCAGGCAATGGAACCGGTTGCGCAACGGTGGAGGCCGGCGTTGGAGCCGCCGGAAGCGAATCCCGCCAGCTTTGAATGCCCATGCCGCCAAACAGTCCGATCAGGAGAGTCGCAGCGGCGATGAGTGGAATCCAAAGGCGCAGGAGATCGCTTCTCACTTCACGCAAGAGCGCGTCCACGGCTTTGGCCCGGTTATCCAGAGAATACGTCAATCTATTGTTCGCGGCCTCGATTTGAGCGACCGCTCCCCGTGAATCGGACAAATCGCGGAGAGCGGTCGAAAGTTCCTTCTGGGCGGTCGTCATGGCGACGCTGGTTGCTTGCAGACCTTTGACTGTGTCCGGTATGCCGGAATTGAGAAAATGCTGGCGCAGGCTTTCACCCAATAACTTTGCAATCTGCTCCGGATCAAGACCAGCTTCGAGTTCGCTGGGAAGCCCTGACAGCCTCGACTCCAATTCCCGAACATAGCGGAGCGTCTTCTGCTGTGCTTCCTCTGAAAACTGCTGATGCAGTTCAAACATCTCCTGGAATCGCTCCCGCTCATCGGCAATGTCTTTCGGAGTGTGCCGCGTGAGCAAAGTCAACGTGCCCATTGCCTCCAAGATATGCAGCATTTCATCGTCTGGACTGAGTGTGCGAGTGTGCGCAAGAACGCGATAATAAGCGGTCTGCAAGTCCTTGGGGACAAGGCGAGCGAGAGAGTCAAAGAGAGTTGGCTCCCCCGCCGCTACGATTGACATCTTGGA
>Ga0187847_10002659_pt1 | contig 14269 bp, 12 predicted proteins | sample June2016WEW_4_10_FD_132458 | JGI IMG/M metagenome (GOLD analysis project Ga0187847, IMG submission 132458) | Peatland microbial communities from SPRUCE experiment site at the Marcell Experimental Forest, Minnesota, USA - June2016WEW_4_10 | ecosystem: Environmental > Terrestrial > Soil >...
CCCGTGCGCGGCGCGAGATGGGCAAGGGAACGTTGTTGTTCGTCGATGAGGTGCATCGGTTCAACCGCGCCCAGCAGGATTCGTTTCTGCCCGTGATGGAAGACGGCACCGTGGTGCTGGTCGGTGCCACCACCGAAAATCCCTCGTTCGAACTTAACGCGGCGCTATTGTCGCGGGCGCGCGTGCTGGTGTTTCATTCGCTCGACCCCTCGGCGATCGAACGGCTGTTCGCCCATGCCGAGAGCGTCGAGGGCAGGGCGCTGCCGCTCGATACCGAGGCCCGCGCCGTCTTGGTGCGGATGGCCGACGGCGATGGCCGCGCCGCGCTGACACTGGCCGAAGAGGTCTGGCGCGCCGCGCGCGAGGGCGAGGTCTTCGATGCGCAGAAACTGCAGGACATTCTGCAGCGCCGCGCGCCGATCTACGACAAGTCGGCCGACGGTCATTACAATCTGATTTCGGCGCTGCATAAATCGGTGCGCGGCTCCGATCCGGATGCGGCGCTGTATTATCTCGCCCGCATGATGGACGCTGGCGAAGATCCGCTGTTTCTGGCGCGGCGCGTGGTGCGCATGGCGGTCGAGGATATCGGGCTTGCGGATCCGCAGGCGCTGGTGATCTGCAACGCCGCCAAGGACGCCTATGATTTTCTCGGCCATCCCGAGGGCGAGTTGGCGATCGCGCAGGCGGTGATCTATCTCGCCACCGCGCCGAAATCGAACGCGGCCTACAAGGCGTTCGGCGCGGCGATGCGCGCGGCCAAGGAGGGCGGCTCGCTGCTGCCGCCGAAGCATATTCTGAATTCACCGACCAAGCTGATGAAGTCGGAAGGCTATGGTGGCGGTTACGAATATGACCACGACACCCCGGAGGCCTTTTCCGGACAGGATTATTTTCCCGAGGCGCTTGGACGCCAGACCTTCTACGATCCGCCCGACCGCGGCTTCGAGCGCGAGATCCGCAAGCGGCTGGATTACTGGGCGAAGCTGCGCCGCGAGCGCGGTTGAACTATCCTTAAGGTTGTATTATCCTGCGATTTCTAGGAAATCGGGGGTGCATATGACAACCGATGTTCTGATCAAGATCGCACCACTTATCGGCGGCGGCATTCTCCTGATCATTTGCCTGATCGGCATCATGCGCAGCCCCGCGGTTCCCAACATCTATGCCGGGCTGCTCGCGTTTGGCGCGCTGTTGTTCGTGATCCCCACGCTTTCCAATTTCAACTTTCATGGCCTCGGGATTGAATTTCAGGGTGCGACCACCGGTCTCGTCACCGAGCAGGCGGCCGGGATCAAGGCCCAGCTGGAGGATATTAAAACCTCGATCGCCGATCTCGGCAAGCGGATAGCTCCGGCTGCCGCCGCGCCAGCTGCGCCGTCCGCCGAATACGGAAAAAACCGCAGCTCGACCGTGATCGTCGTGTACACGACGGATCCGAAAACAAAAACGATCGCCAAGCAGATGGAGGATGATCTGCTCAAGAGAGGCTATCAGGCGACATCATTATTTTCGGATTATTCGGAACTCGCCGATTCCAAGAAAGGGCCATCCGGGTCGGTGCGGTTTGTGTATACCGATCCGGCGCTGGCCACTCCGGTCAAGCTGATGTTGCGGCCCGAGACCTCGGGCCTGACGGTGCTTGCGGATGATCAGCGCGCGCAGATGTCAGGGGATGTGCAAGTCTTGTTGTTTTAACAAGTGCTGTTGTTTTGAATTGAACTGCCGGCGCGGCTCGACATCGAGCGCTATTTGCCGGTCTTGACGAAGTCGAGAATTTCGCCGGTCAACCGCGTATCGGCGGTGTTGATCGAATATATCTCCGACATATGACTATGCTGCGGCAATAGCAGCGCACGGGCGCATCCGACCGGTCTCTTGCAGGCGGCCTGTTTCAGGATATCGAACTGCTCGACGAAAACGGGCGGGTCGAGTTCTGCGGTAACCGCCATCAGCGGAATGTTCGTCATCATCAAACCCTGCAGCGATGATTGCCCGTCATAGCGCGAGGAATCTTCGCCGAAATAGGCGCGTTCGGGATCGCCGGGCGGTGTCGCCGTCAGGTCGTAGATGCCGGATGCCATGATCGCGCCTTTGAGCCCGCCATCCCTGATTTTGTAGAACTCCGGATGCGACACGTAGCTTGCGACATGGACCGCGCCGGCCGAATGCCCCATCAGGTAGATGCGCGCGGGATCGCCGCCGCGTTCGCTGATCTTGTCGCAGACCCACTGAACAGCGGCGGCAACGTCTTCGGCGCCCGCGGGCCAGGTAAACTGCGGCGCCAGCCGATAGGTGATGTTGACGCCGACGAAGCCGTTCTTCACCGCCCACAGCATGACGTTGTCGTAGAACGGCGTTCCCGGCAAACGCTTGTTGCCGCGGGTGAAGGCGCCGCCATGGACGAAGATCAACACCGGGCGGCCCATTGAAGGCGTCTGCGGCATGAAGACGTCGAGCAGGTTGCGGTCCGCGGGGCCGTATTTGATATCCCGCTCGATCCTGACGTCGGGGTAGGGCTCCTTTTCCTGCAGCGGCGCATAGAGCAAAGCGGTGTTCGGCGGGTCGATGACGCGGCCTAGTTCCCGCAGCTTGCCGGCGATTTCCGGCGGCATCGGGTCGTCCTCGGCAACGGCAGCGCTCGCGGCGAGAACGGCGGCAAGAACAGCTAAAACCGGCCTGGATAACGCCATCCCCGATACTTCCCTGTTTTCTCGACTGTTTGACCCAGCATGGCCGATCCCACACCGGATTTGTACCGATTTCACCGTGACGATTCGCTGCTTTTGGGCTACCCAACGGCTCAGTTAGGAGTTGCAATCACCATGAGCCGTCGCGTCAAGAGACCACTGGCGAAACGCCCGCCCGGCGATCGTCCGAAGGGCGCGCGTCCCTATCGGGGCTCGCAGGCGGAGCGGCCGCAGGGGCATCGTCCCGGCGGCAAGCCGCCGGCGCGGTTTGCTTCGTCGGCGCCGCGCGCCGTCAGGCCACCGCCCTTCGTCGCCGAGCCCGAGAAGATCGTGGTCGAGCCGCCGCCGCTGCCCACCAAGGTTCAGACCGTGGTGGTGACCGCGGATGAGAACAACATGCGCGTCGACCGCTTTCTGGAGGCGCGCTTTCCCGGCCTGTCCTTCTCCCACATCCAGCGCATCGTCCGTAAGGGCGAATTGCGCGTCAACGGCAAGCGCGCCGACAGCAAGGATCGGCTGGAGGAGGGGCAAAGCATTCGGATTCCGCCGCTCAAGCTCGATACGCCCAAGGTCGCCGGCGAGCTCTCGGAAGCGGCGACCAAGACGCTTTCGGCGCTCAAGGACATGATCCTGTTTGAGGATGCCGACGTCATGGTGCTGAACAAGCCTGCCGGGCTGGCGGTGCAGGGCGGCTCCGGGATTACGCGCAATGTCGACGATATGCTCGAGGTGATGCGCGACGCCAAGGGCCAGAAACCCCGGCTGGTGCACCGGCTCGACAAGGAAACCTCAGGCTGCCTCTTGATCGCGAAAACGCGTTTTGCGGCGACCGCGCTGACCGGCTCGTTCCGCCATCGCTCCGCGCGCAAGATCTACTGGGCGCTGGTGGCGGGCGTGCCGAAGCCGAAGCAGGGCCGCATCTCGACCTATCTCGCCAAGGAAGAGAGCGAGGACGATACCATCATGCGCATCGCCGCCCATGGCGACGAGGGCGCGAGCCATGCGGTGACCTATTACGCGGTGGTCGAGACCTCGGCGCAGAAACTCGCCTGGGTTTCGCTGAAGCCGGTGACCGGACGGACCCATCAATTGCGCGCCCACATGGCCCATATCGATCACGCCATCGTCGGGGACCCCAAATATTTCAACAAGGAAAACTGGCAATTGCCGGGTGGCCTGCAGAAGCGGCTGCATTTGCTGGCGCGCCGGATCGTGATTCCGCATCCGCGCGGCGGCGTGATCGACGCTACCGCGCCGCTGCCGCCGCACATGCTGCAATCCTGGAATCTGCTGGGCCTTGAGGCCGACCGGTTCGACCCGATCGAGAACGCCCCTGAAGAATGACAGCGGCGGCGCGACATGAGGGCGCCGTCAGCAATCTTTTCCGGCAGGCGCAACAAGGATCAAATCGAGGGCGCGCGATTGAGGTATCGCTGGCTTCCATCTGTTCTGGCACCAGCCTGCCATCGTGCACATTCGGAGGCTCCGCTCATGATCGCGAATCCGTTCCGCGTCGCGCTTTTTCTCCTGCTTGGCGGGGCTGCCTGCGGCACCGCGACCGCTAACGCGCAGACACTCGCTCTGGTGGGAGGCAGTGTGTACGCGTCGCCTGACGCGACCCCGTTGCCCGATGCGGTCGTTGTCACGTCCGGCGGCGTGATTACCGCGATTGGCAGCCGCGGCGAAATCCAGCTTCCCCAGGATGCCCGCGTCATCGATTGCTCCGGCAAAACCGTTGTTGCCGGCTTCTGGAACAGTCACGTCCATTTCACGGAAGCTGCATGGAGAAACGCGGCTAGCGCACCGGTAGCGCCGCTGGAAGACCATATGCGGGAGATGCTGACCAGATGGGGGTTCACCACCGTGTGGGACCTCGGTTCCGATCCGGACGATACCTTGGCGCTGCGCCGCCGCATCGCCGCCGGTGAAGTCGCGGGCCCCAATATCTTTCTGGCTGGCAGCATCTTCCCCAAAGGCGGGCATCCCGTCTATCTGCCTGCCGAGATGCAGCTCCCCGAAGCCGCCACACCGGACCAGGCCACGCAGATGGCGCGCTATTATCTGGGAAGAGGGCTGGACGGAATAAAACTGTTCACCGGCGCCTATATGGGCGACAAGCCCGTCGTGAATATGGAGCCGGCCACGGCCGCAGCCGCGGTCGAGGTGGCCCATGCGGAGCACAGGCCGGTATTCGCCCATCCGCAAAACCAAACCGGTGTCGACACGGTCATTGCGGCGGGAGTCGATGTGATGGCCCACACCATTCCCGGCGGACCCGCCTACAGCCCCGAGCAGCTCGCCCGATTCAAGTCGCAGGGGATCGCATTGATTCCGACGCTTTCTCTGTTTGCGCACATACCTGGCGGCCCCGCATTGACCGACATGCTGGTGGGGTCCGGCGTCAGCCAGCTCAAGACGTTTTCAGGGAACGGCGGTGTCGTTCTGTTTGGGACCGACGTCGGCTTCACCAAACTCTATGACACCACGCAGGAATACGAACTCATGCACCGCGCGCTTTCGGAACGACAGGTGCTGGCGTCGCTGACGACTAGTCCGGCGCTGTATTTCAAAGCTGCGAACAAGGGCAGGGTTGAAAAGGGGCTTGATGCCGATCTGGCGATTCTTGACGGCGACCCGGTCGCCGACGTTCGTAACCTTGCCAGGGTCGCCTACACCATTCGGGCGGGCCAGATCATCTATCAGAAACCGTAACAGGCTGCCGCCGCCGCGGCCGGGCTCGGCGCGAGCGACCGCGAGGCCTGCTTGCGCCGCTGCGCCAATCGGTCGTTGCGGGTTCTCGTTGGCGCGGCAGCGGCGGCCCGACTTCCTACGTAATCCCACGTATTGGTGCGCTGCACAAATTCAATGAAATTGGCGCTGGAGAGGCGCCAGATGTCCGTTTCGGCCCATATTTCGCTGATCGCCCGGCGAACTTCGAACATTGCGATTGAGACACCCGCGGGCGTCGGAGCCGCGTGATGTCCTTCGCCAGCTTCTTCGGCCTTCGACTTCGCCAAATTCTGGGCATTTTGAGGTGGATCGCGATCGTCGTTCCGATGGCGATGGTCGTGGGGTCGCTCTGTGCCGGCTTCCTGTGGAGTCTTGACGCCGTCACCAGGGCCCGGTTCGCCTTTCCCTGGCTGCTATTCGGGTTGCCGATCGCCGGCTTCGCGATGGCCTTCGTCTATCAATGGATCGGACGTTCAGCCGAGGCGGGCAACAACCTTATCGTCGATCAAATCCACGAGCCCGGTGGCGGGGTTCCGCTGCGCATGGCGCCCCTGATTTTTGTTTCGACCGTCGTGACGCATCTGTTCGGCGGCTCGGCGGGTCGCGAAGGCACGGCGGTTCAACTCGGCGGCAGCATCGCAAGCGGTTTTGGACGCCTGTTCCGGCTCGATCCGGCCGATGTCCGCGTGGTGCTGATGGCTGGAATCGCCGCGGGATTCGGCGCCGTGTTCGGCACCCCGATCGCGGGTGCCATCTTCGCGCTCGAGGTTCTGACCGTCGGACGCATCCAGTATGAAGCGCTGATTCCCAGTCTGATGGCGGCCATTGCCGCGGACTGGACCTGTCATGCGTGGCGTATCGAACACACGCATTATCAAATCTCGTTTCTGTCGGGCGCCGTCGATCCGGCGTCGTTCCATCTCGACGCCCTGCTTTTTCTCAAGGTTTGCGTGGCGGGAATTGCCTTCGGACTGGTCGGACGGATGTTCGCCGAAGTCTCGCATTCCAGCCAGGCGATCCTGAAGAAGATCCTTCCATACGCGCCAATCCGCGCGGCACTGGGCGGCGTCGCGATTATCGGACTGGTCTACCTGTTTGGCACCAGGGAGTATCTCGGCCTCGGCGTGTGGTCGCCCAATCCCGCCGATGCAACCATTTCGTCGTTTTTCGATGGCGGCCATATCGATCACTGGAGCTGGCTCTGGAAAACGCTGTTCACCGTGGTCACGCTGACGTCGGGCTTCAAGGGCGGCGAAGTCACGCCGATTTTCTTTATTGGTGCAGCACTTGGCAACGCACTCTCCGGCGTGCTCGGAGCCCCGACGGACTTGTTCGCCGGGTTGGGCCTTATCGCCTTGTTCGCGGGAGCATCGAACACGCCGCTGGCTTGCATGATCATGGGGATCGAGCTGTTTGGCGCCACGCATGCCGCTTACATGGCTGTCGCATGTTTCCTTGCGTATCTGTGCAGCGGCCACTCCAGCATTTACCTCTCGCAGCGTATCGGCGTTCCCAAAACGTCTTCCGATCAAATCCCGCCGGATGTGTCGATGCGCCATGTCCGGGATTTCGGTTCGTCACCGATCGTCGATTTCATCGATCGCCTTCAATACCGCCGGCAAGCCGCCCGTCAGATTCCGGACAACCAACAGAAGGTTCAAGCCATGACCCCATTTTCCCACAAACTCGCGCCCAAAGAGATCGGCATGGTCCGGATCTACATGAAACCCCGCGAAAAGGCGCCCTTGAACGGAAAGTCGCTGTTCGGTGGACGACCGTTGTACCGCGAGCTGATTCTGGCGGCAAAAAGCTCGGGCATCATGAACGCCGTCGCGCACCACACGCACTTCGGCTACAGCAATCACGGTAAAACCCATGACCAGGGATTTGAAGTTCCAAACCCCGATCTCACGATGTGCGTCGAATTGATCGGCCAGCGCGATCAACTGGAAACGTTCACGCGAAAGCACGGGGCGTGGCTCCAGGGCAAGGTCATCATCTACAAGCACATCGAGCACTGGGACATCGTTGATTCAACGCTGGCGACGGAAGACATCGTCAGATCGCTGCCGATCGCGAGCGCCGTGTGAGCGGCAGACGTTGCGCCGCGCGGCGGGTGTGGCGCGGCTGAGGTTTCCGAGCTTATGGGTTGGCGCCCTGGTTTCTGTACTGCGCCAGAAACATCCGCAGGGAATCGTGCGGGCTCTCGATATCCGATATCACCCAGCCCTCGGGACCGTTCACCAGAATGAAGTTCAGGGTAACGGCGCGGCCTTGATTGTCGAAGGCGACGGCGACATAGGTCTTGTCGAACTGCTTGCGCAGGATTGATATCGAGATGGCGCCGAGCTTCCAGGTCGGGCTCTGGACCAGAAAGTCGTAGGGCGGTCGGGTTGACGCGCGCCAGGCCTCGCGCAGGCCCGGATCGAAGAACTCGCGCACCGTGGCGGCATCGCGCGGCAGCCCGTTCGACAGATCGGACGACCTGTCGCCGTAATAGGCATAGACATTCCGGACCAGCGATTCCGGGGAGCGGAACCCTGCCTCAATGGGCGAAATGCCGGCGAGCACAACAAGGCTTGCCAGCAGCACCCGCATCGTGGCCAGGATCGCGCTAAACGCCGCCGTAAAGACCTTCGCCATCGCCGGCCGGCTCGCTTTATTTGCATCCATCCTTGTCGTACCCTGCCTACCGATATCACCGACGCATTGAAGCCGAAATGGAAGCCGAAAACGCAAATGCGTGAATTGTTCGATGAAGTGGCGGGCCATTCTGCGCTCGATCCGGAGGAGGCGGTGCGGCGCACGACCCGCACACCGCGCCGCAAGCGTTTTTATGCCAGGGCCGATGCCGCGGAAGCAGCCGGCGGATTTGCCATCACCCTCGATGACAAGCCGATCCGCACCCCTTCCGGGCGCGCGCTGACGGCGCCGAGCCGCGAGATCGCCGACGCCATCGCAGGGGAATGGCAGGCGCAGGCAGAGCTGATCGATCCCCTGACGATGCCGTTCACCCGGTTTGCCAATAGCGTGGTCGATGCCGTGATCGACCGGGTCGATGCCGTCACCGAGGACGTCGCGAAATATCTGGAGTCAGATCTGTTATTCTATCGTGCCGGCCATCCCGAAGCCCTGGTGGCGCGCGAGGCCGCGCAGTGGGACCCGATCCTGTTCTGGGCCGCGGACACGCTGGGCGCCCATTTCATACTGGCCGAGGGAATCGTGCATGTCCGTCAGCCCGAGACGGCTGTTGCCGCCGTGCGTGCCGCGCTGCCGTCCGATCCCTGGTCGATCGCGGCGCTGCATGTGATCACGACATTGACCGGCTCGGCGCTGCTCGCTCTGGCGCTGCTGCATGGCGTGCTCGATCAGGATCAGGTCTGGGCCGCCGCCCATGTCGACGAGGACTGGAACATCGAAAAATGGGGCATCGATGAGGAGGTCGCCGCGCGCAGGGCGGCCCGATGGGTCGATTTCAAGGCCGCCGCGGGCATATTGAAAGCGCTCAACTCGAGCATGGGTTAACGGCGGGTTTACGACACAGGGGTAGCGTCAACCGGGCCTGACCCGGTGCAGTAGGCCCCAGTAAACCTAAGTAAACCCATGTCGATCGTGATTACCCCGAACATTCCGCAGGTCGCCGCGCAGGGCGCCACAGCGAATATTGTGCTGCAGCCGGGCAGCGTGATCAGCGCCAAGGTGCTGCAGATCCTCGGCAACGATCAGGCGACCATCTCGATTGGCGGCCAGCCGCTCGACGTGGTGTCGCAGGTCCCGCTGCAGGCCGGCCAGACGCTGCAGCTCCAGGTTTCGCAGACCCCTGATGGCATCGGCCTCGCGGTGGTCAGCCAGCAAAGCGGTGCTTCCGCCAGCCAGGGTGCCGCCACATCGACCGCGGCAGGCGACTCCGTGACCCTGGCGCCAGGCGCGGTGGCGAGTATTGCGGTTCCGGCGACGTCCGGGACCGTGGTGGCCAACCAGCTCACCGCGCTGGAGACTTCAGCGGTCTCGGCCGCGGCCCAGACCGCGGTGACCCAGCAGACTTCGCTGGCGACGTTGTTTTCCAATCTCGGCGTTGCCGCCGGGCTGAGCGGCTTGCCGCCGCAGGTTCAGCAGGCGGTGGCGCAAGTGCTGGCGCAGCAGACCAGCCTCGATCCGGGCCTGACCGGCGATGACATCAAGCAGGCGTTTCAGAGTTCCGGGCTGTTTCTGGAAGCATCGCTGGCGTCCGGAGCGGTGTCGTCCTCCGCCGGGGCGCCGGATCTCAAGGCGGCGCTGATTGTGCTGCGTCAGGTGCTGACGACCTCGCTGGGCACAGCTCCGGTGACACCGGGCACATCGGCGACGCAAACCGTGCCGGCGACGACGGCAACCGCACCTTCGGGCGCGACATTGTCGGCGGCGGCGCCAGGCACGACGCCGACCGAGGTGGTTGCGCAGCAAGGCGCCACGCCAACGGCGCCGGGAGCCGTCGTGGTCGAGCCGGGCAGCCAACCGTCCGTTCAACTATCGCAGCCGGTCACGATTATCGCCGCGCCGGAAACGCCGACGGTGCTGTCGCCCGAACTGGCGCCGCTGCTCGCCTCCGAAATCACGACATCAGCGGCTTCCGCACAAACCGCCGCCGCGTCGCAAAGCGCGGCACCTGTCGTCGCACAGGAAATTCTCGACCTCGGCGCGGCCAACCAGACGATCTCGTCCGCAGCGACGTCGGCGGACGCCGCCGCGCGGGCTGCCGCCAGCAGTGCGGCCCTCAACCTGCTGCAGGAAGCCGCCGTGCAGACCAGTCCGCTGGCGGCAGGAAACCTGGCCAGGTTCGCGTTCGACAACAGCCAGGCGCTTTCGCTGCTTCCGACGCTGACGGGCGCGCGCCCCCTGGCGGTCGATGACGCCGAATTCGCGCGCACCAACCTGCCACCGCCGCCGATCAATGGCGCGTTGCCGGCGGCGCAGCCGGTGCTGCCCGCGACGCTGGTGTCAAACTCTTCGGCCGAAACAGCCATGCAGCATCTGCTCGCCGATACCGATGGCGCGATCGCGCGGCAGACGCTGCTGCAGGTGGCGTCATTGCCCGGCCAGACCGATACGGCCACGGGGCGGCTCGATCCCACCGCGCCACGCTGGAATTTCGAAATCCCGTTCGCGACGCCGCAGGGCACCGCGATGGCGCAATTCGATATTTCGCGTGACGGCGGCGGTCGCGAGGCCGGAGCTGCCAAGCAAGTCTGGCGGGCGCGGTTCTCGCTCGACGTCGAACCCGCCGGTCCGGTCCATGCGATGGTATCGCTCACGGGAGAGCGGACTTCAGTGCGGATGTGGGCGGAGCGGCCCGCGACCGCGGCGCAATTGCGCGCCGGGGTTTCGCAGCTCAGCCAGGCCTTGAGCCGGGCCGAATTGCAGCCGGGTGATATCGTGGTCCGCGACGGCGCGCCGGTGCAATCGGCCTCGGCGCCGGCGGGGCATTTTCTGGATCGCGCGCTATGAGTGCCGACACCAGGAGCCAGCTCGCGGTCGCGCTGCATTACGACCGAACGGGCGCGCCGCGGGTTGTCGCCAAGGGCAAGGGCAGCATCGGCGCCAAGATCATCGAGGTCGCCAAGGCCCATGACATCCCGATCGAGGAGAACGAGGTGCTGGCGGGCGCGCTCTCCAATGTCGAACTCGGCGACGAGATTCCGGCCGAGCTCTACAAGGCGGTGGCGGAAGTCCTGATCTTCGTGCTGCGGCTGTCGGGACGCATCCGGTAACAAGCTGTCATGCCCGGCCTTGTGCCGGGCATCCACGTCTTACTGCACTTAAACGAAGAAAGACGTGGATGGCCGGGACGAGCCCGGCCATGACGAAAAAGCGAGTCATTTCCAAGTCATCATTTCACCACGATGTCATTCGCATCGTCGCCGGCGTTTTGAGGCCGGATCGGAAATTGCCATCATGATCAATCGCCGCCATGTGCTCGGGGCGCTCGCCGGTGCGAGCCTATTGCCGTCGCGGGGCTCTGCCAATGTCGTGTACCAGCGCAGCGAGATTCGCGAGGATCTGGCCAGGCGATTTACTGACGTCGGAACGGCCGGCACGTTCGTCGGCTACAAGATCGACGATTATCTGGTCATCGCCAGCGACAAGGACCGCTCGGGCGAGGCGAAACTGCCGGCCTCGACCTTCAAGATTCCGAATTCCATCATCGCGCTGGAGACCGGCGTGGTCGGCGATCCCGACAAGGACGTCTTCAAATGGGATGGCGTCACCAGAAGCTTTGAGGCCTGGAATCGCGACCACACCTTGCGCTCGGCGATCGCCGCCTCTGCCGTACCGGTCTATCAGGAGATCGCCCGGCGCATCGGCGCGGAGCGGATGCAGAAATATCTCGATCTGTTCGAATACGGCAACCGCGATATCGGTGGCGGCATCGACCAGTTCTGGCTCACCGGAAACTTACGCATCGATCCGGTGCAGCAAGTCGATTTCGTCGACCGGCTGCGGCGCGGCAGTTTGCCGGTCTCGAAGCGCAGCCAGGAGCTGGTGCGCGATATCCTGCCCGTCACCAAATCAGGCGATTCCATCATTCGCGCCAAGTCCGGCCTCCTTGGGGCCGAGATCGGCAAGCCGTCGCTGGGCTGGATGGTGGGCTGGGCCGAGAAGGGCAGTGCGAATACCGTGTTCGCGCTCAATCTCGATGTGCGCGAGCCGCATCATGTTGCCGATCGCATGAAGCTGACGCAGCAGTGCCTCGCCGACATCGGCGCGATCTGATCCAAACACCTGCGCTGATCCCGCTGGCGCGGGAAAGCCGGCTGGATTAGCATCCGGGCACCAACAAGAAACGCCCGGAGGAAGTCATGAAATCTGCCATCTGGATGTCGTCGCTGATGCTCGCCGCGGCCGGCGGCTGGCTCGCCGCCACCATGTTCCCGCCGTCCGCGACCGGCAAGGAGCCGCGCTTTCCGCAACTCACCATGGACCAGCTCAGCGACGCGCAAAAGCCGCTCGGCGAGCAGGTGATGAAGATCTCCAGCGTCGGCCTCGGCGGACCCTACAATCCGATCATGCGCAGCCCGGTGCTGGGTCAGCGGCTGTTCGATCTGTTTCATTATCTGCGCTGGGAAACCTCGGTGCCGACCAAGCTCAACGAGTTTGCGATCCTGATCATCGGGCGGCAATGGCGCTCGCAGGTCGAGTGGTTCGCGCACGCGCCGCTGGCGGCGAAAGCCGGACTATCGGCCGATATCATCGCCGAGCTCAAGGCCAACAAGCGGCCGTCCGGCATGGCCGAGGATGAGGCCGTGGTTTACGATTTCGTCACCGAGCTCACCACCACGCAGAAGGTGTCGGACGAAACCTATGCGCGGGCCAAGAAAATCTTCAGCGATCAGCAGATCGTGGATTTGACCGGCGTCGCCGGCAATTACGTCATGGTGGCGATGATGCTGGCGATGGCGGAGGAAACCACGCCCCCCGGCAAGGAGCCGCCGTTCAAGGTCGGGGAGAAGTAGGGGAGATATCGTCATTCCGGGGCGATGCGCAGCATCGAACCCGGAATCTCGAGATTCCCCGATGTGCAATTGCACATCTGAGGTCTGGTCCTTCGGACCATCCCGGAATGACTGAATCCGAATTGCGACGGCTGTTGCTGGTTGCAGTGACTCGCGGAGAAACAGTTACCTACCCAAACCAACAAGCGGCGAGAGGGGTGTCAATTCGCCGCCGCCCTGGCATCCTTGCCGATGCGGCCGAGATGGGTGAAGCCGAATCCGGCACTGTATTTCAGGCCAAAGCCGAGCGCGCGGTCGATGCCGATATGCGCCAGCCAGATCATCGCGATAGACAATGTCAGCGGCGAGTCGAGCCCGAATCCTGTTGTCATCAGGGTCATCGGCGCCATGTAGCTGTGCGCGGCATTATAGATGATGGCGCCCACCCTTGGACCGGCGAGATAGCCCAGAAAGCTCAGATCCGGCACCAGGAACAATAAAGCGTAGACCCACCACGATCCGCCCCAGACCGCGTAGAGCAGCGTCATTCCCGCAAACAGCGCCAGCCCCTCGAGCCGCAGCAGCGTCCGCAATCCGCCGGTCACGGTGCCCGTGGTCTCTGCGCTCGCGATATCGGTCATGGACTCTGCCTCCCATTTTGGCCCCGGATATAGCGTGCGCCGGGCCAGGATACTACAGGGCCGCCAGATGCCCGGAAGGGCGTTTCCCGCCGGCAAAATGCCGTGTTAGAACGCATTCAAATCTTGCAAATCTTGGAACGTCTGCAAATCGGGTGGGAATAGACGCATGAAAGATATCCTGGATACCCTTGAGGACCGGCGCGCCGGTGCCAAGCTCGGCGGCGGCGAGAAGCGCATCGAGGCGCAGCACGCCCGCGGCAAGCTGACCGCGCGTGAGCGCATCGAGCTTTTGCTCGACAAGGGCAGTTTCGAGGAGTTCGACATGTTCGTCGAACATCGCTCGGTCGAATTCGGCATGGAAAAGACCAAGGTGCCCGGCGACGGGGTCGTCACCGGCTGGGGCACCGTCAACGGCCGCAAGACCTTTGTGTTCGCCAAGGACTTTACGGTGTTCGGCGGCTCGCTCTCCGAAACCCATGCGCAGAAAATCGTCAAAATCCAGGACATGGCGATGAAGGCGAGGGCGCCGATCATCGGACTCTATGATGCCGGCGGCGCCCGCATCCAGGAGGGCGTCGCGGCGCTGGCCGGCTATTCCTATGTGTTCCGCCGCAACGTCATCGCGTCGGGCGTGATCCCGCAGATCTCCGTCATCATGGGCCCCTGCGCCGGCGGCGACGTCTATTCGCCTGCCATGACCGACTTCATCTTCATGGTGAAGAACACCAGCTACATGTTC
>Ga0187847_10002660_pt1 | contig 14268 bp, 11 predicted proteins | sample June2016WEW_4_10_FD_132458 | JGI IMG/M metagenome (GOLD analysis project Ga0187847, IMG submission 132458) | Peatland microbial communities from SPRUCE experiment site at the Marcell Experimental Forest, Minnesota, USA - June2016WEW_4_10 | ecosystem: Environmental > Terrestrial > Soil >...
GCACCTGCCGCCCAGCGCCCACACGACTTTCGTCACCGCGGGCGCGGTGATCTGCAGCTTTCTGCCGCGGCCCCTGGAGCAGGACGCCGATGCCCTGAAGGTGCCCTTCTTCCATCGCAACACGGACTACGACGAGTTCATTTTCTATCACGACGGCGATTTCTTCAGCCGCGATAATATCAAGGCCGGCATGGCCACGCTGCATCCGCGCGGCATCCATCACGGCCCGCATCCCAAGGCGCTGGCCAATCAGGGCAAGAAAGCATTCACCGACGAGAGCGCCGTGATGCTGGACGGCCTCAACCCCATCGACGTGCTGCCGGCCGGGGAAAGCGTGGAGTGGAAAGAGTATTGGATGAGCTGGATGGAGAAGAAGTAATCGCGATTGGGGACAAATTAGTCTGAAATCCCTGGCGCAAGCGTAACTTTTGGCCCTCTTCCGGATACTCTGGTTGTGGATACAGAATCCATGCCGGGCGAGGTCAAGGCCACCATGTCGGCTCCGATCGATGGGCGTTTCTGGTGCTCAGCTACCCGATTATTTGGGCAATAGGAATGAAATTGCGCCAGTTCCGGACGCTGGATGAGCTGGACCGGCCGCAGTCGCTGTTTCATGATTCGAAATAGCGGCCCGCGGCAGAACCGCTCCGTTACGGGCGCGGCTCGGTACGACCGAGGGTCGGCACGGTGGCAGCCGTTCCACCGGTGAACAAGCCAGTCCCAAAAGCGGACACTCGATCTGGGTATCTCCGCTTTTCTCAATGCCTTAGGAGTGGTAGGGCAATTGCCGCTGAAATGCGACAATGTTGTTAACCGCTCCATGAGACTCAACGATGCGTATGTGCCGCGGATCCTGATCGCCGACGACCAGCCGGATGTGCTGGAAGCCTTGCGCTTCCTGATCAAGGGAGAGGGCTATCAGGCCGAGGCCGTCAACTCGCCGGCCGGCATTCTGGAAGCCGTGGAGTCGCGCGACTTCGACGCCGTGGTCATGGACCTGAACTACACCCGGGATACCACCTCCGGCCAGGAAGGTCTCGATCTGCTCAACCGCCTGCAAGGCCTGGATAGCACGCTGCCGGTGATCGTGATGACGGCCTGGGGCAGCGTGGACCTGGCGGTCGAGGCCATGCGCCGCGGCGCCCGCGACTTCATCCAGAAGCCCTGGGACAACGCGCGGCTCTCCGCCATTCTGAGCACCCAGATCGAGTTGGGGCGCGCGCTGCGCAAAGGGCAGATCCTGGAAGCCGAGAATCGCCTGCTGCGCGCGGAGCAGTTCCCCAGTCTGATCGCACAGTCCGCCGCCATGCAGCCGGTGCTGGACATGATCTCGCGCGTGGGACCTTCCGATGCCAACGTGCTGATTACCGGCGAGAACGGCACGGGTAAAGGACTGGTGGCGCAATCCCTGCATTCGGTTTCGTTGCGGGCGATCAAGCCGATGCTGACGGTCAACACCGGCGGCCTTTCCGAAGGCGTCTTCGAGAGCGAACTGTTCGGTCATGTGAAGGGCGCTTTTACCGACGCCAAGTCGGACCGCGTCGGCCGCTTTGAAATGGCCGAAGGCGGCACGCTGTTCCTCGACGAAATCGCCAACATCTCGGCCAACTTGCAGGCCAAGCTGCTGCGCGTGCTGGAGACCGGCGAATTCGAGCGCGTGGGATCGTCCAAAACGCGCCAGGTGGATGTGCGCGTGCTCTCGGCCACCAACTCGGACCTAACCGCCGAGGTGGCCGGCGGGCGCTTCCGCCAGGATCTGCTGTTCCGGTTGAACACCATCGAGATCCGCCTGCCGCCGCTGCGGGAGCGCCGCGAGGACATTCCGCTGCTGGCCGCGCACTTCCTGCGCCAGCACGCCGAGCATTACCGCAAGAACCTCAGCGGATTCGAGGATGCCGCCATGAAGGCTCTGCTGGCGCACCCCTGGCCCGGCAACATCCGCGAGTTGGACCATGCTATCGAACGCGCCGTGCTGATGACCCAGAGCCCCTGCGTCAAGGCCAACGATCTGGGGCTGCGGCCGGCGCGCGACGGCGCCCCGCGGCTGGAGGATATGAGCCTCGAAGACGTGGAAAGCCTGCTCATCAAGAAGGCCTTGCAGCGTTTCAATGGCAACGTCAGCCATGCGGCCAACGCGCTGGGACTGAGCCGCAGCGCGCTATACCGGCGCCTGCAGCGCTATGGACTCTGAGGCCCGGGCGGTCGAAACTTTGCAGCAATGACGCCCACAAGAAAACGCCGCCGCCGGCGCATGAAATACGAAGGCCGGATCGTGATCATGGCCATCCTGGCGGGCCTGCCGGGATCGCTGGTGGCGCTGATCTTTCTATGGCTGCGCGATCCCACCCCGCAGGCTAAGACGCAGTGGACGCTGACGGTCCTAATCGTATTGCTGTGGCTGGGCTTCGCCATGGCGGTGCGGGACCGCGTGGTGTTCCCGCTGCAAACGCTCTCCAATCTGCTTTCGGCGCTGCGCGAAGGCGACTTCTCAGTGCGCGGGCGCGCGGGCGCCGACGACGACGCGCTGGGCGAGGTCATGCGGGAGGTCAACTCGCTGGGCGGCACGCTGCGCGAACAGCGGCTGGGTGCGCTGGAGGCGACCACGCTGCTGCGCACGGTGATGTCGGAGATCGACGTGGCCGTCTTCGCCTTCGACCATGAACGCAAGCTGCGCCTGGTCAATCGCGCCGCCGAGCGGTTGCTGGCGGCGCCCGCCGAGCGCGTGCTGGGATCGAGCGCCGCGGAGTTGCACCTGGAAAGCTGCCTGGAGGGAGAGCCGCAGCAAACTTTCCAGATGACCTTCCCGGGCGGCTCGGGGCGCTGGGGAATCCGGCGCAGCACGGTCCGCGAGCACGGGTTGCCGCTGCAATTGCTGGTGATGGCGGATCTCACGCTGCCTCTGCGCCAGCAGGAGTTGCAGGCCTGGCAGCGGCTGGTGCGCGTGCTGGGGCACGAGCTGAACAACTCGCTGACGCCCATCAAATCGATCGCCGGGAGTCTGGGCAGCCTGCTCGCGCGGCGTCCCCTCCCGGCCGATTGGGAGGACGACATGCGGCGCGGACTCAGCGTGATCTCCACGCGCTCGGAGGCCCTCAGCCGCTTCATCGGCGCTTATGCGCGGCTGGCCAAGCTGCCGCGCCCGCAATTGGAACCGATGGAGATCCGGCCGTGGGTCGAACGCGTGGTCAGCCTCGAAACCCGGCTCGGCGTAGCCGTCCGGCCAGGCCCGGATATCTTCATTCAAGGCGACCCGGACCAGCTCGAACAGGTGCTGATCAACCTGCTGCGCAACGCCGCCGACGCATCGCTGATCACTGGCGGCGGTGTGGGGATCGGCTGGACGCGCAACGGGTCGCACGTGGAGGTCGCCATTGAGGATGAAGGGCCGGGCATTTCAAACACCGCGAACCTGTTCGTGCCGTTCTTCACCACTAAGCCAGGCGGGTCGGGTATCGGGCTGGTGCTGAGCCGCCAGATCGCCGAAGCGCACGGCGGAACCCTGGTGCTGGAGAACCGCACGGATCGCGGCGGCTGCGTAGCGCGCCTGCAGTTGCCGGTTTAGTCTATGCTGCATGGAGGGCGGGCAATCATGCCCGCAGCCGGCTTGGCCGCTGCGCTTGAGTCACCGCCGCACGCGAGCCACATTCGAATACGCCGATTCGCCGTTCCTATTGGCTGCACGCACCCGATAGCACACCACGCCTGCGGGAGCGCTGCCGTCTGCATACTCCGCACTGGCGGAGGGTTGCGTGGCAATGCGGGTCCACGGTCCCGCGTCCCCGGCACGCCGCTCGACGATAGCGTTCGCCGGATCGCCGCCATGCGTCTGCCAACGCAATCGCACGGAATTGCCCGCTACCGCCGCAATCAGCGAACTGGGCGCTTCGGGCAGCACCGGCCAATCGAAGTAATCCTCATCCGCAATGGCCATGACACTGTCGCGCACGGGCAAATTGCGAAACACATCGCTCGACTCCGGCTTGGCGAGCGGCTCGATGGTGCCGGACACTACATCGATCAGCACCGGATGCCGGATACCCATGTTCGCGATGGTGAGGTTGGCATGGATGGGTGGGAACGCGCCGCCCGGCACGCTGTGCGCCGCCAGCCAATATGCAACGATCGGCTTGGCGGCCTTGCCGCGGAAACCGTAAGCCAGGAACGGCTGTGAATTCTCATGCAGCGCGGGGACGTCCGCAGCAGTGATCTTGATGGACGCATCTAAATGCGTATCCGCAAACAGCGCGTTGGTGTTTTGGAGCGCGTAGAAGACCGGGCGCGGCGTGAAGTCGTCGGGCAGATGCCGCAGCCCGTGGATGAAGCCGAAATCGTCGTATTCGTTGCCGTCCGTGGCGGCGGTCAGCAGCCAGACGAAAGTGCGTACGCCCTGCGCCCAGTTGTAGATCATGCCGCGCGGAATGTATTTCGACTGAACGGATTCGTCCGAGCCCGGCCACGCCGGGATGGAATTGAACTCGTCGTCCCAGAAGGGAATGTTAGGCCGGATACCGGGATAAGCGCGCACCATCTCGCGCAGTTTGGCGGGCGACTCGTCGCCATACGCGCCATAATCCATCGACTCCGGATTCAGGTTCTGCCCGTAACCGGGGTAGGTGTGATAAGCGAACACGTCGATTCCCGCGGCGCAATCGCAGGCGTCCAGCGCGCGGCGCGCGAACTCGCGGGTGGGATCGGCCTGGCCGCCATAGATGACCTTCGCCTGCGGATCGGCGCCGTGCACTGCCGGGATGACAGCTTTCAGCAACCGTCCGTAATCCTCCGGATTGGGCAGCGGATTCCAGTAATCGATATCCTGTTCGTTCCACAACGCGTAATAGTGGATACGGCCGCGGAAATGTTCCACCACGAACCGCACATACTTGACGAACGCCGCAATTTGCTCGGGCGTCTTGGGGGGCCAGAAAACCGAATAGAGACTGCGGTCGGGATTGTGGAAGCCGCCGGGCTCGGGCGTAATCGCATCGGGCAGTTTGCCGGCGGGCGATGTGTACATCGGATTGCCATACAGCAACTGCACCTGCACCTTGACGCCGTTATCCACCAGCGAGTCGACGTAGTCGTCCAGGCCGGGGGGAATCGCCAGGACGCCGCGCTTCTGCTCGATCCAATCCCAACTGGTGTAATCGGAAGTGTTTTCGTACTGGCCGATGCGGATCCAGCTTACGCCGGCGTCGAACATGCGGGTCCACCAATGGCGGTCCCATGGCAGATACGGGTCGCGCGGGAGGTCGGCGTTGATGCCGAAGCCGTCCTGGATTTGGGAGGAGCGCTTGGGCGGCACGTGTTTTTGAGCGGCCAGCGGGAGGAGCGCCAGAAAGAGCATCGGGAGAGCGCGCATAGAGTCCCTTTATACACCAGAGCGCGCTCTGAAAAAAGGATTTCCCAAATGGCATCCTTTTGGAGTATTCTAGTAGCAGGACCGGGGGAGCGTTCCCCCGATCCCGCTCGACCATTACCGGCGGCCCTTACGGCACCATACGATAATGATCGTGACACTGCTGCGCAGCAGCAGGCCAACTAGAATCAGGATCATAGAGACCCTCCTTTCTGCTTCGAACTGGAAGGCCCGGGCGTATTCCCCGGGCTTTCCCAATTGGAGCTCGAGTACACCTTTCGGGAACCCGCTCTTCCAATCTCCGCAAAAAGGACTCCGTTTGTGCAGTGCGCCAAGGGGCGCGGAGTTCTCAGAAAAAGGCTAGTCGGACGGCACGTCCCTGAGGCCAGTCAGTTCGTCGATCAACTCCGCGATCAGGGCCTCGCGGCCAAGGTCGAAATCGGAGCTCGGCTCACTTGTCCGGTGTGCCTCGATCCATGCCCGCACCAACTCCGTGACAGGTTTGGCGACGGCTTCTTCGGCCCCAGGTTCGAAGCGCAGAGGGATCTCGGAACGCTCGATGGAGGCTTTCAGCACTTCGGCGAATTTCATTTGGTACCCGCTTTCAATCCGGTGGCGGCGTGATGATTCAACGGACCCGCGCCGTGCCCCAGGCCGGGGTTGGAGCGAATCGCCTGGGTGACGTAACTCTTGGCGCGCGCCACGGCCGCATCCAGAGTGGCGCCGCGGGCCAACTCCGCGGTAATGCCCGCCGAGAGAGTGCAGCCGGTTCCATGCGTGTGCGGCGTATCGAAATGCGGGGCGGTAAACTCGCGCCAATCCTGGCCATCGAACAGGACATCCACCGCGCTTTCCTGCAAATGGCCGCCCTTCACCAACGCGGCCTTGGCCCCCATTTCGCAGAGCCGTTTGGCGGCTGCCCGCATGTCGTCTACGGTGAGCACTCGAATGCCGGTCAACTCTTCGGCCTCGTGCAGATTCGGGCAAATCAGTGCCGCGTGGGGCAGCAGCAGTTCGCGGATCGCAACAATCGCTTCGGCCGATACCAGCGGTTGGCCGTGCTTGCCGATCATGACCGGATCGACCACCAGCGGAAAGCGGAAGCCGGCGGCCGCGGCGGCGATGGCTTCCACGATCTCGCGGTTGCCGAGCGCGCCGGTCTTGGCAGCCTGCGGCGGAATGTCTTCCAGCACCGCCGTCAACTGCGCCAACACCAGTTCGGCGGGGATGCAATCCACGCGCGTCATGCGCACCGTGTTCTGCACGGTCAGCAGCGTAATCACGGCTTCGCCGTATACGCCAAACTGATGAAATGTTTTCAGGTCGGCCTGAATACCCGCGCCACCGATGGGGTCGGAACCGGCGATGCTAAGCGCGACAGGGAGCATGCTCCAATAGTCTAGCATTGAGCCGTAGTATACTGGCTTGACTCACTATGCCAGAACCCTTCGACATGCGCTTGATTCAGCGCGGCGCGCGCCTGCGGCGATCGCCCTTTTTCGAAGCCACGCTGCGTTATGGCTGCCGCGCCTACACCGTTTACAACCACATGTTCCTGCCCAGCTACTATGACGATCCGGTCAACGAGTACTGGCACCTGCTGAACGAGGTGACGCTGTGGGACGTGTCGGTGGAGCGGAACACCGAAATTACCGGCCCGGACGCCTTCCGCTTTACCAGCCTGCTGACGCCGCGCGATCTGCGCAAGTGCGCAGTCGGGCAAGGCAAGTATGTGCTGATCACCACGCAAGACGGCGGCATCGTCAACGATCCGGTGCTGCTGCGGTTGGGCGAGCAGCATTTCTGGCTGGCGGGCGCCGATAGCGACCTGCTGCTGTATGCTAAGGGCCTGGCCGTCCACTCGGGCATGCAGGTGACCGTCCGCGAGCCGGATGTTTCCCCACTGCAAGTGCAGGGGCCTAAATCGAAGCAGGTGGTGCAGGCGCTGTTCGGCGACAAGGTGCTGGCCTTGCGTTATTACTACTTCCTGGAGACCGATCTAGGCGGCATTCCGGTGGTGGTCACGCGCACTGGATGGACCAGTGAGGTCGGCTACGAGATCTACCTGCGGGATGGCAGCCGCGGCGACGAGTTGTGGGAACGCATCATGGAGGCCGGCCGTCCTTTCAATATCCGGCCTACCGGTCCGAGCGACATTCGCCGCATCGAAGGCGGCATTCTGAACCATGGCACGGATATAACGTTGGACACCAATCCATACGAAGTGGGTCTCGACCGGCTGGTGGATCTGGATAAAGACGCCGAGTTTCTGGGCCGGGAGGCGCTTCGCAGAGTTCGCGCGGAAGGCGTGAAGCGGCGCCTGGTCGGGGTCGAAATTGAGGGCGCCCCGATTGAGTTCAATATGACTCGCTGGCCGGTGCGCAAAGGCAGCGATGCCGTGGGACAGGTGACTTCGGCCATCTATTCGCCGCGTTTGCAGAAGAACATCGGCTACGCGATGGTGCCGTTGGCGTACGCGGCGCTGGGAACGGAGTTCGAAGTGGAAACACCCGGTGGCGCGGCACGCGCAGTGGTTGTGCCGATGCCGTTTGTGGATCCGGGAAAGACGATTCCGAAGTCGTAAGTTGCTCCACGAGATGCGTTGTTTGCGATGGCTATTGCCGCTCGGTATGACGGCCGTCCTATGTCTGGCGGCTGAGCCGGCTTCCGTCATCCTGATTTCGATCGATACGCTGCGCGCCGACCACTTAAGCGCGTATGGATACCGCCGCATCCGCACTCCCAACATCGATTCGTTTGCACAACAGGGCACGCTATTCGGTAACATCGAATCGCAGGTCCCTCTGACGCTTCCCTCACACACTTCGCTCTTCACGTCCACTTACCCGTTTCAGAGTCAGATTGAAGAAAACGCTGAGCGGGTACCGGCGGGCGTGGTCACTCTGGCATCCGTGCTGCGGTCCCATGGATACAAGACCGCGGCCTTCATCGGCAGCGTTTTTCTGGAAAGCGAGATGGGCCTGGACCAGGGCTTCGACCTTTACGACAGCCCGTTTCATTTCGAAGCATTCTCGCCCATCTCCGGTTCCATGTTCTTCGGCGGGGCGGGCCGCAACCGGTACTGGGTCAGGGACCGGCGTGATGGAGCGTTAGTGCTCGGCGCGGCGCGCCGCTGGCTGGCCGCCAACGCCATCCAACACGGCGCGGGGGTGTTCGTGTTTGCGCACCTGTTCGATCTGCACAAGCCTTACATCCGCGCCGGATACGATGGCGAACTGGAGTACACCGATCGGATCCTGGGCGCGTTCAAACAGGCCCTCATCCAAAGCGGGTGGTGGCAACGCTCGCTGGTGATCGTCCTGTCGGACCACGGGGAAAGTCTTGGCGAGCACGGCGAAGACAGCCACGGCTACTTCGTCTACGAAAGCACGCTGCGGGTGCCGCTCATCATTCACTGGCCTGAGGGCGCGCCGAGCCGGCCTGCGCGCGACGACCGCCCGGGCGGTTTGATGGATGTCGCGCCCACTGTCCTGGACTTTCTGCACATCGCCGCGCCGCCGTCGTTTGAAGGGCGCAGCCTGCTGGACGCGGGCGGGCCGCGCGGCGTCTACAGCGAGAGCCTCTACGCCCATGACGGCTTCGGCTGGGCGCCTCTGTGCAGTTTGCGAGACGGCGCGTATAAGTACATCGATGCTCCCCGCCCAGAACTCTATAACCTAGCCACTGACCCGCGCGAGCAGACGAATCTGTATGGCAAAGATCCAGCCCGCGCGCGTGCACTCAAAGGCGAGCTACGGAACCTGCTGGCCAGTCACGCTCCCAAGCAGCCGGCCTCGCCCGCCAATATCTCGCCGGCCACGCGCGCGCTGCTGTCTTCGCTGGGCTATCTATCCGGCCGTTCCCGCACGGCGGCCGGAGGCGCGATGCCCGACCCGAAAGACCGGCTGCCGGAATACCGGCAATACGAACGCGCACAGGCGTTGCTTTACGACAGGCGGCTGGAAGAGGCTGCTGCCACTTTCCGCCAGATTCTGGCGCGCGACCCGAAGAACACGCTGGCGCGGCGCGATTTGGGCGGGACTTATGTGGAACAGAAGTTATACGGCAAGGCGCGCGAGTGTTTCGAACAAGTAGTGACTGCGGCACCGGACGATTACATGGCTCAGTTTGAGTTAGGCATCGCCGATAAGAAGCTGGGACTTACACACGACGCTTTGGAGCACTTACAGGCGGCTTGTAAGTTGGCTCCCGGCGCGGAGCAGTGCCGGAAGGAGATGGAAGGGCTCGAAAAGTGAACTTGAGGGCGGTGTGGGTCTCGGAGAAGCGCGCAACTTTGATATCCACCAGCCCGGCCTGGCGGCCCGCTTGGATGACGCCAACTTCCGTGATCTGCTGCTGGCCCTTTGGATAGATTACCCAGATGGCGCCCTTGGGTTTGAGCGCCTTCTGCAGAGAGCGCAATTTTGCCAGGTCTTTATCCTTCTCCGCTCCAAAGAAAATCAAATCCGATCCTTTGGCCGCGGTGCCTTCCGTAATGTCGCGAGTGCGGCCCTCCAGATCTACACTGACACCCACCAACGAGACGCGGATACCAGGTTTGATATCGAGCTTATCGGCCAGCGTGCGCGGGTTGCGGATCTTGTGGGCCCACTTATCGGCCTGCGCGCCCAGCGTGAAGTGCGCCGTGCCGCCCGGCGATGTGACTCGCAGCACGCCATCGGCCGCCTCCAACGACTGGATGCTCCGCAACGGAATCGACAACCGGAAATCGCCGCGGAAGATGAGATCGTCCGTTTCGAGCAGCGCTTTGCCTACCGATACTTTGCCGCCGAAGCGGACTTCACAGTTAGATTCCAGTCCCATTCGTCGATTCCTCCAGCGACTTGTCCAACAGCCGCGCGAACTCGTCCACATCGGATTTCGAGATATTCAGCGGCGGCGAAATGCGGATGCAGTTGCCGTATGTGCCTCCCTTGCCGATTAGCAGGCCATTGCGGCGCGCGGCTTCCATCAACTCGGCGGTGTCGTGGGCGGCCGGCGCTTTGGTCTCGCGATCCTCCACCAGTTCCAGCGCCTGCATGAGGCCCATGCCGCGCACATCGCCGATGACGGCATGTTTGTCTCGCAGTTCTTCCAACTTCCCGCGCAGGTATCCGCCGGTTTCGGCGGCATTGGCCAGCAGGTTTTCTTCTTCGATCAAATCCAGAACGGCTTTGGCGGCGGTAGTGGCTACCGGGTTGCCGCCGAACGTGGAGATGGTGAGTCCAGTGACTCCCGCGGCCACCTCGGGAGTGGCGACGGTGACTCCGATGGGACAACCGTTGCCCAAGCCTTTGGCGCTGGTGATGACATCGGGAACCACTCCGTAGTGTTCGATGCCGAACCACTTGTTGCCGGTGCGGCCCCAGGCCGTTTGCACCTCGTCGCTGATGAAGATGCCGCCCGACTGGCGCACGATCTCCGCGACGATGCCGAAGTACTCTTTGGGCGGCGTGATGAATCCGCCGACGCCTTGTATCGGCTCGGCAATGAAGCCCGCGATGCGGCCGGAGGTGGACGTGCGGATCAGATCCTCGATGTCGCGCGCGCAGCGGACCTCGCAGGAAGGATAAGTCAGTCCGAACGGGCAGCGATAACAATACGCGTTGTGCGCGTGCACGATGCCCGGCTGGACGGCGCCGCCCAAGCGCCAGGCGGCCTGGCCAGTGAGCGCCATGGTCATTGCGGAGCGGCCATGATAGGAATGCCGCAGCGCGACGATCTCGGTGCTGCCCGTGTAACAGCGGGCGGCCAGGATGGCGGTTTCGTTAGCTTCGGTGCCGCTGTTGGTGAAGAACGATTTGGTGAGGCGGCCGGCGGGGGTGAGCGACGCGATTTTCTTCGCCAGCGCAACCTGCGGTTCGGTGACGAAAACGGTGGAGACGTGTTGCAGCGTGTCCACCTGGGCGTGTATGGCGCGATTGACCCGGTCGTTACAATGGCCGACGCTGACGGTGAGGATTCCGCCGAAGAAATCCAGGTAGGCATGGCCGGCGGCATCGTACACGAACTGGTTTTTCGCGCGCGCGATCACCAGCGGCTCGCGGTAGTAATGGAAGACCGCCGGGAACAGGTAGTCCTGGCTGGCGAGGAGAAGTTCGTTGGTATCCATGGGGAAGAGAGGAATCAGTGTAGCAAACTCCGTGGGGCAGGCCCCCGGCCTACGGCGGCCTCTCAGGTCGGCTGCAACCGAGGGCCGTTTTTCCGATTTCCGGTTGCGCCAGAGCGCATGGTGGACAGGCGGAATTATGCGTTCGCACGGTCTTCATAGTTCCCACGCGTCGTCCGTTGGGTGTCCGGTAAACCGGCGCCGGCTTGAACGCTAAACAAGTCATTTATTGACGAACGAAGCCAATAGGCTGCTTGATTACTTATACTTGCAAAAATGGCGAAGCCAATTTCCGTCCGTTGATTTTGGGACGGACGACCGGTCTTCAACCAGCAACGTTGGAGTCCGCCGCGAGTGTTCTGCACGGGCGTGGCTGGATCGTGGTTCCCGATTTCCGATTTGTCGACTTCACTGTAGCACGGCGGTTTGTACGGGAGTGGCTAGCAGGGGGCGTTGGGTAGTGGCGGATCGGCGGTAGGTTATTGAGGGCATGGGGGATGGGGAGCGGGTCGATTATTTGCGGGGAAGCGTGTGACTCCGTGTGCGGTTCGGGGGCGATGGAGTTGCGGTAAGCCCCTTTAGCAGCTAGCGTGTCCGGCAGCGCTCAGCGCCCTCTTGGACTCACCTTCAGGTCCATGACGTGCTGGATGTATAGCACCCGTGGCTCTTTCACCGTCTTTGGTTGATAGGCAAAAACGCCGATGAACACTGCGGTGATCGTTTTGTCACTGGTGCCCGCCATACCCTGTTCGAGCGCCCGGTCGAGTGCGCCCAACTCCGATTGTTTCTGGCCTTGGTCAGAATCGTACGGTGTGATGCCCAGTTGGCAGCGATCATCGACCAGTAGACTCGTGTGCATGCCATCGCTAACGAACTCCGCGGCCAACCGGACGCGCTTGCCATCAAATGACCATGGGCTCTTTACTACGGCGCAGAGACTGGCCGCGACGACTGCCGGGTCATCGGCCGGTGCTGAGGGCTGCCGCTGATCCGACACGAAATTAAAGGTGAGCGTCTCCTGAATGTAGCCGAAGGGGTCGATTCCCTCGTTTATCGTCGGCCTTTTGAAACGCCATTCTACGGCAGCGGCTTCGGCTGAGCTCCGCAATTCGCTCGGCCCAATGCTGCATACCTTCTGAACGTGCCCCTGTCTGTTGATGAGCACGAAAACCCTGACGGTCCCGGCGATCCCTTTGAGCCGCGCTTCCGCAGGATATGCAGGCCTCGCGGTCTCGACAACTCCGGCGGGCAACCAGTCGGAAATGCGTGTGGGCTGATAAGCGCTGAAGTCACAGCTATCGACGTGTTCCGGCGGGAATTGCTTCATGCGCGCCGGGCTGGCGGATCGTGCTTCGCCCGCCTCTGGCATCGCGATAGGGTTTGCAGCCGCCCGCTTGGGACCGTCTACCATCAGCTTCGCAGGCTCCGGCGACACCGTCAGGAGCGCTGTCGCGAGGACGATGAGCGCCAGACTGCCGACAATGACGATCAACAACCGCATACCATGCCGGTTCACCAGGATAGACTGACTGCGCTAGTCGAAAGTTCCCGTAGCCCGCCACATTAGATCCAGCCAGTCCCAGAACAGTCTCAAGTCGTTGGAACTCAACGCATCCAACTGGTTCGGGAAGAAACTGGTTACGGGGAACGAGAAAGAGCGCCGCTGCGGGATGGACCGCATTGCACCAAGTTGATTTTGAAGCCTGGCTCGGGCCAATCGAGGTGAGTCAGGCTTGCCAGCACACCATCCAGCACGGTAAAGCAGTACTTGTCCTGGCGCAGTCCGTTGGCCGGTTTTCAGGTGATCATCAATGGACGGTTTTGAGGCGATCACCGAGGGTGCTGTCCGCGAGGAAAGGTCGTCTGGGTCTGTCTTCACCAGCCCGCGGTCACTAGGACTCACGGTTCTGCATGTTCCCCACACTTGCGCAGACGTTCCAAATGAAGCCGGTCGGTGTCCCGGCTGGCTGCCTCTTTGTTGCGGATCAAATCCTGGAGGGAAATGATGGAAATCGGAATGCCGCTTAGGTGCGTCTCGACCCGATTCTTCCACGCTTCAGGGAATGTCACGGCGTCAATCGTTGTCATCACGTCCACGCGGGTGGGAGCCATGCCGAACTGGAAGACGATGCGGGGTTGGGTCAGATCGTGGACGGTCAGATCGGCCATTGGGGTGCCGAACTCCACCAGCGCTGCGTAAGCTCGTTTGGCGTTTTCCGCCACAGGCTCAACCCAAATGTCCATGTCCTTCGTGTAAAACGGCTCCGTATATTTCATTACGGCGTACCCGCCGACGATGAGGTACCTGACTTGATGTTGGTTGAACAACCGCAGCAGATCCTTGAAATCGGGCTTCAGTTCCACGTTTGAACCCCTGAATTCCTCGGCCAGTCCAACCATCTCCCAAGCGGCTTCAAAGATGGCTTCGTCACCCTGCTGCTGCCAGAAATCGACATCGAATTGCCGGTCCGGAAACCCGCCGCGGACAACCCGGCTCATCGGGGCAGCAGCAGCGAACTGTTTGAAGGTGCTCATGGCCTATACTTATGATAACTGAGACATTCCCGTTGGTATCCATGGGGAAAAGAGGAATCAGTGTAGCAAACTGGGCCGGACCTGGAGGGCCTCCGGCCGGGTTCGTGCTCGGAGAGAAGTCAAGCACGACAGCGCCGGCAACCGAGGCCGAGCGGCAGAGGTAGACGGAGCCCGCCCCCTACAGCAAATCGTCGCGCTTCCGCTTCTCCAGGATCTTCACCACATCGCCCACCTGCTGGGCGCTGTTGCGGTCGGCGATCAGCAGCGC
>Ga0187847_10002663_pt1 | contig 14257 bp, 17 predicted proteins | sample June2016WEW_4_10_FD_132458 | JGI IMG/M metagenome (GOLD analysis project Ga0187847, IMG submission 132458) | Peatland microbial communities from SPRUCE experiment site at the Marcell Experimental Forest, Minnesota, USA - June2016WEW_4_10 | ecosystem: Environmental > Terrestrial > Soil >...
CCAATCAGAAGCGGTGTGTACGCCGCCCATACGTACCAGTAGACGAATTCGATCACAACGAACACCCAGTTGACGTGCCCGCCGTGAACTTTCGCCAGCACGATCTCCTGCACGGTGAACAACAGTCCCACAATCGTCCACGCACACAGGATCAAAATCCATCTCGTCCGTCCCATACCTGGTGTGGCCAGCAGCAAGGGTGTGTCGCTCCCTCCGGGACGGATTATAGCGGAGACTTCGAACGAGACATCACTGCGGACAGACCGCTTGTCTCACTGCGGACACCGCATGTCACTTTTCCAGCAAAGACTGGTTCTTCGCGGCATATTGTCCGGTGAGCAGGAGCATCGCCAAGGAGTTCCAGATGAAGAGGAGTTCCACATGAAGAAGATTCTGACTCAGTACGGAGTGTGTGCGCTTGCGGTCGCTCTGATAGTGCCGTTGGCGCAGGCGCAGTCGGCAGGAATTAAGGCCGCCTTCGCAGAAGATGCGGGAACGCTTTCCGACAAATTCACCGGCCTCGCGCGCGTTATGTCGGGCAAGTACGACTGGAAGCCCGGCCAGGGCGTTCGTTCCGTCGGCGACGTGTTCAACCTGATCGTTAAGGAGAACGGCATGCTCGCCGCCGCGCTTTCGGGCACACCGAATGCGGGAGCAAAGGCAGCGCCCATCACCGATCCGGGAAAATTGCAGGAAGCTCTGAAGGCTTCTTACGTCGATCTGCAAAAAGCCATTACGAGACTTTCCGACAACGACCTGCAGGCGCCGGTGAAACTGTTCGGAGAAGACATGACGAAGCAGGGAGCGGTGATGCTGATTCTCGAAGATCAACACGAGCATCTGGGGCAGTCGATCGCGTACGCGCGTACCAACGGCGTGGTCCCGCCCTGGTCTAAGTAGGAGCACCGCACGGTGGGACACTCATTTCGCATCGTCTAGGAGGGAGTATCGATGACATTCAACTGCTGGAAATTCAAAAACTGGAAATCCAAGGGATACAGTGTTTGCGCCATTGCCCTGCTTGCTTTCACCGCCGGATCGCTCATTACTGTGCGCCTTGCTCACATTGACCACGCGAGGGCCGACAGTAATCGGGTCTTCGAGCTTCGCATTTATCACACTGTACCGGGCAAATTGCCGGCACTGGAATCGCGGTTTCGAGACGTCTATTCAAAGCTGCTAGCCAAACACGATCTGCAGGTCGTGGGTTACTGGGTACCTGAGGGGGCAGCCGATTGGGAGAACACATTCGTCTACCTCGTGGCTCATTCCAGCCGGGAGGAAGCAAAAAAGAACTGGGACGCAATGCTGGCCGACCCCGAGGTTCAGGAGGCAATCAAATCCGAGGAGGCCAACAAGTTGGTCGAAAAGATAGACCGAGCGTACATGCGGTCGACGGATTTTTCGCCGATGAAGTAGCGTCGCATTTCGCGGGATTCGACTCGTCAGTCGAGTTCGACACCGGAACCCTTCCTCCAGGGCTGGCGACATTTAACTACGATTTTGTCATCAACGACAAGGTTCACCATTCAGGCCTCGAAGTCTGGCAAGTGTGCAAAATTGATGGGCAGTGGAGGATCTTGTCCGTCGCCTGGACGATCGATTGATAATCACAGCCTTGCATCAGGATATTGCTGGCCGAGTAGAGATATCTCACAAGAGGTGAACAGAAAATGATTAAGACCATGATCTTATCCCTGTGCCTTGTAGCTTCCTCACTTTCGCTTAATGCACGTGCCCAGGACGTGCGCCAGTATTCTGAGGGCCCGGTCACTGAGGTGGACTACATACAAGTTGAGTACGGGCATTTTGAAGAGTACATCGATTGGCTAAATTCGACATGGAAGCCGACCATGGAAGCCTTCAAGAAAGCTGGGCTAATCATCGATTACAAGGTTTTCAGACTCACTCCAAAATCACCGGATCAGCCCAATATAAGTCTCTGGATCACTTTTAAAAATGCGGCTGCGGCTTTAGATAAAGGCGTCGAGCTTGAAGAAGTGGCCAAGAAAGTAATCGGTAGCACCGAGGTTCAGAACAAGGCCCGAGCGGGCCGGAATGAATACAGAAAAGTACTGGGAACCGAATACGTTCGTGAACTTATTTTGAAATGAAAATCGTTATGTGTGTGCATGTTTAAAGCGCGCGCCAATATTTATAGAGTTTGCAATGAGCGGCTATTGCGCGAATTCTGAGGAAGGTTGTGGGTACGATCAGCCATGTTAAACATTCCAACCGTAACCATCCGATTGATGGTTCTCGCCACAGTGAGCCTTTCCCTGATGCTCGCCGAAGACGACGCGTCTCGATCAGGCCCACCCGCCACTCCCGAGCATGACGTCGTCCAAAACTATCATGGCCGACAGGTCCATGACCCCTATCGATGGCTCGAGCAGACGGGGGCGCCCGCGGTAGAGCAGTGGATCGATGCGCAGAATGCCTACACGGACGTCGTCATGAGCGGCTTCCGGGACCATGGCGCGATCATCGAGCGTGTCGGTCAGCTCGCCCTGACATCTACCCAGCGCTCCAATCCACAAATCGTCGCCAACGTACTGTTTTACATGCGACAAACCCCGCCGCAGCCGCAGGCCGTGCTCGTGGTCGAACCCTGGCCAAACGGGGAAGCCAAAGTGCTCGTCGACACCAATGCCACCCAAGGCGACACAGCCATTACCGATTACTGGCCCTCGCCCGACGGCACGGAAGTAGCGTACGGCACCGCCGAGGGTGGGACGGAGAGTATCACTATTCATTTTGTCGAGGTGTCGACCGGCCGCGTAATGCCAGACGCCCTGCCCTATGCCGGTGGCGGCACTACACCAGGGTCACTCGCCTGGGATGCGGATGGAAGGGGCGTCGCCTACGTGCGCCTGCCGCTGCCGGGCAGCGTGCCGATCGCGCGTGCGGAATTCAATGCGCGGCTGTATCACCATACCCTCGGCACGCCCGCCAGCGCCGACACCGCTGAGCTCGGCAAGCCACCCTCGCCGATTGCCGAACACAAGCTGATCAGCTCGGCTCACGGCGGCCATGCGGCTGCATTCATCTATTACGGCGATGGCAACTTCGAGAACGTGTATCTACGATCCGGACGCAGGTGGCGCAAGATGCTGGGCATTGACGAGTTGGTGCGCACGGTCGATAGCGAGACCCAGGGCGCCACATGGGAGGGCGATCGTCTGCTCGTCTTGTCCTATCGCGATGCACCGCTCGGGCGGCTCTTGGCGCTCGACAGCGACGGTCACAGTCGTGTGCTTTTGTCACAGCAAAACTGGGCAATGAACGGCGTGACGGCCATCAAGGGGGGCTTTTTGCTCGTGGAAATCCGCGGCCCGGACTGGCGGGTACGCCAATTCAACAGCGACGGAGTGCTCGTACGCACCGTCCCATTGCCGTCAACCGGCATCGGCATCAACGCGATCACCAGCACCGAAGACTCCACAATCGCTTTGATTGGCTACTCCGGCTGGTCGATGCCCCAGCGCTGGGTGAAGTACGATGCCGCGAGCGGTGGGGTCACGACGGTATTCGAAGTCAAACCGGCAGGGGATTACTCCCAGGTGCACACTTGGCGGCTCGACGCCCCCTCTACGGGTGGCGTGCGCGTGCCGATCACGGTGATGGCACTGGGGGATCCGCGCCGCGATGGAGAACGCCCAGCGATTCTGAGCGCGTACGGCTTCCAGAGCATCGCGGAGCAGCCGTCTTTTGTCGGTCCGATGCTCGCTTGGCTCGAGCGGGGCGGGGTCTACGCCTGGGCCAATATCCGCGGGGGTGGCGAATACGGCGAGGGTTGGCACACGGACGGGAGCCGCGCAAACAAGCAGCACTGCTTTGATGACCTGCATGCCGCGGCGCGGGCACTGATCGATGCTCGCTGGACCGACGCTGCGCACCTTGGAATCGTCGGCGGCTCGGCCGGTGGGCTGCTCATGGGCGCCGCCCTCACGCAGCACCCGGCGGATTATCGCGCGGTGGTTAGCCAGGTGGGCTTATATGACATGCTGCGCTCAGAGCTCTGGCCAAACGGGGAGTATGGCACCTACGAGTTCGGCACCGTTACGAATGCCGCCGAGTTCGCATGGCTCAACTCCTACTCTCCCTTGCAGCATGTGCGTCCAGGCACCGCCTACCCGGCCGTGCTGCTCATCACTGGCGAGAACGATCCACGCGTCGCGCCGTGGCAGTCGTACAAGTTTGCCGCGACGCTGCAGAAGGCCAACGCTTCGCCCCGGCCCATCCTGCTGATCACACGCCGCGGCGAAGGCCATGGCGTCACTTCTTCGTTCAGTCAGCGCGTGAGCAACACGGGCGCGGAGCTTAGCTTTTTCGCGGAAGAGCTCGGCCTGGGGCCAGCGGCTCCGCCGACCTCACCGTCTAATAATACTCCGTGACCTTTACGATGTGGACTGGGCCCGTTTCTCAACCCAATTGAGAAACGACAGCCCATACAAACTCCAGAAATTCGTGCCTCTCTGTCATTTCCGAACGGGACGCTTAGTTTCAAGGCGACTCGCCATTGCTCTTCCAGAATTCTTTGAGCTGGCTCCATCATGCCAATTTCATTGTGGTCGATACCTTTAACAGCGACGAGACGAACGGTCGCCGCGCGATTTGCCTCCTTGGCGAGCCGAGTCATTGCAAGAACCCACTGACGTGCCCGATCATCCCTAGATTCCCGGTGACCGATTCAATCGTCCATTCGACCTCGAACAACTCCTGGTGTTCGATTAGGCCTTGGAAACGGGACCGCTTCAAGTACGCCACATCGCGTTCCTCCGGCGAAACAGGCTCTTGATCCCACGGCAAGGATATTTCGCCCAAATAACGCCGCACCACCCGGCAGACTGCCGCACGCCACGCCGTAATCGGCGACAGAGGACGCGGAATGCCGCGCCCCACGATTGCTACGCCTCCGCCGGAGTTGACCAGATCGTACAGTTCTTCGATCGTCCGACGGCGATCCATCCAGTGAAACGATTCGCCCATGGTGGCGAGCCGGAACTGTCCGAGAGCGGAAGAGCGATCCTCGGAACTTGCACACCACCACTCCACGTTCTTAACTCCGGCGTGACGCGCTAAGTCGGTGCCCTCCACGAGCATGTCGGGTTCCGAATCCACGGCAATCACCCGCTCGAAAAGATGAGCAACCCGGAGCGCTACCGAGCCTGGCCGCATCCAAGGTCGAGCAGCCGACCCGATCCATCCAATCGGAACGCTTCCTGGAACAACTTCACGAGTACAGGAGGATACGGCGGCCGAAAGCGCGAGTAGTAGCCCGTCGCGCCCTCGTACCTCCGCTCGGCTTTTAGCGCGTTGGTCATTTGGCAATCAGGTTTCTTTACTTTGCCAGTCCGCGCGCACTCCGTTCAAGGAACACGCATGTACCTATTTGTCGCTGCCTTCGGTCTCATATAGAAGATGACCGATTTATACGAGTGCAGGTGTGCGACCAAGCGCTGAGGCCACAGCCGCGCAAAGCGCGACTCGTCGCCCCGTCCGCAAGGCCCGAGTTGCCGGTTAATGCCGTGAGCAGAGGCGATGCGCGTCACAGAGAAGGCAAGCCCGATGGCTTGATTGTCGCCGGCGAAGCGAGCTCTTCCTCGCCGGAAGACGCACTGATTGCCATCCACGCAATGTCGTGAATCGGTGTATCAATTGCAACTATGCGAGCCATTCTCGAAACGGTTCCACTCAAGTCTTCTATCTCGGTGGGCCGGCCAGCCTCGAGATCACGCAACAGGCTCGGTTTATTCGTTTCTGGGAGGGAATCACAAAAATGGATGATGCGGGCGACCTCATCATCGGCGAAGCCGACGCCGTGCGCTCGACCGACAGTGACCACTTCGCGGATTGCCCGTTCCAGCAAGGTGCGCCCAAGTGGAGTCGCACGAACCAGGCCGAGTGGCGACCGAGTTAAACCGCATAATGCTGCGACCGGAGCCAAGAAAGCAAACTTCCGCCAGAGTTCCGTGTGGATATCGCTCGAAATGTCGGCTTCAACGCCCGCTCCTTGAAAGGCCTTGGCGATGTCTCTCACACGATCGCTTCCGCCCCCATTGTTCTTCACGGCCGTTGACCATTCAAATTCGCCAATAACGATCTTCTGGATGTTGCCGTGAGCGGCAAAAATACCAGGGTGGATGCGTTCCGCGCTGAGAGTGGTCAGTCCTCCGAGCACATTCTGTTTTGGAACATCGTGCGCGATCAGCCGTTCGGCAATATCTACACCATTCAGCAAAGGGAGGATGAGCGCGCCACTCCTCGCCAGGGTCGCGGCCGACTGGGCGATTTGAGGAAGCGAGTAGGTTTTTACCGACACGATGGCCCAATCAACCGGACCAAAGCCCGACACCCCGTCTGACGCTTCAACTGGAACGACGAATGACTCTTTGGGTGTGCGCACTTCAAGCCCGCGCTGCCGCAAGACGGCGAGGTTCTCTCCGCGCGCGAGTAGACAGACGCTATGGCCTGCACCGGCGAGGAGGCCGCCGTAGTACCCGCCAATCCCGCCGGCCCCTAAGATCGCGATGCGCACGCAGTCCCTGTCTCCAACCGTATTGGAATGTCAATCGTGCTCAGCCAGCGCATAGGCTAAAGGTGCGATGAACTCCGTGACTCTCCCCATCTCGTCCGGGCGCACTTTGTCAAAGGTGTCTGCGGCCGTGTGATGATAATCGAAGTAATGGCGGGCATTCTGCAAGGGCGCAATCGCCGGAACACCCGCCTGATTGACAGCCCTCAGATCGGCACCCGGAGCATCACTCACATTCACAATGCCGCCGATCGGATCGGCGAGCATCTTGAGAATCGGGGAAATGGATCTCAGTTTGTCCTCGGTTGCGGATACATTCAACCCAACAGGTCGGCCGTCTCCGTAGTCGATTTCAATGGCAGCAACGTGATCGTGCAACTCCGATTTGTGACCCTCGGCATAGGCGCGCCCTCCAGCACCGCCGTTTTCCTCATTCATCCAGGCAACGAACCGAATCGTCCGCTTGGGGTGGGGGCATACCTTCTTAATGACCTGGACAACATCCATTGCAATCCCTACTCCTGTGGCGTCGTCGAGAGCTCCCGTTCCCAAGTCCCAGGAATCGAGGTGCCCGGAAACGATGACGATCTGCTCGGGCTTCTCGTCGCCTTTCAGATCGGCGATGACGTTGTAGCTTTGTGCGGGAGGAAGATCATGTGGCGTGAGCGTAAGGTGAATCTCAACGGGTCCGTCTTTGGCGAGTCCGGCGATCAGGTCCGCATCTTCCGCGGACACAGCTGCGGCGGGGATTTGCTGAGTCCCTTCCTCATATCTGGTCAATCCCGTATGAGCCAGGCGAAACCTGCCCGAGCCCACGGAGCGAACCAGCGCTGCCAACGCTCCTTTCTTTGCGGCTCGGGCAGGCCCATTGCTGCGGTACTGGACAGCAGCGGCGTAAGCCTCATCCCACCGCCCCGCCTCGGCTGCAAAATCATCGAAGAGGTGATTGAATAAGACGATCTTTCCCTTCACCTGATCTGCCGGCAGCTCGTCCAGTTGCTCGAAGCGATCGATGACGAGAACCGGCGCCGTGATTCCTTGATCGGGAGTAGCCACCGTATTTCCGAGAGCCGTGACGATCACCTTCTGAAAGGTGCCTTCCACTTGTCCGGAATAGTGAACCAGTTCAGCCTCTTCTCTGCCGCGCACCCAGTGGCGTACGGTGACCGGCTCGAGGCGCACCTCGAGTCCCAAGGCGCGCAGTTGCTCGGCGACATAAGTGACGGCGGCAGCCGCTTGGGGTGATCCGCTCAGCCGCGGACCAATATGATTGGACAAGAATCGCACTTGCTCGTAGCCGTAGGTCGAATTGCGCGCCATCTCGCGGATGGCATCGGCGTCTGTCTGAGTCTTAGTCATAATTGAGGTATTGTCCTTATTCTTGGCGCCCGCCGGATTTTGCCCGGGGCTCGCGCCGTGCGCGGCTGATCCGAGAACTGCCAAAGCGCAGACCATTGGCGCACCCGCAAAATCAAGCAGCGACATGTGCCCCTCCAAGAACTTTGAACAGGCGTTCGATGTCCTGTCCATCGTTATAAAGATGAGGGGCGATTCTTATGGAGTCTCCCCGGATGCTGACAAAAACCCTCGCCTGCCTGAGTAGTCCAGCCAATTCGCTGGGAATGCCTGCAGGATGCCGAATACCAATCATGTGGCCGCACCTCTGCTCCGGCGGAAGTACGGCGTAGCCTTCTCCTCCCGCATAATCAGCGATCCTTCCGGTAAGCCTCGAGATTGATTCTTGGATGTTGCTCACTCCCCAGGCCAGAAGCTGCCGCAGAGCCGCCATGGCCATCGGGACCAGCACAAATTGGGGGAATTCGCCCATGTCGAAGCGGCGAGCACCTGGCCGGTATTCGTCTCTGTAGTCAACCAATCGAGCAAAATCTTCGCTTCCGGCGCGGGTCAGCCAAGACTGCTCGAACGGCGTGCCAGATTCTCGCCACTTCGGAGCTACGTACAGATACCCAAGCCCATAGGGTCCGAGCAGCCACTTGTAACCAACTGCGACCAAAAAATCCGGCTGCACGCTGGCTAGATCCAAAGGGCAGGCCCCCAGAGACTGACTGGCATCGATCACCAAAGCCGCCCCCACTTGCCGGGTCCGCTCTCCAATTCTTTCCAGGTCGACCTTACTGCCGTCGGTCCAGTGGCACTGCGGCGCAGCGACAATCGCGGTCGTTTCATCGATCGCATCGTGCAAGGCTTCGGTCCAGGACGTGTTACCTTGGTGCCTCACGGTTCTGATCCGGCATCCAGTTTTGCGCGCCAACTCACGCCACGCATACACGTTTGACGGAAACTCCTGGTCCAGTAAAACGATGTTCTGGGCCGACGAAACGGGCAGATTGCGAGCGGCTATCGCGATTCCGTAGCTGACTGCCGGAACCAGCGCAATTCCATCGGCCTCGACATCCAATAGACGCGCCGCCAATTCCCGCAATGTTTCAGCTCCGGAAAACCACTCGGGAGCCGTGAGCTTCCAGGGGCTCTGCTTCGCGCGCACTGCGCCGAGTCCTGCCTCGGTTACAGACTTTAGTTGCGGCGCCATGTTGGCGCAGTTCAAATAAGTGACGTTTTCGGGAATTTCAAATAGATGCCGCGGATTCTCAATTAGCATCGGATACCTTGCTCCTTCCACAACCTATAAATGGCGTTTAGCTCCTGAGAGAAGTCGTTTCGCCCTGGAGGGCGCGAATCGTCCTCCGTGCTAGCGCGAGATGATGGTCATCATGTTCAGCAACAAAATAGATCCAGTCCACCAGGCGCATCGGCTCCTGCAAACGAGGATGGATGGCGATGATCCCGGCCTGGTCCTCCTTCAGTTCTTCAAGCCGGTGCGCTAGAGCTTCTCGACCAGCGGTCAGCCTCCGGAGGATCTCCGCAATCGGAACTCTCCGGTGATCGGCGATCTCAGTAGAACGATTCTCCATGTCAGCCGCCGACAACACTTCCGCGTGATTCATGAACTCACTCAGACGCTGATCGTCGAGCGGTTCAAGATCGACCAAGTGACCGAGATGTTCCTTCACCGACCACTTCTCATTCACCCGTGCCGCCAGCATGGGTTCCGGCAGACCTGCCACCAACTCCTTCGCGCGTACGGGTGTACCGCGCAGTCGCTCGAGTAGCGGCGGAAATGTCCCGATGGGCAGATCGAAAGTGAATTTGCGGTCCAGCCATGCCGTTTGCGGAACCATTTGAAACCTCCAGGCCGCGATTAGCTGCTCGGCGCCCCTTACGATACGGCTTGTTTCACCAGAAGCACCCCAAAGCAACACAGGGCCGCACCAAACACGCGCTCTACGGTTCGTTCGGTTCGTTCGTACACCTTGCGAATGAAGGTGGTGGAGAAAACTGTGGAAACAAAAAAACGCCACAAAACCGATGTGAGCACAATGCCTGCCAGCATCGTTCCCCGGACCGTTCCCGTTGTTGCCGGAGTGACGGCGACCGCGAAAATACTGGCGAAGAAAACCACAGTTTTCGGGTTGGCGAGATCTGTCCACAGACCGCGCCAAAAGTGTGCACGCGCGGATACGGTCTCGAGGGAAAGCGAACTGGCCAATTGGGCGCCGATTCGACGATGCCAGAGCATTCGCGCTCCCAGCCAAGCGAGATATGAGCCCCCTAAGAGCTCAATCCCTGTCATCAAAGTGTCGACGCGAGTTAGCTGAGTGACTCCGAAAAGCCCGATGCTCGCGTAAACCGCGTCGCCCAATGCAGCACCGAGCCCGGTGACCAGGCCAGCCGATCTGCCGAAATTCAATGTGTTCTCGACCACAACGAGGACGTTGGGGCCAGGACTGACGAGCCCACAGAAGAACAGCATCACAACGGTGAGAACCGAATGCAGATCGGTTTGCATGAACTCCTCCGTTCTTCCTTCATACTGCCAGTTTGCGAAGATTCGCAGAATGATAAAATTAAGCAAATCTTGACATATTTCATAAATATTGAAAGAATGTTAAGTACAACTATTATGAATAATAAGGGATTGCTGGCTGACGACAAAAATGTGACCTTGCTCCGTCTTTTGGAAAAGAATCCGCGTGCCTCCATCTCCGAGCTGGCCCGTCGCGTCAAAATGTCAAATCCTGCAGTCAAGGAGCGAATTCTCCGCTTGGAAGAATCCGGTATCCTGGCCGGCTATCGACTGGAACTGAACCCCAGGGAACTGGGCTACCATGTGACCGCCTTCGTGCGGGTTCGGCCCCTTCCCGGTCGCCTCAACAAAATCGCCGAATTGGCACAGACGATTCCCGAAATAACCGAGTGCCATCGTGTCACGGGCGACGACTGCTTCATTCTCAAGATCTTCTTGAAAGAAATTTCAAACCTGGATCACGTACTGGACAAATTTCTGGCTCATGGGCAAACCACAACCTCGATCGTGCAATCGTCGCCGGTCCCCCCGAGGAGCCTCCCTCTCCCTCCGGATGCCTAGCGGCGGCAGCTTCTCAACCGACCCGGTTGAAACGATCGGCGGGAAAAAACACGGTTTCGTGCTACCAAGTTCTTTCGATTCCGGTTTCGCCAAGGACAAAGACCTCACCGCTTGGCAGGCGCAGTTCGGCTTGGTTGTCCGAGATCACTTCGAGCACAGCCAGCCCGGAATTCACCAGGCCGGCGATTGCTGCCAACACGAAAGCTCTGTCGTTTTCAATGTGTGCGATCACTTCTTGCCTTTTCCAAACAAAAATGCAACGTTTCACCCGGCTTTACGAAACGTGAGATTGAATCGATATCTGCCGGTCAATGGATGAAAGCCCGGTTTGACCGGCAATAAGCCGTGAAATCGCAGCCGCGCAGGGCCGCCCCATACCACCACGTCGCCGTGTTCCAGGAGAATTCGCTCCGGCCGATCCGAGCGACTTAGTCCTCCAAACAGGAAGACTGCGGAAACGCCCAGCGAAACGCTGACGATCGGCTGATTAAAGTCCTTTTCGTCCTTGTCCTGGTGCAACGAAAGCTTGGTCTCGGGTTCATAACGATTGATGAGACAGGCGTCGGGAACGAAACCGCCGAAGCCCGCCGCCGCGGCTGCGCTTGTGGCCAATGCTTGAAACGATTCGGGCATTCCCGGCCAAGCAACCCCGCTTTCCGGATCGATGTGGTCATAGCGGTAACCCGATCGGTCCGTTACCCAGCCAAGCGTTCCGCAGTTCGTCATCGCCACCGACATACGGAACCCGCCCGGGGTCACCATATGGCGCAAGGGAGCCTGTGTTGCTACCTCCGCTAAGTCGGTGAGGAGAGCGCTTTCGTAAGATTGCGCGAAGCCTGAAAGCATGGCGGCCCCAGGGCAAAGTGCCCGGTTCCCGACCTCCATCTGCCCGGCCTGATCAAAGAGTCCCATCAATTTATTCATTGGGCATCGTGAAAAATGATGCCGATCGTATGGCGTCTTCCGGAACGTATCCGGCTCACGCCGTGACGAAGATTCACGCGATAAAACCCGCGCGTTCCCCGCACGGGGCGATGATGCACCGCAAAGGCTACGGCGTCTCCCTGACCAAGCGGCACGACCTCGGGACGAGACTGCATACGCGGACGCTGCTCGGTCAGAACAAACTCGCCCCCGGAAAAATCCTTCCCTGGTTCGGATAGAAGAATAGCGACCTGAATGGGAAAGACATGTTCCCCGTAGAGATCCTGATGGAGGCAGTTGTAGTCGCCTTCGCCGTACTGAAGCAGCAGGGGTGTCGGCTTCCCCTGCCCCGCGTCATGGCACGTCTGGAGATACTCAGAGTGCTTTTGAGGATAACGAGTGGCGACTGCCATCGCCTCGTTCCACTGATTCGCGACGGACTTAAGATGCGGATAAAGCTCAGTTCGCAATTCCTCGAGAATGCTAGGCAGGGGGTAGCAGAAGTATTTGTATTCCCCCCGCCCAAAGCCATGCCGCGCCATAACCACGCGGCTGCGGAACAAGGTTTCATCGGGATACATCGCCGCAATGGTTTGGCACTCGTCGAGAGATAAAAGACGCTCCATCCGCGCGCAGCCCTGTTGGTCAAGGTCACGTGAAATGCGTGCCCAGTCGAACCCTTCCACCCGGTTGACCGTGCAAGACCGTTGTTCGAGCACTGATTTCATGCGTGGATCTCCCTTTCGTTGGGGCATCTCAGCAACTGGACACCTTCTCAGACGCGCTGGTATCCATACGCCGGTGCCTTTTGAATTTTTCGAACCTGGTCCGCACTTGCCTTGGAAAGCGCGGTGATTTTGTACTTTGGCATGGTGTGTCTCCTTCGGACTCACCGACGAAACCGATTCTGACCTACGTTGCCAATGTGAGCACTCCGAATCTTGCGATCAAATTTATTTGTTTTGCCACCACTCCAGGCCCGCCGAAGCCAGTCTCCTCAGGCACTCTGAGGCAAAGGCGAGGAACGCGAAGTCCGCCGTCTTTCGATGAACGATGGAGCCCACCTGAAGCCGAGCAATTGCCAGAGCGAAATCACGTGAATCGTAAATGCGAGCGGAACCAGGAAAGCTGGCACGAGAACCAGCGGAAACCTGGTGATCAGCACCGAGGTAGGCGTCGTATGAAACAGTTGGACCGGCCCGGGATTGGTTGTGACTCCAAGGCCCACGGCTACGACCAAGTCAGTCATACCCAAGAGATTGAAAAGGATCGCAGCGCGCCTTCCGCGAGGACTGTCGAGATGACGTGCAACCGGGAAAGCGAAGCTCCAATCAAGATGTCTCCGATGCCAGCCGGCAACGCCCAAAGCGCGGGCATTTCCCCTGCTGCCATCAGGAGCAGGAAGACGATGCCCAAGAGCCGCCAAACGTTCAGACGGGTGAGATAGGTCTGATTCGATAACAACCTCCGCAGAGAAGCGGATGAAATCAGACACAGTGTGAGGAAGAAGGATACGACTACCAAGGCGATTCCAATCGGCGGAATGCTCTCGGCGGTCTGCGGCTGAAAGACTCCGCGATGGGCGAGCACGGCGGTGGCGATACTCCACAGAGCGAGAGCGGTCGAGGCGACGATGGCGACTTGGCCCTCTCGCTTCGAGTTTCGAGCACGCCACAGCATGACCGAGATCGCGATTACGACAACGGCCGAGGCCAGCGAAATGCCAAGAGAAAATAGCAACGCCATAGCGAACTCCTTGTCGACCGATCACGCCGCTCACTGCTGTCGCGAATCACTTAGCCTGCGTTGGATCGATAGCGCGCGGTCCTCGAAAATGGTGAGCGAAGTCATCTCGGTTTCGATTCGCGGCCATGCCGGAAGGCTCGTGATGCGGTTACCTAACTCCGGTGCGCCGTCAGCTGGTAACACCGGCGCCAGACCGGCGCTGCCACTTATCGGTCCCGCCGCCAGGATTTTTTCATCCTGCAGCTTCTGGTAAGAAGGACGACCTTCATCCACAATGTTCAGTTGCGTCAGGCATTCGATGGCGGGTGCTCCTTCGCCATCGTCCCCTTTGCGCTTCACCTCTACGCTTCAACCCAAGAAACAAAAGGCGACATTTGCCGTTGGCTCATGGCTTAGGTTGTGGCTTAGGCTTTGCTTCCGCCAGGCGTATCTCAGCGCTGATGTCCTTCCGATTTTGTGTAGCCCACTGGCACATGCTGCTTAGCCCGGATTATGCGTGAAGGTGAAGAGATCTGAAGACAAAAGAAGCCTCCTCTGTTACAAACATGTTATCTAGACAATGTTTGGGCAACAAAAGAGGCTTCCCTAATGTCAGAAGATAG
>Ga0187847_10002664_pt1 | contig 14256 bp, 10 predicted proteins | sample June2016WEW_4_10_FD_132458 | JGI IMG/M metagenome (GOLD analysis project Ga0187847, IMG submission 132458) | Peatland microbial communities from SPRUCE experiment site at the Marcell Experimental Forest, Minnesota, USA - June2016WEW_4_10 | ecosystem: Environmental > Terrestrial > Soil >...
CCGTTTCCCTCAAGGCCAAACCCTGCTCATCGACGCAGACGATACGCTGTGGGAGAACAATATCTACTTTGAGCGCGCCATCGCCGCGTTCATCGGCTTTCTCGATCACAAGGAGCACTCACCGGCCGAGGTGCGGCTGGCGCTGAACGCCGTCGAGCGCGAGACCATCCTTGCTCACGGCTACGGGCTTTCAAGCTTTACTCGCTCGCTGGTCGATTGCTTCGAACGGCTGAGCCACGAACCCATGACCGAAGAAAAGCGCGAGCGCATTCGCGGCTTTGCACGAGCCATTGCCGAGCAGGAGATCGAACTGCTGCCCGGCGTGGCGGAAACCCTGGCGGAGCTTGCCGGCCGTCACCACCTCATCTTGATGACCAAAGGCGACCAGGCCGAACAGGCCGACAAACTGGCGCGGTCGGGGCTGGCGCAGCATTTTGCCGCCGTAGAGATCGTGGCCGAGAAGGACCCGCCGACTTACCGTGACGTAATCCTTCGCCAAAAGATTGCCGCGCGCAGCGCTTGGATGATCGGCAATAGCCCGAAGAGCGACATCAACCCAGCGCTGGCCGCGGGAATGCACGCCGTGTTCCTCTTCCACCCGGACACGTGGGTGCTGGAGCACGCCTCGCTCGACGCCGCACCCGAAGGGCAGCACCTGATCGAGCTGGACGCATTTGCGAAATTGAGGGAGATCTTTTGAAAACGGAACGCTGGGCTTTGCAATCGGCTCTTCTCGCCACGGGCTTCGCAGGACTTCTCTTCATCGCCGCTTTTGTAGCACTCGGCCTGCTTGCTCCTGACTACAACCTTGTCAGCGACACCATTAGCGCGCTTGAGTTCACCCCGCTCAGCCTGGCTCAACGCGCCAACTTCTTCGTGTTCGGCCTGCTCCTGTGCGCTTTTGCTGCTGGCCTGCGCCGGGAGCTCGCTGGCGGCCGTGGCGCCATTCTCATTCCGTCCTTTCAGGCAGCGGGAGGCATTGGTGTTATCGGCGATGCAATCTTCGTTCTCAATCCGTTGCATCTGGTTTGCGACCTGGTCGCATTCAATTCAGCCCTGCTCGTGCTTCTTCTTTTCGCTTGGCGATTTCGGGCCGAGCCCAACTGGAGAGGCTGGACTGAATATTCAATCGTCACGGCTCTTACCATGATGGCGTTGCTCGCCGCATTCGGATTTGCCAACCAACATGGCGGGCCCGCTGGGCTAATGGAGAAGCTGGCATCCTGCACGCGGACAATCTGGTCCGTTCTTTTCTCCGTCAGGCTTCTCGCGGGAAAATCTCTCGGGAAAGGTCCGAACTGACCCTTCCCTGAGGACTTGCAGTTGGCTCACTTTACCCACTGCTCCATCGGGCGGCAGCTCCGCCGCATGTGAGAAACTGAAAGAGCAGAAGTTCTCGGCGGGCTAGCGGCATTTCGCCCCCAAACCCAACTTCAACGAGTTGGAACAGGCACGCGTGGCCCGCGCCACGCATGGGCATACGCCGCGCCGGAAATCGAACAGGAAACCGCGAAGAATGATTAGTGTAAGCAATGTTTCAATGCGCTACGGCTCGAAGATTCTCTTCGAAGATGTGAGCACGACCTTTACCCCGGGAAGGCGCTACGGATTGACCGGGCCGAACGGAGCCGGCAAAACCACCTTCATGAAAATCCTGACCGGCGAACTAGAGCCGCAGAAGGGCGTGGTGGTGCGCCCGCGCAAACTGGGCGTGCTGCGCCAGGATCAGTTTGCCTTCGATGCCTATCGCGTCATCGACACCGTGATCATGGGCAACAAACCGCTGTGGGCGGCGCTCGAGGAGCGTGATCGCATCTACGCCAAGCCCGAAATGACCAACGAGGACGGTATGCGCCTCGGCGAGCTCGAAGGTACGATCGGCGACGAGGACGGCTACACGGCCGAGAGCGATGCTGCCGTGCTGCTCGACGGCCTGGACATTTCAGAAGCCTTGCACGAGCGCAAGATGGGCGAGTTGCAGGGCGGGCAAAAGGTGCGCGTGCTGCTGTCCCAGGCACTCTTCGGCAAGCCGGAAGCGTTGTTGCTCGACGAGCCGACGAACTATCTCGATCTCGAATCCATCCACTGGGTGCAGGATTTTTTGACGAACTACGACGGCACGCTGATCGCCATCTCACACGACCGGCACTTTTTGAATTCGGTGACCACGCACACCGCCGACATCGATTACCAGACGATCATCACCTACACCGGCGGCTACGACGAGATGGTGATGGCGAAGACGCAGATCCGTTCCACGCTCGAGGCGCAGATCTCGCAGCGCGAAAAGAAGATCGCGCAACTCAACGATTTCATCGCGCGCTTTGCCGCTGGCACGCGCTCGAGCCAGGTGACGAGCCGCCGCAAGGAAGTTGAGCGGCTGCAAACAAACGAGTTGGCGCGGTCGAATATCCAGCGGCCGTACATCCGCCTGGACCAGACGCGGCCCAGCGGCAAGCACGTGCTGGAGTTCAAGCACCTGACAAAGTATTACGGGGATCTTCAGGTCATCGACGGCTTTACCGCCAATGTGCTGCGCGGCGAAAAGATCTGCCTTATGGGTCGCAACGGCGCGGGAAAAACCACGCTGCTCAAATCCCTGCTGGCGAATTATCCGGGACTTGCCGAGAAGGATTTCACGCTCGACTCGGGTTCGGTCTTCTGGGGACACGAGGCGCAGGTTGGGTATTTTCCGCAAGACGTGGGCTCGACCATAGAGCCCGGTCTGACGGTTGCCGACTGGCTGCACCAGTGGAACCCTGCCGCGCACGTTGAAGACATTCGCGGAATTCTGGGACAGATGCTTTTCAGCGGCGAAGAAGGCTCGAAGCCCACCAAGGCGCTTTCAGGCGGAGAGCAAGCTCGGCTGGCGTTTTGCAAGCTGATCCTGACCAAGCCCAACATTCTGATCTTCGACGAGCCGACCAACCACCTCGACCTGGAGTCGATCAATGCGCTGAACATCGCGCTGCAGAGGTACGAAGGAACGGTCCTGCTCGTCACGCACGACCACGACCTGATCGATGAGGTTGCCACGCGGCTGTGGGTTTTCCACGAAAAAGAGATCGAGGACTTCCAGGGGCCGTACGTGGAGTGGAAGGGCAAGCATAGCTGATGCGGGTCAGCGCCTGAGTCCCTGCTGCACTGCAGTTGCCGAGTTGGCCTTATTGTATTAGGCACGCGTATCCCAACTGGACCGAAGAAAGATCGCCCTAATGTACCCTTATCTCCTCCTCGACTAAACCTAGATCAATACGTACACTGACGTCAGTAACGAAGCGCAGCATTAGACTGCCTCTTGACTTTAACCCGCGGGGGACTGAGAGGAGCGATGAGCACTTGCATAAGGTGCGGAGTCGAAGGTGAGATTTCCGTCAGATATGTCGGGATCTCTGCGAGCACTACGTACGTGGGCTATGAAGGAAAACTAAAACGAACCTATAAGAACACGGATGAAATTGCTATTTGGGAGGTCCCGATCTGTGCAAAATGCGTGCCTGGTGCCGTAATTAGGTTTTATCAAGCCAAGATAAAATACGCGCAAGAAGGGGTCATGGGATGCGTTATCGTATCATTCTTTGCGTTAGTTGGGCTCTGGGTTTGGATCGGCCTCAATCCACCAGTAGAGAGCGTAAGTACGTGGAAGGTCGTCGCGATACTAGTGTTGTATGTTCTTATGGGCGCAGTGGGAATGATCAGCGGCGCATTCACAGCATTATTAGACTCAATAAGGTTGCATTGGCCAAAGATTTTTCCATGCGATTCCAACGAGGAGACCAGTGGAGCCTTTCGAGAAGAGGCCAAGAGAATTCTCGCGGAGAGGATCGAAATGACCGAGAGGACATCCGACTTAGCCCATCAGTCCAACGTGACGTCGGATGGCCGTCAACTCCCGAAGTTCAAACAGATGAAAGATCTCTCTGGGGACGATTACGTTCGGGCGGCCGAAACCGGAGGCAGACCCACTGAAAGAAATAGAGAAGTTTTGAGTCCAGTCGGCTTGTCGCGCGAGGACCTTCTCGCCAAACTGCCGAAAAACTGGGTGGATGTAGCGATTTAGATTCTATGTGGACGGGTGGCCGGGTGCACCAGGTCCCGATTTTGGGACATGGGATCGCACGAAAACAACGGGTGCTGCGCAAGATCGGCTCCTCGAATGCCTTTCAAAAGCTAAACCGCCCCGTCAGCTCCAGGCCCCGCGGACCCGCGCCCTCGGCCGTTTGCAACGCCGCAATAGATCCGAAGCCTTCCGAATCCACCCGCATGTTGGACGGTTCGTAGTTGCGATGGTTGAAGACTTTAGCCGCCTCCACGCTGAAGTGAAAGCCGGTCTGATGAGCTGCCCTGGACGAAGTTGAGAACAGGAGAGGTGTTTCATCCGCTTTCCTTTAGAGCAAACAAGCGAAAAAGTTGTCTTTTCCGCTGTTATTTAAGCTGGAATTCAGTGTATTTTAATGCCTTTTGAATGCTCAGGATCGCAGTCGAACCCTCAAGTAAAAATTTCTTGTAGAAAACCGGATAAAACTCCAGGAGCGCGGGAGCAAACTGGCGGATTCGCAGATTTCGCCACGCCGCCTGACGATCGCGCTCACGACCGCCGCTTCGCTGCCTCTTCGTACACGCGTACATACTCCTTGGCCGGCCCGGACCAGCAATAGTCCTGCGCCATGCCATTGCGCATGAGCCGCGTCCACCCTTCTTTGTCGCGGAAGGCTTCCAAGGCGCGGTCTATCTCGACAAGCAAATCTTTGGAGTCGAATCCCTCGAACTTGAAGCCGGTGCCGGTTCCCTTCACCGCGTCCCACTCCTCGATGGTGTCGTCGAGGCCGCCAGTGGCGCGCACAATGGGAACGGTGCCGTACTTGAGCGAATAGATTTGGTTCAGGCCGCAGGGTTCGTAGCGCGAAGGCATCAGAAACATGTCCGCGCCAGCTTCGATCTTGTGCGCCAGAGCGTCGTCGTAACGAATCTGCACGGCCACGGTATCCGGATGGCGGAAGGCCCAATCGCGAAACAGGTTTTCGTAATAGGGATCGCCGGTTCCCAGCGCCACCACGGCCAGATCGCGATTGGCCAGCCCTTCAACAATCTCTGCGACGATGCCGAAGCCCTTTTGCGTGGCGAGGCGCGAGACGATCCCGATCACAGGCGTGGTGTCCGCGATCTTTTCGAGACCGAAGGCGTGCAGCAGGTCGGCGCGGCAGATGCGCTTGCCGTCGAGATTCTCAGGTGCGTAATGCGCCGCTAAGTAGCGGTCGGCAGCGGGGTTCCACTGCGTGTAGTCGACGCCGTTCAGGATGCCGTGCAACTCGGCCGCACGCCCATGCAAAACACCTTCCAGCTGCTCACCGAACTCCGCCGTCTGAATCTCCTCGGCATATTTACGGCTCACCGTAGTCAGCAGATCGGAAAAGACCACGCCGCCTTTCAGAAAGTTGAAGCGATCGAACTGCTCCACCTTGTCCATGGTGAAAAGCTCCCACGGAAAGAGCAGTTGTTCGGTGGTCTTGGGCGGAAACCTACCTTGGTATGCGGCATTGTGAATGGTGAGCACCGTGGCTGCGCTGCGCAACATGGGATCGCCTGCGTAGGTGGTGCGCAGATACACGGGAATGAGCGCGGCCTGCCAGTCGTGAATGTGGAAGACGTCGGGCACGCCGAGCAGTTTCGACGACTCGATGACGGCGCGGCAAAAGAGGCCGAAGCGTTCAGCATTGTCCGCATATTCGCCGCCAGCGGGGCCGTAAAGTTCCTTGCGGTCAAAGAGTTCCGGGCAATCGATAAAGTAATACTGCACACCGTCGCGCATGCCCCCCTCGACCACGCCCACAAAACGGTTGTAGTAAAGGAAAGGAATCGTAATGGATCGGACTGCGTACTTCGGCTCTCCTTCCATCTGCCTTCGCACGCCTGCATAGAACGGCAGGTAGACCACAACCTTGTGCCCGAGCTTGACCAGCTCACGCGGCAACGCACCCACCACGTCGGCCAGTCCGCCAGTCTTGGCCAGCGGCGCACTCTCCGAAGCGGCAAAAGTAACCTGCATGCGACACCCTTCCGTTGCGCAATCAAGTCTACTATGCGCATGGTTGGCGGAAACAGACGACCGGCGCGTGGCATATGATGGGTTGGGCGCGCCAGCCGTATTCCACCGCATGAATTTCGATGCGCGAAACATTCGCGGCGCACATTTGCAACTTCAAGTTTGTGTCCCGGGAAAAAATCCTCATGAGCGACCGATTCAAACCACTCTTTGGTCTCGTCCTTGCTGCTTTGGCCGTTTCATCAGTGGACGCGCGCGCGGCGCAGGCTAACGGACCGGACGCCGTGGCCGCGCCGCAACATACCTTTCGCGTGGAAGGCGGCAAGTTCCTCCTCGATGGCAAGCCGTTCCAGATCGTCGCCGGCGAGATGCATTACGCGCGCATCCCTCGCGAGTACTGGCGCGCGCGGCTGCACATGGCCAAGGCAATGGGCCTGAATACCGTCACGACCTATGTGTTCTGGAACTTCCACGAGTTGCAGCCGGGTGTCTACGACTTCACCGGTCAGCACGACGTGGCAGAGTTTGTGCGCGAGGCACAAAGCGAAGGTCTGTGGGTAAATCTGCGGCCCGGACCGTACTCCTGCGCGGAATGGGAGTGGGGCGGATTTCCGGCGTGGCTCTTGAAGGATCACGGCATCGTAGTGCGAAGTACCGATCCAAAATTCATGGACCCGGCACGGCGCTGGCTGCTGCGCTTGGGCAAGGAGCTCGCGCCGTTGCAGATCGAGCGTGGCGGGCCCATCATCCGCGTGCAGGTTGAAAACGAGTACGGCTCTTTCGGCACCGACCACAGCTACATGGAGCAGATTCGCCGCGACATAGTGGACGCCGGATTCGACGCGTCCCTGCTCTACACGGCCGATGGTCCGGAGCACATCCCCGACGGATCGCTGCCCGACCTGCCGGCGGGGATCAATTTTGCTCCCGGTAACGCGCCCAAGGCATTCGCAGCGCTGCACCAGCTTCGCCCCGAGGGTCCGTTCATGGCCACCGAGTGGTGGGATGGATGGTTCGACTACTGGGGCGGCAAACATCACGCGCTCGACGCCAAGGTGCAGGCCGACGAACTCCAGTGGATTCTCTCGCAGGGTTACTCAATCAGCATCTACATGGTGCATGGCGGCACCAGCTTCGGTTGGATGAACGGCGCGATGATGCATCCGCAGTACCAGCCGGACGTGACCAGCTATGACTACGATTCGGCGATTGATGAGAGCGGCCGGCCGACGGCGAAGTACTACCTCTTTCGCGACGCTATCGCCAAGGCAACAGGGGTGACGCCGCCACCGGTTCCCGTGGTCGATCCGCCCATCGCCACTCCTACCGCGGAATTCACTGAGTCCGCCTCGTTGTGGCAGGTGCTGCCTCAACCGTTCGCTTCCGCGCAAGTCCTCACCATGGAGGATCTGAATCAAGCCTGCGGCTACATTCTCTACCGCACGACGATCCACGGCCCGGCCGCTGGCGACCTGGTTCTGGATGAACTGCACGACTACGCGCGCATCTACGCCAACGGCGAGCTCATTGGAACGCTTGACCGCCGGCTCGAACAAAACCACCTCCCCATCGACTTGAAGGCGCCGGACACACGACTCGACATTCTGGTGGAGAACTCGGGCCGAGTCAACTTTGGCCCGGAGATTCGCGGCGAACGCCAGGGCATTACAAAGCAGGTCACGCTCAACAGCAAGCCGCTGACTGGCTGGCAGATTTACTCACTGCCGATGGAGCATCCGGGGAGGCTACCGTCCGGCAGCACCGATTGCACCGGCCCCTGCTTCTACCGCGGCACGTTGCAAGTGGACCATCCCGGCGATACGTTTCTCGACACCAGCAGCATCGTAAAGGGCTTTGTGTGGGTGAACGGCCATGCGCTGGGGCGCGCCTGGAACATCGGACCGCAGAAGACGCTGTACATGCCCGGTCCATGGCTGCATCCTGGAGCGAACGAGATCATTGTTTTCGATCTCGATGCCGCGCCGGGTAGAACCGTTGCGGGCCGGGCCACGCCGAACCTCGGCACACCTGCGGCACCCCAGAAATAATCGTTTTTCGCGCGGACTTTCGCTGTCAACGGGCAACTGAGAAACTCGTATAATGATCGTGGTACCCGAGAGATCAGCTCCTGGCAGACTTTCTTACGGTCAAGGCAATCGAGTGCGCCTGAGCATCATGTTCCTGGGTTGAGAATCGGATGCCGTTTCTGCTCCGGAATCTCCGGCTTCCTGTGGCTGGTCTTTCGCTGAAGGCTGTCGACTCAAATCCACTGCGGCGGTATCGATTGCACATGGGCACCACCCTCGTAAACCCTAATCAGGACCGCGCTGGACAGCTCCAGAAAAAGAGCTGGCTGCGGCAGCTTCTTCCTGTCTTCGCAGTGGCGCTCGCCATCCGCATGATCGTGGTCGTCCTCGGCTACCGGGATCTGCCAGACGCCGACAAGTTTTACGAGCAATTTGGTTGGGAGATGGGCTGGATCGCGCGCGCGCTTGCGGCTGGCCACGGCTTCTCTTCGCCGTACTGGCCCTGGAGCGGACCTACCGCCCTCGAATCGCCGCTTTATCCCAGCCTGGTTGCGCTGGTTTTCCGGCTTTTTGGTATCTACTCCCTCACCTCAGCGTTCGTCATCCTGACCATCAACAGCATTCTCTCCACGCTGATGTGCATTCCCGTTTATTTCAGCGCGAAGTACGCGCTAGGGGAACGTGCCGCGCGAACTGCGGCCTGGGTATGGGCGCTGTATCCGTTCGCAATCTACTTTTCCGCGGGCCGCGTGTGGGAGTACGCGCTGACGGGTCTCCTGTTCACCACCTGCTTCTGCATCGCGCAGCGCCTTCATCAATGGACGAACCCGCTGGCGTGGATCGGCTTTGGCGCGCTCTACGGGATCACGGCGCACTCCAATCCATCCATCATGTCCACGCTGCCATTTCTACTTGGATTCGCGCTCTGGCAGGCGCACCGTGAAGGCAAGCGCTGGATCCTGAATGGCGCAGCCACCATGCTGGCCTTCTTCGTCGTGCTCACGCCGTGGACCATCCGCAACTACAGGGCCCTCGGAGTTCTGTGCCCCATCCGCGATAACATCTGGCTTGAGCTCTATGCCGACAACTTCGGCAACTCCATCAACGACAACACTTCACCGCCCTCCTGCGATAACCGCCCTTACCCCGCCAGCAATGCCGACGAGATGAAGAAGTACCTGACCATGGGAGAGATCCCTTACCTCGCGGAAAAGCACGCCTTGGCGCTACACGATCTGAAGTACAACCCGCACTTTGAGTTCTTGATCGTCAAAACGCTGCGCCGCATTGTCTACTACTGGACCGGCTTCTGGAGCTTTTCCGCCAAGGAGCTGCACGATCAGCCCTTTACTCCGGGACTGGTTTTCTACATCACGACGATGACCTTGCTGATGCTGCTCGGGATTCGAACGATGTGGCAAAACAACCGCGAAGCGGCAATACCCTACTTGCTGCTGATCGCCACGTTCCCTATCACCTATTACCTCACGCATCCCATGATGGATTATCGCCAACCCATTGAACCGGCAGTGATTGTTCTCGCCGTCGCTGGAGCTTTGTCGCTCAAGCGAGCCACAGTCCGCCAACCGGTTGCCGCCGTGAGCCCTGCGGCGGCCAACTGATCGCGTGCGGTGGCGGCACATCGGCCGCCCGCGATACTATCTAGGTCAATGGTTCGCTCCTTGAATCCAGCGAGGGTCCAGTGACCCAGACCTCCGGCTATCTTCACCCGCGACCCGCTCCGGCGCTGCTATCCCTCGTTGTTCCCTGCTACAACGAGGAGCAGAGCCTGCCCCTATTTGAGGCAGAGGTCACACGTTTTATCGACGCCTCGCCGTATCCGTGCGAGGTGGTGCTGGTGAATGACGGCAGCGCCGATTGCACCGTCGAGCTGCTGGCCGGTTGGAGCGAGCGCGACCCGCGCATTAAGGTGCTGAGTCTCTCGAGGAACTTTGGCCACCAGCTTGCCGCAACTGCGGGAGTGGATCACGCTACCGGCGATGCCGTGGTCCTGATCGATGCCGATCTGCAGGACCCGCTCTACGTCATTCACGAGATGGTGGCGCAGTATCGCAATGGCTACGACGTAGTATGCGGGCGGCGGACCTACCGAGCCGGCGAAAACCTCTTCAAGCGCGCCACGGCCTGGGCTTTCTACCGCTTGATGCAGTTTCTCTTCCTCAAGTCGCTGCCGCGCGACGTGGGCGACTTTCGGCTGATGTCGCGCCGCTCGATCGACAGCCTGCGCTCCATGCACGAGCTGCACCGTTTTCTGCGCGGCATGGTGGCCTGGGTCGGGTATCCGCAAATCTGTGTTCCCTACGAGCGCGAGGCGCGGGTTGCCGGAGAAACCAAGTATCCGCTGCGCAAAATGATCGCGTTGGCGTGGACCGCGGCCGTCTCGTTTTCGCCACTGCCGTTGCGCATCAGTTTTGTAGCGGCCGGAGTCATGGCGCTTCTGGCAGTCGAAGAGGCCGTTCGTGCACTGGTTGAGTACGCCCACGGCCGCACCGTGCCCGGCTGGACGTCGCTGATGATCGTAATCTGCCTGAGCAACACTGTGCTGCTGACGATCCTGGGAGTTCTCGGCGAATACGTGGCCAAGATCTTCGAGGAAGGAAAAGGCCGACCTCTCTATATCGTCGCGGATACCTGGAACGTTCTGGCGAAAACCGAATGCGATGCGCACGGTGGAAGCGGCGGCGCGGAGGCGATCTTCGCGATGCCCGGAAAAGAGCGTTAGCGGACTGCGCAGGCTTTCGCGGCATCCTGGACAGGTGCGCCTGAGAGCAAGAACGCAAGACGATAGCCGATCCGCACGATTTTTAACAGAGCCGTGGCCGTACGGCGCAGAAGCTACCCCAACACTTGACTATCGGCTATCCTGAATCTGCCCCGGAGGTTTGCAGATGCTCTCCCTCACTGCCACGCCACCTGTCGCGCCCACGCCCGTTGAAGATATCGCGGAGGCCATCGTTCATATCGGCGCTCTCAACGACCTTCCGCTGGAAGAGCGGCTGTGGCTGGCGCGCCACGGCCAGGAAGTCATCGCCAATCCCGGCGACATTCTGTTTGACGAAGGCTCCCCGGCCGAGCACATGGTGCTGATCCTCAAGGGCGAGATCCACGTGCGGCGGCAACACGGCGGCCCAATGGCGCTGTTCATCGGCCGCACCGGGCAAATCACCGGCGTACTGCCCTTCTCACGTATGAAGAGCTACGGTGGGCAAGGATTTGCCGTGGCGCCCGTGTGGGCGCTGCTGCTTCACCGCTCGCGGTTCCCCGAAATGCTTGCTGCCATCCCGACCATGGGGCAACGGGTGGTCTCGACGCTTCTGGATCGCGTGCGCGAGGTGACGCGCATCGAGCAGCAGGCGGAAAAACTCACGGCGCTGGGCCAGCTGTCGGGAAATCTGGCCCACGAGCTGAATAATCCCGCCTCCGCCGCGCAACGCGCCGCAGCCAGCCTGCTGACGGCCCTGCGCGCCAACCGCAGCAATCGTTTGAAGCTGATCCTGCTATGCCTGACCGAGGAGCAGATACGAAAACTCGAGGCATGGGAGGAGAAGATGTTCTGCCGCACCGGCGGAACGCTCGCGGGGGCAGAGGAAACGGACGCTCTGGGGTATATTTCCCGCGAAGAATCGGTGCGCGCGTGGCTCACCACGATTGGCTGCTCCGACGCCTGGGAGGTGGCAACGCAACTGGCCGAACAGCGCGTGACAACAGCCGATCTCGAAGAGATGCGCGGGTTTCTGGAGGAGAATGCGATATGCGTCTCGCTGCAGTACTTCGCCCGGTATCTTCGTTCCGCACGCGCGGCTGAGACCATCGTGACCTCCACCGCGCACATCTTCAATTTGATCGGCGCCGTCAAGGACTACTCCAACATGGACCGCGCTCCCATTCTCGAAATCGACGTGCCTGCGGGCCTGGACGCAACCCTGCAGATGTTTCGCTCGCGGATGATGAACGTCGAAATCGTGCGCGAGTATCAGCCGGATCTGCCCCGCATCAGCGCCTATGGCGGCGAATTGAATCAGGTATGGACGGCGCTGATCGAAAATGCACTGGACGCCCTGGAAAATGATGCACACGAAAGTCAGGGCATGCTGCGCGTCGCCTGCCGCCTGGAGGCCGACATGCTATTGGTGGAGATATGGGACACCGGCCCCGGCATTCCTCCCGAGCTGCAGGAGCGCATCTTTGAGCCGTTCTTTACGACCAAGGCGCCGGGCAAGGGGCTGGGCCTGGGACTCGACAATGCCATGCGCATCGTGCGCAAGCATCGCGGCCATTTGAGTGTGAAATCCGAGCCCGGCTCAACTTGCTTCCGCGTGCGCCTACCGCTCGATCAACTACAGGCGTATTGAAAAACAGGGAGTAGCGAGTAGGGGGCAGAAAGCTCGCCGACGCGCATAGTCTCAAAATGATGCCGGGCTCATCGTTGATGGGAGCAATTGCAAGGAATTACTGCGGCATAGGGGAGGAGGTGCGCGAATCGCCTTAGGGGGTGAGCCTATTGGCTATTCCCTACTACCTTTTCCTTTTCCACTTCCACGCCCCGCCAGAAGGCCACATAGCCTTTGACCTTACGTGCTACGGGCTTGGGGTCGGGGTAGTACCAGGCGGCGTCCTGGTTATCCTGCCCGTCGATCACCACGGTCATGTAGCGCTTTTGCCCGTTCGCGGGATCTGTTGACGTGGTCGTGCTCGGCCGAAAGTACTCTCGCTTGAGGCTGGCTTCGGGGAAGTAGACGGTCCCATCCACTTCCATGATCCGATCGCTTTCCGCAATCACTCTGCCGTTCCAAATTGCTCGCGCCATTGATTTTCCGGTCGCTTCCAGTCGTTCAACCCTGGCCTAGTCAGAGAAAATGATCCGGCCGGCAAGGGGAACCGATATGACACTACCAGATCTTGGGGCGGCGTGGCGAGTCCTAACCAGGTACCTCGGCGAAAATACAGCGTTTTCGATTCTGCTCTCAACAAAGCGCACTACGCCGAGTGACTTTTTCCGGTCCGAGCCCCCACGGACAGGTCTTCGTCTGTGGGGTGGAAGTAAAAGTCGCCATGCGCGATATTAGCGATGTGAACGAGTGAATCGAAAACGCTCTGACCCTACTTTGCCGCGGTAATCGACTCAATGTGAATGGTCTTGTGGCCGCTATCTTCAGTTCCAGTAACGGTCACCTGGGCGCCGTAGAAGGCCTTCACCGCATCGGGATTGTCGATGTCCCACACATGCTTATCGGGATCGACAAATACCGGCTTCATTCCGCCGTCGATGCATTTCTTCACACAGGCCGCCCCGCTGCCGGCATGCTTGGCGCCGCACATCGAGTCTGAGATCCATCCGGTGCTGGTGGTTGAGCCCGCAGCTTGCGCTGCAACGACGGCAATGGCAAAAAACGCCGCCAAGAGGGAAACGGTTCGCTTCATGAAAACCTCCGGGGAATGGGGAATATTGAGTTTTGACCCGTCCCTATGATGCTCCCGTTGCCGGATTTCCACAAGGGAGAATTGTTGGACGGTTTAGAGCGCGCCGGAGCCCTATTTCGATTTGCGAGAGCTCCGTGTGGCGTCAACGCGCTTCAAAATCGCCTCGTAGCGCTGCGCCGCCATGGAAAACCGGCTGATCACGTCCGAAGTCTTGCTGAGGAACGTGGGATTCTTCTCGCGGATGGCTTCGAGAATGGGCGCGAACTTGGCCAGCAGAAAGAATCCCTCGCCATTGCAGTCGACAAATAGCTCTGCCGAGACAGCGCCATGCAGAACCATAGCCGCCGCCATCTCCCAATACGTGATCACTTGCCGGAACCAGGCGTTGTGCGGGTCGGCAGGATTATCCGCGACCGCAAAGAACTCCTCGGCCGTGCTGGGCCAGAACTCGCCCCCTATCCAGGCGCGGGCCTGGCGCATCACGGCTTCGGTGCGCAATTGATACAGCTTGAGAATAATTTCGGCGTCGGCCGGTGTGGCCAGCATACGTTCCATTGAGGGCATCTCCGTGCCCATACTACAGGAACCGGCGAACGCGTGTCGCTGTGCGTCCCCGTGCCGACAGGGCAAACGCATCTTAATTTTCCGCGTACAAAGATTACTACCTTGGCCCATTTCGACGAGTTTGGCGATCCAATTCAACGTCACCCGGACCTGAAGTTGTGTCGCAAACATCCCTTCCAG
>Ga0187847_10002667_pt1 | contig 14231 bp, 8 predicted proteins | sample June2016WEW_4_10_FD_132458 | JGI IMG/M metagenome (GOLD analysis project Ga0187847, IMG submission 132458) | Peatland microbial communities from SPRUCE experiment site at the Marcell Experimental Forest, Minnesota, USA - June2016WEW_4_10 | ecosystem: Environmental > Terrestrial > Soil > Wetlands...
GCAGACGATTTGCGCGCCCGGCTGCCCGTCTTGATCACACGGCCATCCGCAAGAACAATCGTTAGAGCCAGCACGTTTTCTCCCATCGTGCCGTAGCGCACAGCCGTGGTTCCCGAAGCGCGTGTCCCCGTCATTCCTCCGATCGTGGCATCGGCTCCCGGATCGACAAAAAAAGTCAGACCGGTATTGTTTAGCGCTTTCACGAGCTGCATGCGTGTCACGCCCGCTTCGACCGTCGCGTCACAGTCCTCGACGCTGACGCGCACAATCTTGTTCATTTCATGGAGGTCGATGCTGATACCTCCCCGTAAGGCGTTAACCTGGCCTTCGACGGAAGTGCCGGCCCCGAAAGGTACCACCGGAATTCGATGCCGGGCGCTGATTTTCACGATTTCACTGACTTCATCTGTGGTGCGAGGAAAGCACACAACATCCGGAAGTGCAGGCGGAAGATGAGACTCGCCATGGCTATGGTGTTCACGTTGCACGACCGCCGTCGTCGTCCTCGAGCCCAGCAACGACTGAAGCTCCGAAACCGCGGCTTCCAGATTCGCTAAGCCGGGTGGCGAAGATGGACTAGGAGACATAAATCGTCCCCCGTCCTAAGGAACTCAGTGATTCGTCGGTTGCAATCGCACTTACTGGCACAGGCTGCTCCTTAGCTATGACCGGTGGTGGCAGTGAGGTGTGTTCGATTCGCGCTGCCGCACTTAGCATCAGAAAATAAACTTCACACTGAGTTGGAGCTGGCGCGATGTCGTCGCGGTGCTTGTAATCTGGCCCGCAGTCCCGTTCGCTAGGACATTGCCTGTCGGTCCATATCCCGTGTAGAGATCCGCATTCGGGAAGCCGAAATTCGTGTGATTCGCCAGGTTGAAGATATCCAGACGCAGTTGAGCACTTGTGGCCTCTGTGATCCGAGTGCTCTTGGCAAGTGAGAAATCGACATCCCTGACGCCCGGCGCCACCAGCGTGTTTCTGCCCAAATCTCCAAAAACACCCACCGCCTGTGGCTGGAACGCCGACGGATTGAATCCGAAAACGCCACCCGGCGTAATGTGAACGCCAGTTGGATTGCTGCTGTATCCGGAAACCAGGTCGGGTCTTTCGGCATTGGCGGCCGCTCCGCCGGCGCCGACGTCAGCCCGATCAAATCCGTCGTAGACGCTATATGGAGTGCCCGAATGCACGCTCGAAATCAGACTCAGCTGCCAGCCTTCTTTCAGGCGGTTGCCGGAAAAGGGCAACTGGACAATGATGTTACTCGTCCAGTTTTGCCGCAGATCAAAATCGCACGGGCCATAGTCAACATTATGATTCGCGTTTCCCAGGTTTCCAGCCTGCAGACCAGCGGTCTGACCATTGGGGCCGATGGAATCGTTACCCGTATAGTAAGAGCCGTAGTCCAAGCATTTTGAATAGGTGTACGCGGTGCGAAACTGTACGTTTTTTCCGAATCCACGATCCAGCGCTACCTGTAAAGAGTTGTAGTTGGATGTTCCCACTGCGAAACGGTCGACGATATTGCTGAGATTAGGATTCACGGAAGGGCATCCCGCTGGATTCAGTCCATAAGCGCGCACAATCGTCCCATCCGAAAGAACTTGCGTTGGAAGACATGGGTTCGTTTCCTGGCCAATGAAAAGGTGGTTCGCTTTCGAGCCGACGTATCCCAGCGTCATTACCGTGTGCGGGAACACTTCCTGTTGCACGTTCAAGTTGTACTCCATGATGTAATCGTTCATCTTCGGGTTATAGGCCGTCTGCTGACCACCTCCAGGTAGCCCTGTCACGATTCCGCTGCCAAACGGGTTCGGTATCGAGGGAAACAAAATTTCGGTCACGTTGTAAACGGGCGGATTGAACAGATACGCGATGATTACTTGCATCTCGAGCGGCAGGTCCGCAAATGCCCCAAAGCCTCCGCGAAGCGCTGTCTTTCCGTTGCCGAAAACGTCGTACGCAAATCCGACGCGAGGTTCAAGGTTCCATTTCGTGATATTGTGCTCGAACGCTTGCGGCACATGGGTAAATCCCGTGTCGGTTGCGGGATTAATCAGGTTGTAGAGTTCATTGTTCTTTTCCACCGGATTAGTTTCAAAGTCGTAGCGCAGCCCGAGATTGAGAACAAAACGGCGATTCAGCTGGAATTTATCCTGAACATAAGGCGAGAGATTGGTATGGCGCATGTCGCGTGTGGAATTGTTTGCGTCGGTGGGAACACCTACAAATGCCAAGGGCTGGTTTTGAAGAAACGACTGGAAAGGGGACTCGATTGACTCCCCCATCGCCGACAAGTAGATGCCGTCATAAACAACGCTTCCTCCATTGACGATGGGAATCGTGGCATCGATATAGTGCCTGACAACTTCCATTCCAAACTGCAAGGAGTGACGGCCTTTGGTCCACGATAACTGGTCGCGGAATGTGAAACGATTCACCAGTTCTTTCGCGGTATCGTTCCCTCCGATCGAACTCAACCCCGCAACCCCAATTGTGCCCTGAATGCCGGACCCTGGAACGATCAGGAGGTTCGGGTTATAGCGCGTCTGCACGTCGATATTCGACCTGACGAAAGAGAAGTGTCCGACGTTCAGGAGGGTCGGAGAGATCACCTTTCTTTCTTCGAATGTCAGATATTGGTTCCGTTGCGTGTCGTCATCGGTAATGACAGGGTTCGGAAGAGCGGTCAGCTTTGCCGCGTCGAATTCATAGCTCGCGAATAGAGAGTCGGAGGTGGAAAGATTATGATCCAGTCGAATGACTCCGTAATTTTCATGAAGCGGTTGGGAGAGCTGGGAGATGTTGTACGCGCTCCCGGTGTTGCCGGGAGTTTCGCCGCCATTTGGCACCGGGAATGCGTTCAGGTAGCTGGCAATATTTGGGTTGACCCCTACATTCGCCAGACCAGTCGTGGTATCGCAGGGCAGGCCCGGTACTTGAGCGCAGGGGAGGAGTCCGTTGCGAAAATTCTCATCGGGGACCGTCGTAGTCACCGGCACGGTGAGCGATTGCCACAAACCCTCGTAGTTGCCAAAGAAGAACGTCTTATTCCTCTTGATGGGACCACCCAAAGTGCCGCCGAACTGGTTGCGGTTGAACGGTAGCGTACCCGACCCGGGATCGAAGAAGTTGCGCGCGTCCATGGCGCTGTTGCGGGCAAATTCATAGGCCGATCCGTGGTAACTGTTGGTCCCAGACCGTATGGCCGCGTTTACGACTGCTCCATTGCCACCGTATTCCGCGGTATAGGTGTTAGTCAGCACCTCGAATTCCGCGATCCCATCCACGCCCAGAGTTGTTCCGACCAGATTTGCCCCGGTTCCGTTTCCCCAGACGCCGGCGGTGTCGGTCCCGTCGATCAAGAACAGCTCGCCTTGAGGCCGGCCTCCAGCGACAGAGAATCTTTGCGGAGATCCGAACCCGAATGGCACCAGAGTCGCGGCGCCTTCGGTGTTCTCCTGCGGTACGGGCTGGACTCCCGGAGTCAACAGGGTCAATTGCACGAAGTTGCGGCCGTTCAGCGGGAGGTCGCGAACCTGATTCTCGCCCACCAGCCAACCCACTGTACTCGTGTTTGTGTCCACCGTTGGAACATCCGCCGCCACCTCTACGCTTTCCGATACCTGCCCCACCGTCAAAGCAAATTGAACGGTGGCTTCCTGCCCCACCGTCAAAACAATCGGCCCTTGAATGCTCGTCTTGAATCCCTCCCGTTGGGCCTCGACCCGGTAGGTGCCGATGGGAAGGCTGGCGACGGTATATGCTCCATTCGCATTCGTCGCCGACTCGGTTGACGTCCCCGTCTCGGTATTCGTGACGATAATCTTGGTGTTGGAGAGCCGTGCGCCCTGACTGTCTGAAACCGTCCCCGTGATCGTGGCCGTGCTGGTTTGCGCTTGCAGCGCAGGTTCTTCGACTACGACCAGGCACATAGCCAGGAACAGGTTCACCACGAGAAAACCCAAGACTGCTTTTTGCATATCGTCCACCGTAACTTGGTAGTTGCAGAGCGGCGTGGCCCCACACCGTCCGACAAGTTCCCATCTCCGCCGAGTGATGTCAATGCGCTGCTCAATTAGTTGAGAGCGTGGAGCATTTCCATCTAGGCAGAACAGGTCAGGAAGTTGATACGCTCAATATATTGAGCGAGCAATTGACACTACGTCGGCAGCAGACGATGCTAGCGAGCAGTCGAACGATGTGGGGCCCGCGCTCGTGATCTGGCGCGGAACTCGAACGGCTTCAATCTTGATTCAAGCGCGGCTGCGTTCGCCGGCTTCGGGCCCATGCGGGATCATTCAGTACCAGACGGTGTACCTTGCTCTTAACGCAGACTCTGGCACATCCGGAAGTGGCAACTGCCTTTCGCCGCGGTGTCCATGCTGGGGCGGTGGAAAGGGGTAGTCCCATGAAATCGGAACGCTCCACCAACTCGCTCGAGCGCGCTCTCGCGATCATGGAATTCGTCGCGCACAAGTCGGGCGGCCTCACGAACGCCGAGATCAGTGAACACTTTGGCGTCGCCACCAGCACGACCTCCTACATCCTGAGCCGTCTTGAGCGCGAGGGATATCTGCGGCGGGATCCGGAGAATGGCCGCTATGAAATGGGCCTCAAGATTGTCGCGCTCAGCCACGGCGCGCTGCGCGATATGGGACTGCGCCGCATCGCCGAACCCATCCTGCACAGACTGTCCGCGGAAACGAGGGTCTCAGCTTTGATCGGAATTCTTGAACGAGGCCGCGTCATGATTGTGGATAAGGTTGAAAAGCCAGACCTGGCCAAGATCGATATGGATATAGGTGTCCGGTACCCGGCACACTCGACCGCTTTGGGCAAAGTGCTGTTGTCGCATCTTCCCGAAAGTCAGCTCTTGAGCATGTTCGATCACTACAGGCTGGCAAAAACGTCTCCCAACACGATCGACTCGAAAAGCCGGATCCTCGCGGAATTGGAGTTGACCCGCAAGCAGGGATACGCAACCAGCGATGGCGAGCTTTTCCTGGGCATCCGCGCGGTCGCGGCACCGATTTTCGACGCGATGGGCGGAGTTCCCGCCTCTGTGAGCGTCACTGGCGTCACCGTTTCTCTCGAAGACACCCACATCATCAACAGTGTGAAAGTGGCAGCGCGGGAAATTTCTCGTCGTTTCGGTGCTGCCGAGCACACGTGAGCAACCCGGCACCTGAACTCCAATTGTTCGTCGTCCTAAATTCTTAAGGAGATCTGCATGACCCACCGGTTCCTTTGCGTCTTCTCATTCTTATTCTGCTTGATAACAGCGTCCTCGGCGGCGCAAGCCCTCGGCCAGGAAGCTTGTGAAAAACTGAAACAGCTGCAGCTGCCAGATACGACCATCATCTCCGCGGAGAGCGTTCCGGCTGGTCCCTTTGCTTTGCCTCCCGGCCAGTCTCCGATGAAATCGGTTGATATGCCGGCCTTTTGCCGGGTGCGCGGCGAGATCCGGCCCACGACCGATTCGCAAATCAAGTTCGAAGTCTGGATGCCCACCGCCGGATGGAATGGAAAGTTTGAACAATTAGGAAATGGTGGCCTGGCGGGGACGATCAACCTGTTTGCGCTCACTGGGCCCCTGAAGAAAGGTTTCGCCGCGGCCGCCACCGATGATGGACACCAGGGCGCGCCTACAGACGCTTCTTGGGCCATTGGGCACCCCGAAAAAGTGAAAGACTTTGGATATCGCGCCGTCCACGAAACGAACGTTAAAGCAAAGAGGATCATCGCGGCGTTCTACCAGAAGCCGCCGCGCTATTCATACTTTAGCGGCTGCTCCGAAGGCGGCCGCGAAGCGCTCATGGAGGCCCAGCGTTTCCCCGAAGACTTCAATGGCATTCTGGCGGGAGCAACCGCACATTATTGGACGCAGTTAATGGCCGCCTTTGCCTGGAATGCGCAGGCCCTGGGCGCGCCTGCCAGTTTTATCCCGGAACCGAAAAGGCGTGCTATTCAGGACGCTGCGGTGGCTGTATGCGGCAAGCAAGACGGCGTCGCTGACAAGTTCATCAAAGATCCGCAGCATTGCAATTTCGATCCATCCGCCTTGCTCTGTAAAGGGCCGGATTCCGACAACTGTCTGAGTGCTCCCCAGGTGGAAGCTTTAAAGAAGATTTACGCCGGGCCGCGAAATCCGCGCACCGGACAGCCGATCTCGCCGGGGTACGAACCTGGGGCAGAAGCTGAGCCGGGAATACCTGGAATCTCCTTCGCCAGCTATGTTTTTGGTGCTGGCCCCGGAATGAGCCTGGATTCCATGTTCTCGACTGCATTCTACGCGGGCTTCGTTTTCGAAAATCCAAAATGGAAGTTCACCGACCTGAACTTCGATAAGGACATCGCGACGGCTGAAGAAAAGGTCGGCGCGGCTTTAAACGCCGCCGATCCGGACCTCGCGCCTTTTCAATCCCATGGCGGGAAGATGATTCACTATCACGGTTGGAACGATGGCTCGCCGTCTCCGCTCCACTCCGTCAACTACTACGACCATGTGGCAGAAAAGATGGGAGGATTTCGCAAGACTCAGCAGTTTTACAGACTCTACATGGCGCCCGGTATGATGCATTGCGGCGCTGGAGAAGGGCCGAACATTTTTGGAAATCCGCTGGATTTCTCCCCTGCAAGCGATCCTGACCACAACATTTTTCTGGCTCTGCAGCGGTGGGTGGAAGAAGGCGTCTCCCCGGACAAGATCATAGCCACGAAATATCACGAAGACGATCCCACCAAGGGTGTGGAAATGACGCGTCCGCTTTGTCCGTATCCACAACAAGCGAAGTGGACCGGCAAGGGCGCAAGTTCGGATGCGGGAAACTGGGTATGCCGCGCTCCAGCGGGTGAACCTGTCCGGTAGATGGAACGCGACTTCGCCGATGCTTCGATGGTTTGCCCGGGCTGTGTGCCCGCGCCAGATAAGAACCCGAGTACTGTCGGGACCATTCGCTCGATGCAGTTTACGACGGCGATGTGGCCGCAGCCGTCATAAACCGCCAACACCGACTGCGGCGCGGCGCGATGCATGGCTTCGGCAAGAGCGAGCGGGGTCATTCTGTCCTGCTTTCCCCAGGCAATTAAAATCGGCATTTTCAATTCCGAGAATCTATCGTCCAGCGTATCGGCTCCAGCCGTTATCGACTCTAAAGCGCGTCGTACAACCCACCCATTCTCCTTCGACCTTCGAATAAAGGCCCTAGCCAGGAATTCGGGCACCTTTGGTGGATGGGGCGTTACCAACGCCATCAACTGATTTACCTCTTCCGGTGTCTGCGGCGTGAAGAGAGCAGAATCGAAACTTAATTTGAACGCCATTCCGGCGCTGTCAAACAGCATGAGTCGGGTCACGCGCTGCGGCTGGTCTAGCGCGACCGCGGCCGCGATCCATCCGCCCATCGACACACCTCCCAGTGCAACGGTGTCCAGTTGTTGGGCGTCCAAAAACGATTCGACGAACTTCGCCTCTTCGGGAATCGAATAGGCGCGGTTGGCAGGTTTTGCTGACTGTCCATAGCCCAGCAGATCTAAGGCGTAAACGTGATAACCGGCGCGCACGAGGTAAGGTGCAAGTTTGCCCCAATCATTTTGCGCCCGCGACCCCAGTCCGTGGATAAGAACCACGGGTTTTCCCGCGCCGCCTTCAATGTAGTGAACGTTGAACCCATCGATCAGCATCGAGTGGCTATGAATTCCGGCGCGCAACAGTTGATACCGCGCGAGTGTTTCGAGGGCCCATAACGGTTCCAGCCAAAATGTAAGCCCGGAGGCAAAGACAAGGACTACCAGAGCGATCACCAACCGAACCATGATTCGGATTGCGGGATTGAATCTGCCGCCAAAGCTATCGTTCATCGGCGTCATGATGCATGACGCAAATACAAAAGGCAAGCGCGAGCACATTTGTTAACGATGAGTGCGGCGCGACCTGGTCATCGCCCGCTCGACGGTTAGAAGAGGGAAGGAATAGGGAGAACATCAACCGGATGCGTGGGTCGGGGAATTGGCGCCCTGAGCCCAAGGATTGCTGCAAGCTTTGCACAGCCCTCTGAATTTGCAACTGCGCGTAATCAAGAGCTCGGGCTCGGAGGCGCAAAATTGCAGCTTCTGATAGCTTAAGCTGCATCAAAGTGAGAGCAATCGTAAGCGCGTTTTCCAAAATCGGTAGAACGATAGCTCGCGGTCATCGTCAATGGGAGTTTGGTTTGTATACATAGTTATGACCTTCCTACCCCGCCTCATTATGCTGCCTCGCAACTGCAAGCTTAACCGGTATTCAACGACCAGACGCGCGAGCCGCTCCCTGGGGACAATTCAAGCGTCCCTCGCATTGCTGGTGCTGTTGTCGGTGGTGCATCCGGCCTTCGCGGCGAATCCTGACCTGGAGACTGTGCTGACGGGTTCGCGCCAGCGGATTGAAAAACTGGACTACCGCATAACCGGACGACTCACACGAGTGGAAGGTAATGGCAAGCGCACGAGCTACAAGTTTGTCGCCAAGGCTCACTGGTTTCCCGATGGCCTCCGTCTGCTATGCGAAATCTCAGGGCCTGGCTCAGAGAAGACGAGCCTTCTTCTGCATATGAACGCGAATGGGCACGTGACGATTGAGGCAGCACTTCCCGGCGAGAAAGCGGCCACCGTATTGCCATTCGAACGTTGGAACGACCCACTGGTGGGAACGGACTTCTCCTATGAAGACATGGTCGAGAGCCAGTTCTTCTGGAAGCACCAGGAACTGCTGGCGCCGGAGAAATACGGGGTGCGGGATTGCTTTGTTCTCAAGAGCATGCCCAGCTCTGAAGAACGGAGTCACTATGATTCGGTAACCTCCTGGATTGACCGCAGCATTTTATTCCCCGTGCATGTGCTGAAGACGGCTCACGGGACGGGACAGCAGAAGGAATTCATTTACTATGGCCTGCGGCAGGTCGGCGGCGATTGGTCCGCTTCGCAAGTGGAGGCAAAGCGGGAGGGCAAAACCGGTTCCTCGATCCTGGCAATCGAATGGGGCTCGGGAAAGGCACATCTTGGCCGCAAGGACTTTGAGATCAGCCAGTCCGGCGCTCCGGGAGCGAAAGTGAAATAAATGGGATCGGCTAGTCAGGCTGCTGCCAGGACGGGTCCTGTCACTCGAGCATCCGGCGGGTTCGCCGTCATGGCATAAGCTCCTGTTCAGGTGTTGAGGTGGCCCCATATAAGCCAAAGGGCCACCAGTTCCAGTCGCCAGCAAGTTGCAGGAGTGCCGGCCCGACCACCATCCGCACAACGGTAGCGTCAATGAAGACCGCCGCGGCGAGCGTAAAGCCGAGCATCTGAACGACCAGAAAGCTCCCCATGGTGAATGCCGTGAAGACGGCAATCATGATTGCTGCGGCACTCGTGATAAGGCCGGCCGTACGCGCCAGACCCTCGATTACCGCCGATCTCTCGGATAGACCGCGGCGCCGTTCTTCCAGGACCCGGGCGACAAGGAAGACCTCATAGTCCATGCTCAGTCCGAAGACGATAGCAAACGAGAGAATCGGAACAATCGGGTAGACGCTGCCCGTCGGTCCTTCGAGCCCAAAGAGTTTGCTTCCGTGGCCTTCCTGAAAAACGATAACTAAGGCACCGAATGAAGCCCCAACCGAGAGCAGATTGAGCAGGATTGCTTTGACCGCCGCAAATAAAGAACGTAGTCCGATCATGAGCGCCAGCAAGCTGCCCAATACCACGCCCACGATCACCCGGGGCAACTGCTGCTTTACTACCAGGTCGTAATCTGCGTCTTGCGCGGGAACGCCGCCCACGCGCAGCGCAGCGCCGGGGACACCCGTGATCGCCGCGACATCCGAGGAACGCACCTCGCGTACCCATCGTATCTGCTCGTTGGGCGTGAGAGCTGCGGTAGGCAGCAACTCGATCAAGGTAGCCCGCCCATCACTGCGAAGGAAACTCTTGCGGAACGCTTCCGGCACATCGTTAACAGCATCTGCAGAGTCAGACATCCCCGTGAGGGTCGGAAGAGACAAGACCTCTTGCGCTCTGGGGTCATTCTGGAAACTCTTCGTCAAGCGAGTAACGGCAAGCCAGCCCGCCGGCGAAAGCGGGGGAGACTGCGGCGGCAACTCCAAAACCACCCGGAGGGATTCCACGATCCCTGACCTTCCCATGCGCTGAAGCGTATGGAGTGCTCGCACCGACTCGGCTGCGGCCGGAAGCGAGTCGCGGTCGGGAATCCCGGGAGCGATTTTCCGTGCCTGGTATGCGAGGATCAGCAGCGGAATTCCGGCGACAAGCAGAGCGGTCCAAGGCCTGGTAGTTATGATGTTGCCCCACCTCACCCACCGCTCGCTGGCTGCGCACAGGCTGGCTCGCGTATCCAATTTTTTGGTTCGAAGGCGCACCCTCGCGTCGTCGATGCGATGACCCAGCAGACCAAGCACCCAAGGCAGAATGAACCTGCACAACATGATGCTCAAAACGGTTACCAGCAGGCCCGCGATTCCGATGGAACGCAGTTCGCTGATGGGAACAGTCAGAAGTGCTGAAAATCCGATGGCCACGGTTGTAGCCGAGATTAGCAGCGTTCGCCCCGCTTGGCCCGCAGCAATATCGGCAGCATGACCGGGATCATATCCCTCGGCCAGTGCTTCCCGGAACCGGCTCACCATAAGCAGTGCATAATCAATGCCTAAGCCAAGACCAAGCATCGTTGCCAGATTCTGCACCAGAATCGAGAGATGCAGATAATGTGAGAGTAGCGCGGCCGCACCCAGGGCCATCGAGATTGAGAGGATTCCGACCCCCAGCGGCAGTAGCGCAGCCACTACACTGCCGAAGGCGAGCACCAGCAGCACGAGAGTGACCGGCATCGCCCGCTTCTCGGCATGGGTGACGTCATCCGCACTGACCTTGCGAAGATCGAAGGTAAGTGGCGTTTCGCCCGTGATCTCAAGTTTGATATTGGGATATTGCGATTTAAGCTGACCCACCATCGAGTCTGCTTTTTCTCTCAGTTTGGGAACCAGCGCCTCGACGTTGTCATTACTATCATGCGGGTCTAACCCGACGATGATCAACGCCCCGCCATTGTCCCCGGTGAATGATGGATCCGGCCAATCCAGACTTGAGACGGCACCCGACACCCCTGGCATACTGCGCAACGAACTGGTTAAGAAGCCCAATACATCCGCGCCTTTTGCTGAATCGATATCGGGAACACCGCTGATCACCAAAACCAGACGGTGGGCGTACGGAGACTGGAACCGCTGCGCCAGTTCAAGATCGACTTTTTCGGATTCTCCGCCCTTGATGTGAACAGCCGTCTCCAGACGACGTTCAACTTTGTAGGAAAAAGGCAGCAGCGCAAGCGCCATCACAAACCCCAACATCGCCAACCAGAATCGGCGGCGAGGCTCATCATGGCCAATCTTCAAGCTCGGCATTACCATGGGAGATCCACGTCGTTTGTTAATGCTTCTCAGACCAATGCAACGGTTTCGGTCATCGGCCCATCCATGATATACGGTCAAACTGCACGTTCATTGGAGTTCGGCTTTGGCCGATGCGGGGAACTGCCCGCTAAGCCCTTATCAATCGAGGGTGGGGGTGACGATTGTGGCCCCGGTCGGCAGGAAAACCCGTGGATCATGGCACCCGCTGGTCCCGATGAACTTTCGTGGGGAGCCATTACTGGAAAAATAGAAAACTTTCGGCGAGCTACAATGACTCTGTGCGAAAAATCGGTTTTGTCGTTGTGGCTGTCGCAGTTCTATCGTCCGTTTTATTTCTCTTGGCACGATCAACCCCTCCGTTTGTGGAGTTGACTTCTTCTCTTTCAACACTAGGCCAGGCCACGCCCTTAGTCGTCCACGTACGCGATCCCCATGGAGTTCGTGGGATCGCGGCCTTTGTCGAGCAAAATGGCATCCGATATCGGGTTTGGGAAACCGCGCGACCTTCGCCACAAGCCGATAGCACATGGAACCTTACGGTGGGCGTCAATACCACGCCCGAACTCAAAGATGGCCGCGCCAAACTGATCCTGGACGTCACTTCGGGTGGCTTGCTTCGGAAGACGGCTCATCTGGAACGCGAGGTGACAGTCGTAACGCGACCGCCTGTACTCAGCGTCGATCCCGATCAGCACTACTTATATCTCGGCATGGCGGATCTGGCGACCTTCAACGTTTCCGGTACGTGGACGGACGCCGGTATTCGTGTTGGCGATCAGACATTTCGGTCTTGGCCCATGCCCGGCGGCAAACCGGGATTGTTTTCCCTCTTCGCTTTTGCCTGGAATATGCCGCCTGCGACAGCCCCGCTGGTCTACGCCTCCAACGGTGCCGGGAACGAAGTGACCGGCCCGCTCGTATTCCAGTTCCCGAAGAAGGAACAACCGAAGTACACCGTGCATAACTTACAAGTGAGCGACCAGTTCCTCCAGAAAGTAGTCAATGAGCTGGACCCCAATGGCTCAGGAGATTTCGTGTCGCGTTTTGTGAAGATCAATAGCGAAATGCGGCGCGCCAACAATAAGGTGCTTTCGGATCTGCGCTTCAAGACCGCTGACCGATTCTTATGGTCGCAGCCTTTCGCCAGGCAGTCTCATTCCCAGGCGGAAGCGACCTTTGCCGACACGCGAAATTATATCTACAGGGGAAACAAGATCGATCAGCAAGTACACCTTGGATATGATCTCGCGGCCACGCCACATGTTGGCGTTGAGGCGTCGAATGATGGACGGGTTGTGTACGCAGCTCCGCTTGGCATCTATGGCAATTGCATCGTGGTGGACCACGGTTATGGCTTGCAGACCATCTATGGCCACCTTAGCCAGATCAGTGTTCACCTAGGCGACGTCGTAAAACGAGGCCAGGTCATGGGCATGAGCGGCCAAACAGGAATGGCCGGTGGCGACCATATCCACTTTGCGATGCAGCTCGACGGCGTCCAGATTGATCCGAAGGAATGGTGGGACGGCCACTGGATTCAGGATCACATTGCGAGACGCATAGACTTGCCCGGTTTCAGGAATTAAACGACCTTCGCAAATCTCTTCCAAACGGACTTCGTATGGGGAATGGCTGCGAAGCAGTGATGTTTCCTGAATGACTTTTGGCGGATGGAATTTCGGGACCCAAGGCACTTTGAACAGCATCGATAATCTCCATGAGAGTACCTTGCGAGCAAGCTGTACTTCGTTCAGGCGGTAACGAAGGCCCGTGCGGAGAGAAAGCAAAGCCATGGATCTTGGCCGCAACCATTCTTGGTTCGAGCATGGCATTCATCGATGGCACGGTCGTCAATGTGGCCCTGCCCGCGATACAGGCCTCTTTCCATGCAACCGTGGTGGATGTGCAATGGGTGGTCGAGTCCTACGGCCTGTTCCTGGGTGCGTTGATTCTCGTTGGTGGATCCCTCGGCGATCTCTTTGGCCGCCGCATGATCTTCGTCGCAGGGGTGTTAGTCTTCGCCGGCGCATCCGCGGCTTGCGGATTCGCTTCGAACATCCATCCGTTGATCGCGGCGAGAAGTGTTCAAGGCGTTGGGGCCGCGCTCATGGTCCCCGGAAGCCTTGCGATTATCAGTACATCTTTCGACGAAAAGAGTCGCGGCCAGGCGATCGGTACCTGGTCGGGCTTTACAGCGATCACCACTGCGGTCGGGCCCGTTCTTGGCGGTTGGCTCGTTGAGCACGCTTCCTGGCGCTGGGCGTTCTTCATCAATCTCCCGATTGCCGCGTCCGTGATCGTGATTTCCCTTTTGCAAATTCCGGAAAGCCGCCGCCTTGCTCTTGGGCGTATCGATTGGATTGGAGCGCTTCTTGCCATTCTCGGTCTCGGCGGATTGGTGTACGGCCTCCTCGAGTCAGCGGACTTGGGCTGGGTGAATCGCATGGTTCTCGGAAGTTTGATACTTGGTTTCGGCGGTCTTGTTGCATTCGTTTTCGTCGAAGCTAGAGTTGCGTCTCCCATGGTCCCGCTCATCCTGTTCCGATCCCGGACATTTACTGGCGCGAACCTGCTTACACTGCTTTTGTACGCAGCCATCGGAATTTTCTTTTTCCTGTTTCCGTTGAACCTGATCCAGGTTCAGGGGTATACCCCCACCGCAGCCGGAAGTGCGATTCTTCCCCTGATTGGGCTGATGTTTGTTCTGTCGCGCTGGGCTGGGCGTCTCGTCGACCGCTACGGGGCAAGAGGCCCACTGATCATCGGCCCTCTCATTGCCGCGGC
>Ga0187847_10002669_pt1 | contig 14216 bp, 12 predicted proteins | sample June2016WEW_4_10_FD_132458 | JGI IMG/M metagenome (GOLD analysis project Ga0187847, IMG submission 132458) | Peatland microbial communities from SPRUCE experiment site at the Marcell Experimental Forest, Minnesota, USA - June2016WEW_4_10 | ecosystem: Environmental > Terrestrial > Soil >...
GCCGGAGCTACTGCGATCTGTGGCAAGGTGTAAGCCGAACTCGCCGAAATGTCCGATGCCGATGCGGCGGAATTCTTGTCCAGCTACGAACTCACCGAAAGCGGCTTATCGCGCCTGATTCGCACGACCTACAAATTGCTCGGGCTAATTTCATTTTTCACTATCGGCGAAGACGAGTGCCGCGCCTGGACGATACCGGTGAACACTAAAGCGGCGCAGGCCGCCGGCGCGATCCATTCCGATCTGGAAAAGCATTTCATCCGCGCAGAAACGATTCGTTGGGATCAGTTGCTCGAAGCTGGCTCAGAAGCGGCCGCCCGCGCGAAAGGTATTCTGCGGCTCGAAGGCAAAGAGTATATCGTGCAGGATGGCGATGTGCTCCACATCCGGCACAGCGGATAAAGCCCATGCAGCCAATCTTCCTGAGTCTCGCATTGGGACTGGTCGCGGCCGCAGCGAACGTATTTGGCGGCGCGATCATCGTTCACGGCCGCTGGCAACGCACCTACCTCAAATACTTCGTCGCGCTGGGCGCGGGATTCATGCTGGCAACGGCTTTTCTTGAAATCATTCCTGCCAGCTTCGCTCTGCGTGGACCGAGCGCCTCCATCGTCATTCTTGCTGGCTATTTGCTCATTCATTTTTTTGAACATGCAGTCACGCCGCACTTTCATTTTGGAGAAGAAACGCACGCCGGCCACTCCGCCCACGGCTATTCCGTTTTGTTCGGATTAGTGATCCACACTTTCTTCGATGGAATTGCTATCGCTGCGGGGTTCATTGTCTCTAACTGGCTGGGATGGGTGATTTTTTTAGCGATCTTCCTGCACAAAATTCCAGAGGGATTTACCATCGCGTCCATTATGTTGGCGCGCGGGCAAAGCCGCGGCATCGCTTGGGCCGCGTCAATGCTCTTAGGGTTGGCAACGCTCGCAGGTGTGCTCATCATGGCCATGATGCGCCATCAAGTCAGTTTTGGATTGCCTTTGTCGGCGGGTGTGACCATTTACGTTGCGGCCTCCGATTTAATTCCGGAAGTCAATCATGAGCCAGGCGTAAAGATGGCGTTCGTCGTCTTCCTAGGCGTGGGCCTGTTCTTTGTGCTTGAGCACCTCGCACACTAACTGATAATCGTTATTCCACTGTGTGTTTTGCCGTATAGCCGTCTCGCGCAATGATCTGAATTTTTTGGTCCTTACCTTTTTGGTCTTTCACCTTGAGCGGTCCACCGTCCGGCGCGACTACTTCTACCTTGAGTTTGCGGTAGGTGCCGTCCATGGCTTGATTGGTCGGATGGTAAGCAATCACATACTGGTTCCGTATGTCGCCGAGGATCTCATGGAAAACTTCAGGATATTCCGCTTCAAATCGTGGCTGATAAAATTTGCCGCCGGTCATCTTTGCGTAGGTCTGCATTTCATTATCGGCTTGTAAATAATCGAGTTGCGTTAAGCGAAATACATTCGGTCCGCACTGCGGCGCTCCGCCCCGCGCCTCGGCGAAGGTTCGCGCCATCCAGCCCGTGCTGATCGGATAGATAGTTACGTCTTTTGTCGCTTTGATCTTTTTCAGGATCTGGTCGTAGGTAATGCGGCTGAAGCTGTCGTATCCGGAACTGACGAGGATGACGTATTTGCGGCCTTCGATACGATCCACGCGATCGAGTGTGTCAAACAATGCCTGAAAAACGCCCGTTTCGGAAAATCCGGGAATCTGAAGTTCATTGATCGCGCGCAAAACGGCGCCTTTATCTTGCGTAAAGTCCTGAAGAATATGCGGACGCAGATCGAAATATTCGACCGCGACCCAATCATCTTTCTTGAGTTGCGAAGCGAAAGCATAAGATGCTCGTAAGGCATCGATAGTGAAAACGTAATTACAGGCCGCAAACTCCGTCAGCAATACCGCCGTAATGGGCGCCTGAGAAATCCCGAAGCTGGAGATGGCCTGCGGCGTGCCGTCTTCAGTGACGCGGAAGTTTTCCTGGGTCAAGTTCGAAATAAATGTGCCGTCCTTGGCCACCACCGACACCGGAACCTCTACCACCGGCACGCTGACGTGCAGCGTGTAGTCGGGCATGCCTTCAATCTTCTTGGGATGTTCCGACGGAGGTGGAGGCGGCGGTTCGTCCTTCTTCTTGGGAATCGCGTACGGACCTATGTCGGACTGAGGACCACCTGCCTCGGGCGGTACCTGGGGATTTTGCTGATCGCCGCCGGATTGGCTGTCGCCGGACGGCGTTTGATCCTGGGCGCGCAGACTCTGCGCGCTCAGCACGTACAGCATAGCGAGAAGCATTAAAGCGGCACTCCATCCGCCACGAAGCCATGCTCTGTCGCTAGTTTTTCTCCAAGACTCTCGAATCATGCACCCTCCGGACGCCCGTATTAAAGTGACGCCCCTACAAAGTATAGACGCAGCTTCGCACCCTTAGGGATGTGTCAGGCTTCCGCTTTTTCTCCCGTCATTTCGTTGGCCTCCCGCAATTCGGGAAATATCCACGCCCAGACTCCGATGACGCACAAGGTGCCAATTCCGCCCAGCACTACGGCAGGAACAGTGCCAAACCAAGCGGCGGTCAAGCCGGACTCGAATTGGCCCAATTCGTTGGATGTGCCAATGAAAATCATGTCCACGGCGGTGACGCGACCTCGCATCTCATCTGGTGTGGCGAGTTGCACCAGAGTGCCGCGGATCACCACACTGACCATATCGAACGCGCCGCTCAGCAACAAAGCCAGCAGGGAGAGCGGAATGCTGCGCGAAAGCCCGAAGACAATCGTGAACACACCGAACCCGCCGACGCACCAAAGCATCACGGAGCCGACATTCTTGCGCAGAGGATTATGCGCCAGAAAGAACGCCATGATGGCCGCGCCCACGGCAGGAGAGCTACGCAAGATGCCCAATCCCCACGGGCCAATGTGAAGGATCTCGCGCGCATACACCGGTAGAAGCGCAACTGCCCCGCCTAATAGAACCGCAAACATGTCGAGCGAGATAAGGGCGAGGATCAACTTTTGCTTCCACACATAGCGGAAACCGGCAAACACGCTGGCAGTTTTGGCATTCCGCGCCGCTTGTGCGCGGGGGAGAATGCTCCACATCAACACCGACGCCGTGATTGCGGCCAAGATGGCACCGCCATATACAGCGCGTGGGCCATGCGAAACGGCATAAAGTAAACCTCCTAACGCCGGGCCGGAAATTGTTGCTGCCTGAAACGTGGTTGCATTCCAAGTGACCGCGTTCGGAAAATGTTCTATCGGAACGAGTTGGGGGAGAATCGCCCGCCCCGCGGGTCCGTTGAAGGTGCGGACAACGCCGAGCAGCAGCACGACCGCATAGATCATGAGTACCGAAGGCGAAGTGCGCAAGGCGAGCACCAGCAATAGCGAAGAACACATGCCGAAGCCTGCATAGCAACACAAGAGCACGCTTCGCCGGGAAAAGCGATCTGCGACATGACCTGCCGCGAGAAATAGGAAAATTCCAGGCAAGAACTGGGCGAGACCTACCAGGCCCAAGTCGAGTGGTTTCTTTGTGATCTCATAAACTTGCCACCCGATGGCAACCGACTGCATTTCTAAGGCGGCGACGATGAAAAAACGTGCTGCCTGGAAAAGTAGAAAATCAGGAGAACTAAACGCAACGTAACCAGCGCGTTCTTCACTGCCTTGAGTAGCCGGGGAAGCCATCCATCTCTACTGTGCCATAATCCGGACTCTGCAATAAACACCCGCGCTAGAATTGCGACGTGTACGAAATTCTTGGCGTCCTCGGCTGGATCTGGTGTTGCGTGTATGCAACCATACCCGCGTTTTGGCTGATGATCCATTCGTTTGTTCAGTTTTGGCGTTCAAGCTCGCGTTCGCCTTATCGCGTACTTTTGCCCGCATGGATAGCACTATGGGTGCTCGCGGGCGCCCTAACATCACCGTGGCGGCAAGTCGTTTTGTATCGGAACCCGTGGATGCTGGTTCCGGCCGCGGTCTTGTTCGTCGAGGGTATGTGGGTCTACGTCGAGTCGAGTAAAGGGTTTAGTTGGGTTCATCTCAGCGGGCTAACGGAGGTCCGGGCCAGCCAAAGGCAACAAACGCTGATCACGTCAGGTCTCCACAAGCGCGTCCGCCATCCCATTTATTTGGGGCATCTTTGCGAATTGCTGGCTTGGAGTCTCGGTACCGGCCTGCTGGTATGCTATTTGCTCACAGCATTTGCAGCCATTACGGGGACGCTGATGATCCATCTGGAAGACAGGGAACTGGAGCAGCGCTTCGGTGAGCGTTATCGCGAATACCGGGCCAGGGTGCCAGCGATTGTGCCCCGAGTGTCATCTTCGTGAATTTCGCCGCCACTAATGGGGGCGTTGGTTTCGCCCTCTCCCCTATAATTGAAGCCGATGAGATGTTGCTCGTGCAGCACCAAAGGCTGTGATGCGTTTTGAACTCTTTGTCGCCTCGCGCTATTTAAAGGCTAAACGCAGGCAGGCCTTCATCGGTATCATCACCGGCATCTCCATCCTGGGCGTGGCCGCGGGTGTCGCGTCTCTCGTGGTTGCCCTCGCCATTAACAACGGATTTCGCCAGGATCTGCAGGATCGTCTGCTGGGCTCCACATCTCATGTCAACTTATTGCGGGTGGAATCGGACGGCATTAAGAATTGGCAGCCATTGATGGATCGGCTCTCCCGGCAATCGCACGTCGTGGCTGCCGCTCCCGTGATCTACGAGCAAGTACTTATCTCACTCGGCCCGCGCGCCAGCGGCGCGGTTCTCAAGGGTATCATTCCGGCGGACGAGCGGCGAGTCAGTGATCTGCTGAATAGCGTCAAAAACGGATCCGTCGATGCTCTCGGGCAAATGACGAGTGCGCCTCCGCCGGATGAATCACCAGATAGGCTCGAGAGCGTCGCGGAACGTGTCGCAGCCCTGCCGCCCATTATTCTCGGCAAAGACATGGCGGACAACCTCGGTGCAGCCGTCGGTTCAGTAGTACTAGTCACAAGCCCTCAAGGAGAACTCACGCCGTTCGGGCTTGTCCCTAAGTACAGCCGTTTTCGCGTAGCGGGAGTTCTGAATTCCGGCTTCTTCGATTACGACAATACATGGGCTCTCGCGCGATTGGCCGACACGCAAAAGCTTTTTGGCCTCGATGATGAGGTCGCCGCTATCGAATTCAAGGTGGACGACATCTACCAGGCCGGCAACATCGCGAGATCCATCGAACAAGCCGCAGGCAAAGGTTTCATGACCACCAACTGGATGGAACAGAACAAAGCCATCTTCCGCGCTTTGAAGGTTGAACGCCTCGTGACCTTTATCACCATCGGCCTGATTGTGTTTGTCGCTGCTCTAAACATCCTCATCTCTCTTATCATGATGGTCATGGAGAAGACGAAAGATATTGCGGTGCTCATATCCATGGGCACGCGTAAGGCGCAGATTCGACGGATTTTTATTGCGCAAGGACTATTGATTGGCGTGATCGGTACCGCGATTGGACTGGTGGTCGGCTACACCCTATCTTGGATAGGGGCAAATTATCATTTGCTGGCGCTAGCCCCTGAAGTTTATTCCATCAATTACGTTCCCTTTGCCCCGCGCCTAATGGATGGAATACTAGTCGCCTTCGTTGCAATCGGAGTGTCTTTAGTTGCAACGATTTACCCATCGTGGTCCGCGGCTCGAGTTCTGCCTGCCGAATCGTTGCGTTATGAATGATTCCGAAACTGTCATTTGGGCCTGACGCTTATCGCATGTTTATTCCCGGGCGATCAATGACGGAGAGGTGCTCTAAACGTGCTTTAATTGGACACTAAGCGGGGATACTTGCCCTTGATGCGAGGAGCGCCTCTAGTGCATCTAACTGAACAGAAGTTGCTACGGGTTGAGAAGCTGAAGAAGGTTTTCCCGGCTGGGAAGTCGGAGCTTTTGCTCTTTGAAAACTTATCGTTCGAAGTGGGACGAGGAGAAATGCTTGCGATCGTCGGCGAATCGGGCGCAGGAAAGAGTACCCTGTTGCACATCCTCGGCGCTCTTGATAAGGCTTCGTCCGGCGACGTATACTGCGCCCAGTTGCGCGTGAATTTGCTATCGGAGAATGACGCCGCGGCGTTTCGCAACCGCGAGCTGGGTTTTGTTTGGCAGTTCCACTACCTACTGCCCGAGTTCACCGCACTCGAAAATGCGGCGATGCCGCTTCTCCTTCGTGGTGACTCCCGGTCAAATGCTTTAGAGGAAGCGGCACACTGGCTGCGTGAGGTCGGCTTGGAGACTCGCGCGCACCATAGGTCAGGAGAGTTATCTGGCGGGGAACAACAACGGGTTGCATTGGCTCGCGCACTGATCACGAAGCCGAAGGTTTTGTTGGCAGACGAACCGACCGGCGATCTCGATGTGCAAACCGCAAATGTCGTTTTTGAACTAATCGCGCGATTGCACCGCGAACAGCAACTGACATCACTGATCGCAACGCATAATTATGCATTTGCCCGCCGCTGTGACCGCGTATTGCGTTTGCAACACGGCAAAATGGAAGAAATTGAGGCCGATGCCTTGCCGGCATAATTTTTGGTTTCACCTTGGGCAGAAAGGGGAACGTTTTCACGCAACGACTTTAGAAAATGCGGGTTTCTTTAGTAATGACCAACGGAACTTAGTACATCTTTTGTGCTATTGGGTTCTAGTAGTCTTGGCTGCATAATGGAAGCACGGGCAAAGAGTCTTCGGAAGCACGGTTTCTGAACGCTCAGGGGGACGGGTAATATGTTTGAACGCTATACGGAGAAAGCGCGGCGCGTCATCTTTTTTGCGCGGTATGAGGCCAGCCAGTTCGGGTCTCCTTACATCGAGACTGAGCATTTGCTGCTTGGACTCCTCCGCGAAGATAAAGCCCTGACGAACCGTTTCCTGCGTTCGCATGCTTCGGTTGAATCCATCCGCAAGCAGATTGAAGCGCACACCACGATTCGCGAAAAGGTTTCTACTTCGGTGGACCTTCCTCTAAGCAACGAGTGCAAGCGCGTACTCGCCTATGCTGCGGAAGAAGCCGAACGTCTTTCACATAAACATATCGGAACTGAACACCTGCTTTTGGGTTTATTAAGAGAAGAGAAGTGCTTTGCGGCGGAGATTTTGCACGAACGCGGGCTCCGTCTGACCGCTATTCGTGAAGAACTTGCTCGTACCAGCCAAGAAAAGACACAGCCTCAACGTCAGCGCGAATCTTCGCTGTTGAGTGAGTTCTCCCGCGACCTGACCCAGGCCGCGATGGATACGCAACTTGATCCTCTAGTTGGCCGCGACGGCGAATTGGATCGCGTGATTCAGATTCTCTGCCGCCGCACGAAGAATAATCCCGTGCTTATTGGTGAGCCCGGCGTTGGAAAAACCGCCATCGTCGAAGGCCTTGCCCAACGGATTGCTGACGGCGAGGTGCCTTCGTTCCTGGCGGACAAGCGTATCCTCGCACTCGATTTATCGTTGATCGTCGCCGGAACCAAATATCGTGGGCAGTTCGAAGAGCGTCTCAAGACCATCATGAAGGAATTGATGGAGTCGCAAAATTCCATCGTATTCATTGATGAGTTGCATACGTTGGTCGGAGCCGGTTCGGCTGAAGGTTCGCTTGACGCCGCCAACATTCTCAAGCCTGCGCTTTCCCGCGGAGAAATCCAGTGCATTGGCGCAACCACGCCTGGGGAATACCGCAAGTCGATTGAGAAAGACCGTTCGCTTGAGCGCCGCTTTCAGGCAGTGAAAGTGCCGCCTCCGAATGAAGAAGACGCAACCAAGATTTTGTTCGGCATCAAAGACCGTTACGAAAAATTTCATGCTGTCACTTATACCGACGACTCGATTAATTTCGCAGTTTCACATTCGAACCGCTATATTCCCGACCGATTTTTGCCAGACAAAGCCATTGACCTTATCGACGAGGCCGGCGCACGCGTGAAGCTGCGCCAGACTTCGCTGCCGGAAGAGATCACGGAAGTGCAAAAGCGCATCAAGTTCATCGTGCATCGCATGGAAAATGCGATTGCGAACCATGAGTTTGAAAAAGCGCGATTCTACTCCGATGAAGAGCGCAAGGAGCGCGAGAACCTGCGTGCCCTGCGCGAGAAATATCACTTGGATGAGTCCGCTACCGGTGTGGTCGGCCGCGAGGACATCGAAGACGTGGTCTCGCGCTGGACCGGCGTGCCCATCACTTCCATCAAAGAAGAAGAGACTCAGAAACTGCTTCGCATCGAAGAAGAACTGCACAAGCGTGTCATCTCGCAGGACAAAGCTATCAGTGCACTTGCTCGCGCTATTCGTCGAAGCCGTGCGGGGCTTAAGAACCCCAACCGTCCCATTGGTTCGTTCCTGTTCCTTGGCCCGACCGGTGTCGGCAAAACCGAAGTTGCGCGGACGCTTGCTCACTTCATGTTCGGCAGCGAAAAATCACTGATTCGCTTCGACATGTCGGAATTCATGGAGAAGCATTCGGTTTCGAAGTTGATAGGTTCGCCTCCGGGCTATGTGGGCTACGAAGAAGGCGGTCAGCTTACCGAGCGCGTAAAGCGTGCGCCATATTCGGTTGTGCTCCTCGATGAAATCGAGAAGGCGCATCCCGATGTCTTCAATATCCTCTTGCAGGTGTTTGAAGACGGCCATCTCACCGACGGTCTCGGCAACCGTGTGGATTTCAAAAACACGGTCATCATCATGACCTCCAACATAGGGGCGCGGCACCTCCAGAAACGCGAGGGGCTAGGCTTCCAGTCCGGGGCGGAAGATATGGTCGCGGAAAAAATTGAAGATCTGGTCAAGGGCGAAGTCAAACGAACCTTTAATCCGGAGTTCCTCAACCGACTCGACGAGGTCATCATTTTCAACGCGTTGAGCGAAGGCGACCTGATTCAGATTCTCGAGCTTTTGGTTGGCCAGTTGAATGCCAATCTTGCCCAGAAGGCGATCACAGTCACGGTGGCCGACGAAGCTGAGAGGTGGATACTCAATCAGACCCTGTCTGATCGGAGCTACGGCGCTCGTCCGTTGCGCCGCGCTTTGCAGAAGTACATTGAAGATCCGCTTTCGGAAGCTCTGATTCAGGGCACGATTACGACGCGTCCGGCTTTCATCGAAGTCTTTCTCGAGGGCAACAAGCTGTTCTATCGCCCGGTGGACTCGAAAGAAACCGAAGGTGTATTGCTCTACGAAAGTTAGTTCACAGCTTGAGATTTCACGGGCCGCCGGCGCAAGCTGGCGGCTTTGTTTTAGGATCGAGATCTATGCAACTGACCGTCTATTCCGCTTTTTGGTGCCCCGATTGCCGCGTCGCTAAGCGATTTTTGCAGCAACACAATATCCCTTTCACCGATGTTGATATTGAAACTACGCCCGGCGCCGCGGAGGAAGTGATCAAACGTACGGGAAAACGCGCGATTCCGCAGTTCGTGATTGATGGCGAGTGGGTGCAACCCTACCGGCTGGGCGAGGGATTTCTCTATGAGGAAATGGCCAACCGGCTTGGAATTAAAGAGATATAAGGCTTCTGGCAATCCTTCGTACACTGTCCTCCGTACCGTAGAAAATCGGCATTTCCAACCGCAAAATACAAAATAGAGAAATGCCTGCAGGTTACGTCCCTGCGTCTATGGTCATGGACAATACCAACCCACACCTCGAAGAGGAGCCGGTTTGCCGCTTGTGGGAAAGCTTTGTTCACGGCCTCATCGCCGTTTTCCTTCTCGTGTTGGCCCTCGTGATCGCGCACTATTGTTGGCCATCTTCTAACCACGGGCTCCAGGACCAAGTAAGCCAGCTATCGCATGAAGTCGAGCAATTGCGCCAGGAGCAAGCCATGCCCGCCATGGTGCTCAACCGTTATCGCAATTCTGTGTGTTACATCTATGGCCTTTATCAGGTTGCATACGCCGGTCAGAAGCCCGTGATGCAAGTTCGGATTTCCGGGACCGGCTTTGTGGTAGCTGAAGGCCTGCTGGTCACGAACCGGCATGTGGCCGAACCATGGTATGGTGACGCGGATTCCGATGATCTGATTAAGAAAGGCGCAACGCCACAGCTAGAGAAACTGGTGGCTTTCTTCCCCGGCTTTTCAGCTCCCGTAGATATCACGCCGATCGTATGGTCTTCGCAGGGCGACTTGGCCGTTCTTCGTATTGAGGACTCACGCGCCGCGCGTCATCTGCGTCCTATTCCCTTGGCCGACGCGCCTTCGAATCCTGGCGAGTTGGTCGCCGTGGTTGGTTATCCCATGGGCGTGCTCGGGATGGTGGCTAAATCCCCAGAAGCGGTCTATCAGCGTCTCGCATTTCGTCATGACGATATCGGCGCCGCTAACGAACTGGCTGCTCTTTCGCTAATTCGTCCTTCTGCCACGTATGGCCATCTGGGTGACGTCGTGGGCGACAAGCTGATCTACGACGCGCCCACAGCTCATGGCGGCAGCGGCGGGCCGGTGTTCAATTCACAAGGCCAGGTGATCGGTATTAACGAGGCCTTCATCGATGGTTTTTCCGGCGGCACGCTCGGAATTTCGGTTCATGCGCTGCGCCCCCTGATTGCTGCCGCCCAAGCCAAGTCTCTTCCACCTTCGGCCGGAACTTCTCCACGCCCCTAGTGCGGCTATGTCTGAGCATTCGGCCTCGGCCTACCTTGAATCCAGCCGGGCTCGCGTACGTGTTCGTCTTCCAAACGCCGTAAGCGTGCGGCCATAATCCCGGGGCGGCCAAGATATCCCACGATTCGCGTGGCGTCTCCACGTTCCACAACTGGCAGGCGGCCAACGTTACGGTGCAACATCTTGGCCGACGCTTCATGCAAAGTCTCATCGGGATAAGCAACAATGGGGTCGCGTGTTCCCGCATCCAGCACGGTGATGGTTCCATTCGGATCCTGGTCAAGCGCACGCATCACATCACCACGCGTGATCACGCCAGCAAGTTTGCCGTCGGCGTCCAGAATGAACATTCCTTGATGTTGTGAAACTTCTGGATCGCGCCGCGCGATGCGGTCTGACAATTCACTTACTGTCATGCTCGCCGGCAAAGTGGGGAAATTCCTGTCCATGGTTTCCTGCACTTTGACCTGATGCAGCACGTCTGTTTCGTAATCCTGATGGACATGTAATCCACGCCGTGCCAGTTTCTCGGTCATGATGGAAGCTCGTGGCATCATCAACATGGCAATGCCATCCGCAATGACACATACCAGCATGAGCGGCAGCACAGAGTTATAGTCCCGCGTGATCTCAAACGCGAAAATGATGAAGGAAAACGTAGCCCGCGACGCCGCCCCAAAAACCGCACCCATGGCCACGAGCGCGAATGCTCCTGCTGAAAGATGAGCTGCCGGGAAAAGCTTGTCGACCGCTAGGGCAAACACCCCGCCCATCGCGGCACTCGACATGAACATAGGCGCCAACAATCCACCCGAAGTGCCCGACCCCAAGGAAATAACCAAGGCTGCTGCTTTCGCGATCATCACGACCAGCAGTAACTTCCATGCCAAGCTTCCATTCAGAATGTCGCTAATCGTGTCGTAGCCTACGCCCAGTACGCGGGGCACGAAATAGCCAATGATGCCTAATCCCAGCGCTCCAATCGCAGGCCACCACAGTTCGTCCACGGGAAGCTTCTCAAATGAATCTTCGACGAAATAAAGCAGTCTGCTAAATCCAACTGCGGCAAGTCCGCATAAGAGGCCTAACACCAGATAAAAGGGGAGGGCATGAGGAACTCCGAAGTCCATATTGGCCACTGTGAACATCGGCCCTGCGCCTAGCAATTGCATGTGCACCGCAGCTGCTAAGACGCTGGCAATTACCAGTGGGATAAACGACCGCGCGCGAAATTCGAACAGCAACAGTTCGATAGCGAGAATCACGGCGGCAATTGGCGTATTGAAGGTCGCCGACATGCCCGCTCCTGCCCCGCAGGCTAACAGCACTTTGCGCTCTGACGCGGTAGTGTGAAAAAACTGGCCAATGAGGGATCCCAAAGCGCCACCGGTTTGAATGATGGGACCTTCTGCGCCAAACGGGCCGCCGGTGCCGATCGCAATCGCCGCTGAAATTGGCTTCAGGATCGCGACTCGCGGCGCAATCCGGCTGCGGTTAAAGAGCACCGCTTCCATGGCTTCGGGAATACCGTGCCCTTTGATTTTTGGCGTTCCATATTTCGCCATGAAGCCTACGATGATTCCACCGATGACCGGCGTCACGATAATCCACAGGCCGATCTGCGTGTGGCGGGCGCTGATAAAGTCGGCTGCGAAACGATGGTAGAAAAAAATGTTGGTGAATAATCCGATGAGCTTATAGAGAACGAACGCGACCAGCCCGGCCAGCAAACCGACGATGCCGGCCAAAAGCGATATGAGCGCCATGCGGAACTCCGCGGGGTTGGCCAGCCGTACGTCGCGAACTTGCGCACCGGTTGCCCCGATCGTCGCTGGTGTGGCACTTGGGTTACTCTTGTTCATAATTTTGATTTCGCTTTGCTTGGCCGAGTTTTTCCTGGGTCTTCAGCGCGCATCCCGCGGCTTTTCACGACTGCCTTCATTGCCGCAATGAAGCTCGGACCGAGCATCCGAAGCTCGTCACGATGGTGCAGCGCCAGGCGGCGCAAAACGTCCTCGCCTCTGGCCGTGAGCTCCAGCAGAACTTCGCGCTTGTCTTCACCCCCGCGCCGTCGCTCCAAAAGGCCACGCGCCGCCAACCGATTTACCAGTTCGACTGTGCTGTGATGTTTGATTTGCAAGCGTTCTGCTAATTCGCTGATCCGGGGTCGCACTCCGATGGGCAGCCCTTTTACAGCCAACATCAACTGGTATTGGTGCGGCTCCAAGCCGGCCTTCCGCGAAGCCTCTTCGCTGAAACGCAAAAACCGGCGGATTTGATATCTCAGCTCCGCCAGCGCTTCGTAGTCAGGAGATGCGAGCGCCGTTGCGCGGGTGCTGGTTGCAGATGCTTTCTTTTGTTCCTTATCGGATAGCATGCACGAATAATTACATCGTAACACGATATAATATGAATCCTTCGGGTCGCTGGCCACGTACCTTCCTCACCATTTAGAATCCCTAGTCCACCCAATTTCATTTGGAACCGAGGATGAACCTTGATCCCACGCTATACCCGCCCCGAAATGGGCCGCATTTGGAGTGAAGACAACCGATTTCGCAACTGGCTGAAAGTCGAACTCGCGGCCACTGAAACGTTATCCGAAGCCGGCATGGTGCCTAAGGATGCCGCCCGCACTTTACGCAATCGGGCGGATTTTAACCTCGAACGCATCCATCAGATCGAGGCTGAAGTCCGTCATGACGTGATTGCCTTTACTACGTCTGTCGCTGAAATCGTTGGTCCCGCCGCCCGCTGGTTTCACTATGGCCTCACTTCGAACGATGTGGTGGATACCGCACAAGCGTTGCTGATTCAGGAAGCATCCGGTATTATCGCGGCGGACCTCGAACGGCTCTCGGAAGTCTTGGAGCGTCGCGCTTGGGAGTTCAAAGATACTCCGATGATTGGGCGCACGCATGGTATCCATGCCGAGCCCATCACGTTTGGTTTCAAACTAGCCAATTGGTATTCCGAAGTGCAGCGCGATATCGCTCGCTTCAAACTTGCAGCAGAAGACATGCGGGTGGGCAAATTCTCGGGAGCGGTCGGTACTTTCGCATATCTCAGCCCAGAACTCGAAGAGAAAATGTGTGCGCGCCTCGGGCTTAAAGCTGCAGCCGTTTCTTCGCAGGTAATACAACGCGACCGCCACGCTCACTATCTGGGCACACTAGCAGTCATCGCTTCGACGCTCGATAAAATCGCCATTGAAATCCGGCATCTTCAGCGCACCGAAGTCCGCGAAGCCGAAGAGTTTTTCAGCGAAAAGCAAAAGGGCTCGTCTGCCATGCCGCATAAGCGCAACCCCGTGACCAGCGAGCAAATCAGCGGACTTGCTCGCGTCGTTCGCGGCAACGCGCAGGCAGGATACGAAAATGTCGCTCTGTGGCACGAGCGCGATATTTCGCATTCTTCCGCAGAACGCGTCATCATTCCCGACTCAACAACTCTTGCGGACTACCTTTTACAGAAGACCGCCAACCTGATTGACACCATGTTTGTCTATCCCCAACGCATGCTCGCCAATCTCGAAACCACCGGCGGCCTCGTCTTCAGCGGCCAGCTTCTACTCGATCTCGTCGAAC
>Ga0187847_10002670_pt1 | contig 14212 bp, 15 predicted proteins | sample June2016WEW_4_10_FD_132458 | JGI IMG/M metagenome (GOLD analysis project Ga0187847, IMG submission 132458) | Peatland microbial communities from SPRUCE experiment site at the Marcell Experimental Forest, Minnesota, USA - June2016WEW_4_10 | ecosystem: Environmental > Terrestrial > Soil >...
ACAAACAGGACTATCCGCGGGCGCTAAAGCTTGCATTGCCCCGTCTACGCAAAGGGGGGTTGTTCGTCGCTGATAACGTTTTGTGGAGTGGTCGGGTCACGGATAAGAAGCCCGACGACAAGACGCGCGCGATTTTGCAATTCAATCGCGCGCTTTATGATTCCACTGAATTGGTTACAACAATATTGCCGGTAAGAGACGGATTGGCAGTCTCGGTGAAGAAGTAAGGCGAGACTAGCGGTGATCGTCCGCGTCCCAATTGTGTTCGGTCTCCCAGCGATGTTCCTTGCCATTCCACCATTGGTGATATTTGTCCCAGCAGCGCTGACGTTCTGCGCTCAAATCTCGTCGCCGGTCATCGGCCTCATGGCTGCGCTCGCCGTTCTTGGCAATCGCGCGATCCAAATTTGCCTCAGCCTTTTCGACGGCGTGCTGGCAATGCGAACGGTCGTCGGCGCGCACTTGCGCAGGATTCGCCACAAACAGCGCCAGACTCGTCGCCAGAGCTGCTATTGTCACTCCTGAAGAAAATTTCTTTAACATTTAGACTCCTTTCACTCCCAGAAGTCTATCGGCCGCGCGCAGGACACTTCGATACGGTGGAAACTTGAAAAGCCAGTAGAAGATACCTGAGATCGATGGCGCGCGGTCCTGGCTAGATGGACTTGACAGGAATTGCCATTAAGTCTTCGACTAAGCCGACTTCTTCTTGCAGGAATGGTTCGGCGTAAGTGACTCCGCCTAACATGCCGTAAAACCGCGCCATGGCTTCAATTCTTGACCGAATCTCAGCTCGTGCAGGGAAGAGATCTTTGCCGGCTTCCTGATCGTTAAATTGGGTTTTATAAGCCATCAGCGACTCAAACCGCGCCTCAAATTGTTCGGTGATGTCCACGACAAACGTAGGGCGAATGTCGTAATAGAGTGTCGCGTAGATAATTTTAAAAGGGCGATGCGCCGTGATCTGTGCGGACGGCGAACTTGGCGCAATGGTACTGGCAATTGCACCCGCCACGTTGCTGAATGCGGAATTGTTAATAGCCTGGTTTACGTCAAGTTTCGCTAGCCCAGCCAGGAAGCAAGCTTCGTAGCCGAGAATTGAGGCGGTGTAGTGGTCGGGATGGCGTCCCTTCCAATACGGCAGAATGACCACTCGCGGCTTCTGTTGGCGAATGGCTTGCGCCACTTTCAAGCGGTTTTCCCAAGTATTTTCCACTCGCCCATCGGGAATATCGAGCGCGTCCCGCCAGGTTGTTTTTAGAATTCTTGCGGCGTCTTCTGCTTCGCTGGCGCGATCTTCGGCCGACCCGCGCGTACCCATCTCGCCGCGTGTCAGGTCCAAAATGCCTGTGCGATGACCAAGTTCGGCCATCTTGAGCAAAGTGCCGCCGCAGGTTTGCTCTACATCATCGCGATGAGCGGCTATCGCTAAAACATCGAGAGAGGAAGACATTCAGGCTAGATTTCCTTGCTCAATCACAACATTCTCCCGCACGATTAGGTGATTGGCAGCGATGTCCTTAAGCGTCGGCAACAGACGCATTACATGCTCGTCGGTATCTACAAAAATTATGATGATGGGGAGCTTTCCACCGGCATCGACCAAGTGGCTGGTTTCCACGCGATGTCGTCCAACAAAACCTGCGGCCCCGTGCAGCGCAATCGCCGCGTAGGCATTTTCCTTGCGAAGGTAGTTGAGGATCTCCATGTGCATCGGCTTACCGTGCCAGCGGTCGCCCTCGGACAAATAGATTGTGACTTGAACTGCCATCTCATTTGGCATTTTATAGCACCCTCGCCAATGCCATTCCGGCAACGGCTCCCGCCAGGCACAAGAGATTGCTGGCAATCATGTTTGCTGCCATCAAGTGCCATTGGCCTTGCTCAAATAGCGCCATGCTCTCGAAGGCGTAACTGGAAAATGTCGTGAATGCTCCGCAAAAGCCAACCACCACCAAAAGCCGCCAGCGCGGATCGAGGATGACTCTTTCGCTGGCGTAGATCATGAAAAATCCCACAATCGCGCTACCCACGACGTTAATGAACAGAGTCCCCCAAGGGAAGGCGGAGCCGATAAGGCGTACCGAATAACGGCTGATTAGGTAGCGCGCATTGGCGCCGAAAATCGCGCCCAGTGAAATAACAAGCAGATTAGCTAGTTGTTCTTTCACGACAGAGTTCTCCCCTACAGAGTGTGTAGGAGTTATCAGCCTGAACCATCAATTCCGGCTCAGGCGGTTAAGGCGAACTCCATCGCCATGCGATATTTTTACCACAGAAAGCGAAAAGTCAGACGTTACTTCTTGCGCTCCACCAAGAATCGCGCCAGAGACTTGAGCGGGTCGGCTCTGCTCCCGAAAGAGTCCAACGCGATGAATCCTGTTTCGACCAATGCGTCCGCCTTCTTTAACGACCCTTCAATGCCAAATAGCGAGGGGTATGTGGCCTTCTCTGCCGCCGTATCTTTTCCGGCGGTTTTGCCCAACTGCTCGGAAGTCTGGGTGACATCCAGTACATCGTCCACAATTTGAAAAACGAGTCCGATGGATTGCCCAAATGTCCGCAGCTTCGCGACATCTGTGTCCCCTGCGCCTGCGAAAAGGCCACCGCTGACCACGCTCGCCGTGATCAAAGCGGCGGTTTTCGATCGATGAATGTACTCCAGCGTTTCCAAATTCGGCTTGGTGTGCTCGGCCTCCAAGTCCACCACTTGGCCGCCAATCATGCCATCCACTGTGCCTGTTCTGCGCGCAATTTCTTCGACAATTTTTACACGCGCCGTCGGCGGACAATTCAACATTGAGAGTACTTCGTACGCCTGGGTCTGTAGCGCGTCACCCGCGAGAATGGCAATTGCCTCTCCAAAAACTTTGTGGCAGGTCGGGCGCCCACGGCGTAGATCATCATTGTCGAGGGCTGGCAAGTCATCATGAATCAAAGAATAGGTGTGGAGCATTTCGAGCGCCGCGCCCAGATTTTCAACGCCCGGCGGCCGCGTTCCGGCAATCATGGTTCCAGCTTCCATGCACAAAATTGGGCGAATGCGTTTTCCGCCGGCGAAAACGCTGTGTCGCATAGCTTTATGAATGGAAACTGGTCGCGTCGTTTCCGGCGGTAAAAGACGCTCTAGTGCCGAATCCGCAAGGATTCTTCCTCGTTCCAAAATGTCTTTGAGCATGAAAAACGAGTATAGCAAGGCAGAGCAGAAGAATGGTCGGGTAACGCTATTTGCGATTGGGAAGATCTTCCACGGGTTCGAACGGTTCCGCGTGAAGCTTGCCATTTTGCTTCAGTAGAATCTCGACCTTGCCTTCGGCCTCTTCCAACGATTTGCGGCAGGCACCGGAGAGCTTCATGCCTTCTTCGAAGAGGGTGAGCGATTTCTCCAGCGACACTTCGCCTTTCTCGAGCTCCTGCACGATCTTGTCGAGCCTTATGAGGCAATCTTCAAATTTCTCCACAGAAAACTCCTGAACGGATTTTACTCTCTTCTTCCAGCCCTGAAGTCGCTTTTTGGGTTCAGCGAACCGCGGCGCGTTCGGTTGCGGCGGACGTTCCTCCAAGAGCCTCAAGTACATCCACAGCGGATGTATAGCGTCCGTTCGGTGCACTGATTTGCGCGCCCTGAACGATGGAGTGCACCGCGATCAGCATTTCGCGAGCGATCGCGATGCCTTCCTCGCGAGCGGCTTGCGGCGACGATGCGCGCGACATGCGATCAAGGATCGAATCAGGAACCGAAACTCGCAATTCATTTTTCATGAACTCTGCGTTGCGAGCGCTCACCAGCGGCCAGATGCCTGCGACCACCGGGATCCGGCAGTGTTCAATACGCCGTAGAAAAGTTTCGAGCAAGGCAAGATCGAAAACAGGCTGTGTTACAGCATATTCGGCGCCTGCCTCAACTTTATACTCGAAGCGACGGATTTCTTCTTCCATATCAGGCAGGCCTGGGTTGGCGCCGATGCCGATGACGAAGCTGGTCCCGGTGCCGATGGGGTTGCCTCCGATATCGAGACCTCGATTCAGATTATGCACAATGTTGACCAGGCCGATGGCATCGACGTCGAAGACCGCTGTGGCATCGGGATAGTCGCCCATTTTTGGCGGATCGCCGGTGATGCAGATGAGATTCTTGATCCCTGTCGCGGCAGCACCCAATAGGTCAGACTGCATTCCGAGGACATTGCGGTCCCGGCAGGTGAAGTGCAGGATAGTTTCGACTCCGACTTCTTGCTGGATCAGCAACGACAATGCCTGATTGCTGATCCGTGCGGAAGCGCGCGGGCTATCGGGGATGTTGATCGCATCCACACCCACCGATTTCAAGAAGCGCGCACCCTCGACTTCCTTGCGGATGTCAGTGCCTTTCGGCGGCACGATCTCAACCATGGTGAAGAATTCGCCGGTGGCGATTTTGGCGCCGAGACGTGACCGCTTTTCAATCGATACCGAGGGCGCAATGACCGGCTTGGCTTCTGCCGAGGCATGAACGGACGGTGTTTTGGCGCGGGCTTCACTCACGCGCAGAGCCGATTTCATCACCCGAATGTGATCGGGCGTGGTGCCGCAACATCCGCCGACGAGTCGTACGCCAGCCGTGACAAACTTGCGGGCATAACTCGCCATGTACTCGGGAGAACAGAGATAGATGTTTCTTCCTTCGACGTTGCGGGGCACTCCGGCGTTCGGCTGCGCAGAAAGCGGCAGGGAAGTGGCTTGCCGCACTCGCTCAATGGCGTCGAGCATATCAACCGGGCCTACACTGCAATTGCAACCGATTACATTGGCACCCCATTCTTCCAGTCGAGGCGCAAAAATTTCTGGAGTGGAGCCATCGAGACAGTTGCCGTCTTCGTCGATAGTCACCTGGGCGACGACCGGAATCTCGGGATTTACGTCGCGAGCCGCGAGAATGGCCTGATGTAGTTCCTCGAGAGAACCGAAAGTCTCAAGGATCAGCAGATCTACGCCGCCATCAATCAGGGCCTTTATCTGCTCGCGAAAAGATTCCCGTGCTTCCTCGCGCGAAGTCTTGCCCAGGGGCTCAATGCGAATTCCGAGCGGACCAACGGCGCCAGCAACCCAAACGTCAAAGCTTTTTGCCGCGTCTTTGGCCAGCTTTGCGCCCGCTAGGTTGATGTCATATGCTTTGTCAGCGAGACTATGGCGCGACAGCCGGAACGAATTGCCGCCGAAAGTGTTAGTTTCAATCACTTCGGCGCCGGCTTGCAGATACTCGTGATGAACGCCGCGAATCAACTCGGGCTGCGACAGGTTTAGTTCGTCATAGCACCGGTTGATAAAAATGCCCTTCGCGTACAGCAAGGTGCCCATGGCGCCATCGCACAGCACAGGGCCGTTCTTGAGCCGTTCGAGGAAGTTGCCAGCCATAATGAGTGTTAATCTTGAGGATACAAGAGCGAAGCGGGTTTTGCATCACTGGATAGTTATGGAGCTTGGAAGAACCAAAAAACTGCTCTGGTATAATCCAATTTCTCGCATCTAAATTCTTGTCCTTCATGCTCTTCGGAGTCTCAGGTTTGAAAAAAATTGTATTTTCATGGGTTGCGATTTTTGTCGCGGGGGCGCTGCTTGCGTCCTGTGGCGGCGGCGGATCAAAGACGACTGGCAGCGGACTAAGCTATCGGGCGTTTATCTCCAATCCTCTGTTTGCGGGTGTTTCCCCGGTGCTGCAAATTGTTAATGCGCAAAATGACTCGCTGTCGCCGAGCACGATCAGCCTGAGCGGACAATTAACCCAACCCGGCATGATGACGCTTTCTCCGAATAAGCGCTATTCACTGGTCTATAGCCCGACCAGCCCTACCGTCGTGCTCATAGATAACACCACAGAGGCTTTGGCGACCTCCAGCAGCGGAGGGAATACAAGTTCGATCAGCCTGCCCGGTTTGTCTGATAGCATGTTCATCGCGAGTGACAATGCGACAGGTTACGTGGCGGTGCCTGCCGCCCCGAATCAGAACGGGCAATTGCCCGGCGCAGTATTCCAGTTGCAGCTATTGGGCAGCACAATCTCGGCGACGGTTCCCATACCGAGTGCGCATTATATAGCGCCCAGCAACGACAGCAATTCGATTCTTGTATTCAGTGACAACTCGGATGCGATTAACATAATTAGTCCCATCCTGGTCGGCACAAATTCGAATCCGGTAACCCTGGTGCAAAGCCCGAACCTTGACCGTCCTGTCGGAGCTATTTTCAGCCAAGATGATTCAGTTGCGTATATTTTCAATTGTGGCCCCGAATGTGGAGGCAAGCAGGCAGGTATTGCGGTAATGCAGATGAGTGACCATAGCGTCGGCACGCCAATCGTGCTGGGTGGCGCGACCATAGGATTACTTAGTGGATCCATACTCTACGTCGCAGGTTCCCCGCCAGGTACCCTCTGCGGTTCGAGCACCGCAGCAAAAAACTGTGGCGTGCTGAACATGATCAACACTACCTCGATGACCCTGATCAACTCCGCTCCGATTTTAATAACGGATGGCTGGCACAACCACTTGGAATTGAGCGCTGATGGGCAGCTTTTCATCGGCTCTCATACGTGCTCAAGCGTGAATATTTCCGGCGGAGAAATAAGAGGATGTCTGACCATTTACAATTCAACTGCCGAAACAACAGTTTTTCCGGCATTCGTGGGCGACGTTACCGGCATCGCCCCGATTCTGGGGCGTCAGATCGTTTATGTCGTGCAGAACGGTGTTCTAAATATTTTCGATACGACCACTGACCAAATTGAAGTACAGAATCCGCAACCGCTCTTCATCGGCGGTCTGCCCTATGACGTGAAATACGTGGATGCGCCGATTCCCAATTAATGGGCTGGTTCCATAATAAGTTGATGCGCTTGCGCCCTAGCGACTGCGTTTTGCGTGTAGGGTAGCGAAAATGTGAACCCTTCGTACCATGCTTTCCATTGATCCATGTAATAAGGGCTAAGGGGATTGCCAGCCTCGCCAGTCACGACATTCAGCGTGGTTCGGTCCAGGTTTGCCAGATCGACCGTCATCCGCTCGGATGGTCCATGCGTGGGCGACACTGCTTTGACCGTGTAAGGGCTGCCTGATTGCGGCTGCATACCTGGCCCTGCCCAGGCACGAAGAATCGGAATTCGCCCCAGGATTGGATGCTGAATGGTCACGGCGTTTACCCGGCCCCATTGCCATGACGAGAAGTTTGAGGACAATTTAGGGTCTTGGAGCGTGGATTGGAGAGCCGCGCTAAGCAGTTCATCGTAAGTGGCATAGCCCCCCGGCAGCCATCTTTTCGGCTCCTGGCGAAGGACATTTTCCAACCAGACCGTTCTCATCATCCATTTGTAGCTGGTCCAGTTCAATGTCGATTCAGATTCGGAATCGCCTGTAAGCTTGGGCGCGAGCAATAGATGAACCAGAGCCTCTCGAGCCCGCACCGCGATAACGGGAGCCGCAGAAGAGGCGCTCATACGTCCATCCCAATTTCGCAGGATATCCGCCGCATTCTTTATATTTAGCGGGGCATTCTTGCTGCGGTCCACGGCAGAAACCAAACGGTTGGCGATGAAGCGATCAAATTCGGAGCTGATGTCGGTTTGCAAAGAGAGCATATCCGCCGCCGAAAATATTTTGCCCGATTCCAGCACTTGATAGATTCGAGCAGTCCGCCAGGGCGGTTCCCATTCCGAGCTGATGGAGTAGGGATAGTTATCGGGCGCGACGCGCCCATTCGCCGTAGCGATAATTCCCGACGGGGGATTAAATGTGCTTGGCAGCTTGTCGAACGGAATGTAGCTCGTCCACTCGAACTTGTCAGTGGACCCATCTTCCGGGAGGCTTCCGTCACCGGAAGCGCGAACAGGAATTTTACCCGTCGTTTGATACCCGATGTTGCCCTCAACGTCGGCATAAACGACATTTTGAGCTGGCGCGTCGAGTTGCGAAAATGCCTGACGAAATTCCGTCCAGTTCTGGGCTGAATCAACCGCAAAAAATGGATTGCGCACTCCGTCATACAACGTCCAGCGCAAGGCAATCGGGCGCGACTCGCCTGGATAAAGCTCATTAACAACTGGTCCATGGCGGGTGACGACAACATCTAGGACCTCATCGGCCTTACCCTTAACTTTAATGACCTCGCGCCGACGCAGCGGCGGCTTCCACCCCTCCGGCGTCAGGTAGTTGCCGTCGTCGTTGAAAGTCTCATGGTAAGCGTCTTCCACTGTAGGCCCGACGTTAGTAAAGCCCCATGCGATACGTTGATTGTGACCCACGACGACATATGGCATCCCAGGGAGTGTAATGCCCGCTGCATCGAAATTCCCTGAACGCAGATGCGCTTCATACCAGAGATTTGGCATCTGATGGCCCAAATGCATGTCATTCGAAAGCAGAGGCTTTCCGGTTGTGGTATGTCCGCCAGAAACGACCCAGTTATTGGAGCCAATGATGAGCCGATCGTCTGTGTCCGCTGTATCGAAGCCATCCACGTCGAACGGTACGCGAGGTATTTCGCCAAGGCTAGCGACCGAGGCATCTGAGCCTGAGTCGTCTTCATCGTCATCGTCTCCGTCACTGATTGGCTCGGCCCTCGAATGCGAAACCGTTGGAGGCCGGTCGTGTGATGACAAGTTAACGAAAAGATCGGCAGTCAACTCCGGGCCAAGTTTTGCCAATATTTTCTCGCGGACCAGGGCTTGATCGGGAGGAGTGCTCAGGTCTTCAACCATTTGGGCAGCAATTAGTGTTGAATCCTCCGGAACCCAGGGTTGCGGGTTGTAACGAAGTATGCGGAATTCGAAAGGAAGCTTGTTGCTGTGGGTTTGAATATACGCGTTCACGCCGCGGGCGTAGGCTTCAAAATGAGATCGCACTTCTGGAGAAAATTGTTGGAGTGTAAGCTCGGCCGCCTGGCGTAAGCCCAGAATCCGCTGCTTGCGGTCGTGCTTTACCAGGTCTTCGCCTAAAATTTCGGCAAGGTTGCCGCCGGCAAAGCGGCGCATGCCGTCCATCTGCCATAGCCGATCCTGTGCCGTGATGAAACCCTGAGCGAAGAAAAGATCGTCGAGATTCGCTGCATAAATAGTTGGGACGCCTTGCGCGTCGCGAGAGACGGTTACACGTGCTGACAATCCAGCGACCTGAAGAGTTCCATCAGTCTCGGCCAAACTTGAGCGAACGATTGCATAAACCCAGGCCCCCAAGCCAAGTGCTGCCACCAACACAATCAATGTGAAAATAGAAACGGCGCGACCCCAGCGTCGATGCTTGCGGGTAGAAGTCAAAGCGTTCTCGATACGAAACATGCCACCCCAATATTAAGTTGACGTGACATGAAGATACAAATTCGCGTGGAAGAATAGCTCCCGCCGACGAAACTGATTCGCTTATTGCATCCTCTGCGTGGTTCTGGTACCTTCGCGCAGAGTTTTTAGTCCACAAAATGTGCTACTAGGGGGCGTTATGGCATTCTGCTCGGGTTGCGGAGCGCAGATGAATGAGGGCGTGGCTATCTGCCCGGCGTGCGGACGCGCGGTTGGAAGCGCGCCCACGGCGCAGGCTTCCGCGGGAGGTTTGGCCGACAACGTCGCGGGCGCCTTAGCCTACGTGACGATAATCCCAGCGATTATTTTCCTGGTTCTTGAGCCGTTCAATCGTAGCCGTTTTGTGCGATTTCATGCCTTCCAAAGTTTGTTTTTCGCGCTGGCGTGGGTTGTTTTGTCGCTTGCCATGAATGTTGTTGCGCATGTGCCGATCTTTGGATGGTTGACCCTTCTACTGTGGCCGATCATCGGACTTGCGGGATTTATTATTTGGCTGGTCCTGGTTTTGAAGGCTTACCAGGGGCAAATGTTCAAGTTGCCGGTGATCGGTGATCTTGCCGAGAAACAAGCCGGAGCCTAAGCCCCTCTGCATAACCCCTCTTTCGATTCGCTGTCATTGCTGATACGCTGTTGAATTCGATTTCCGAGTTCGGGAGCGTTCGTTTGAAGGTTCGGGTTTTCTTCCATGATCGTTGCTTTGACGGCGCGTGTTCGGCTGCGCTCTTTTCCCGTTTCTATCGCGAACGCATCCGTAGCGATGTCCATTTTGTTTTTTCCGGTCTGCTCCATCGAGCTGGCGCCCTGTTTAACGAAAAGGATTTTGACGGCGACGAAAATGGCATCGTGGACTTTAAGTATTCCAGTTCTCCCAAAATCACTTGGTGGTTCGATCATCACGAGAGTGCATTTCTAAGTCCCGCCGACGCAGCCCATTTTGAGCAAGATCAGAGCAATCGCAAGTTTTACGATCCGAGTTTTAAGTCCTGTACGCGGTTCCTTGCCATGATTGCGGAAGACCGTTTCGGTTTCAACCCAGAGGCGGTGGCAGACATGATTCGCTGGGCTGACATTGTGGATGGCGCCATGTATCCAGACGCACGGACCGCCGTAGAAATGAAAGAACCAGCAATGAAGCTGACGATGGTGATCGAATCTTCGCAGGATGCAAGTTTCGGGCCGCGATTGATTCCGCTTCTCGCGACCCAGTCGTTAGGAGAGGTTTTGGAAGCGCCATTTGTAGCGCCGTTACTGCCGCCTTTACTCGATCGGCACCAACGTTCCATCGACATTCTTAAAGAACGCATTGAGTCGAAAGATGGCACGCTATTTTTCGATGTGACTGATTACGAATTGGAAGGCTATAACAAATTCGTTCCCTACTACCTTCATCCGGAATCTGTTTACAGCGTAGGTTTGAGCAAGAGTAGTTTTCGTGTCAAAGTCTCGGTGGGGTCTAATCCTTGGGCTCCTTCGGAGCCTGTAGTCAATTTGGCCAGGATTTGCGAAAGATATGGCGGAGGCGGCCATGCCCGTGTTGGCGCGATCTCTTTTGATGTCACCCAACACGACGCTGCCCGCAGGGCGGCTCAGGAAATCGTGCAAGAACTTCGCGCCAGCATGCGGGAACGAGCGTAGCTACGAGGCGTTTGGGGTTTTGGGTGGAACAACCATCAAATTCAACCGTGGTCTTGCTGGAAGCCAAGAGCCTGGGCCGCGCAGTGAACGCCAGAATTCTCGTACAGGATGTGAATTTCACTCTGCGGCGAGGAGAAGTGCTTGCCATCACGGGCCCGAGCGGTGCGGGTAAGAGCTCGCTGCTACGTTTGCTCAACCGCCTCGATGAGCCCACGAGCGGAACTGTGTACTTTGCCAGCGAAGACTATCGCAAAATCGAACCTCGTGAACTTCGTCGTAGAGTGGGGATGGTCACTCAGCGACCATATCTATTCCCCGGAACTGTTGCCGGAAACCTAAATTTTGGGCCACAACAATGTGGAGAGACTTTGAAACGCGTAGCCCTTGAACAACTCCTCGAGCAAGTGGGGCTTGGCGGATTTGCCGATCGTGATGTCGCAAACTTGTCGGGCGGGGAAGCACAGAGAGTATCGCTGGCGCGTACTTTGGCCAATCAGCCTGAAGTCGTGTTGCTGGATGAGCCGACATCCTCGTTGGATGAGGCCTCAAGGGGAGAGGTGGAAGCTTTGCTCCTTCGTGTAGTGCGCGAACGCGATCTCACTTGCGCGATCGTCACGCATGACGCAGTTCAAGCGATGCGAGTCGCACAAAGAACCTTGGTCATGAACGTCGGTAGAGTTGTGCGAGACGGCCCCACAGCCGAGGTCTTACATGCTTAAGCATTGGTTCACAGGCCAACTGCAACTGGGATTCGCGCAGGCTCTGGCGACGGGGTTTACAGCTCTGATAGTTGTTTTGCTGGCGCGAAGTCGCGGCATTCATCTCGTAAGTGAAACTTCGATCGCGATGCTGCGCGGCATCGTGCAGATTGTAACCGTCGGCTCAATTCTGGTTTTGTTGTTGCATGCGCCAAGCTGGATCGGAGGAGTTGTTCTTGCGGCCATGATGGCTGCTGCCGGGCAAATTTCAGGGCGGCGCGCGAAGGGCGTGCCGGGGGCATTCGCGATCTCAACGTGGGCGATTGCCTGCGGAGCGGGATTCGTAATCGCCGTGATGACTTGGCTGGGAGTAATCGAAACGGCGATTACTTCTTTAGTTCCTGTCGGCAGCATGGTGATCGCAAATGCCATGAACACAAACAGTTTGGCGCTCAACCGATTCCGTTCGGAAGTGTTGGGGCACATTGGCGAAATCGAGACTGCCTTGGCTCTTGGCGCGGAACCGCAAGCCAGTGTCGCCCCCTATGTGCAAGCCTCGTTTGAGGCAAGTTTGATTCCGGCACTCGATTCCATGCGATCGCTGGGGATCGTTTGGATTCCCGGTCTTATGGCGGGCATGTTGCTTTCGGGGGCGCGTCCTCTTTACGCTTCGATTTATCAATTCGTCGTACTGGCGATGATCTTTACCGCTTCTGCGATCACGTCTTTAGTCAGCGCCATGTTGATTCGGGCAAGAATTTTCACTCCGGCACAACAACTCGCGCTCCAAGCTGGGAGATAATAAGGCATGGGCGTGAGCATGGGACGTGGCGAAAGTTATGCTGCTTCCGAACACGGCAGGCACGCCCAGGTTCTGCGCGCGGTTGCCTCCCTTGAACTGGTAAAGGGTCTCGCTGTCTTCATCGGAGGCTGTAGTGTCCTATTTCTCATTCACAAAGATCCCTGGGATATTGCCAATAACTTTCTCCGAATGCTTCACGTCAACCCGGATTGGCGTTTTTCGCAATTGGTGCTCGATTGGGCAGACAGGCTGACAGATTCCCAGCTGTGGACTGTGGCCGCATTTTCCTTTCTCTATGCGACGCTCCGCTTCGTCGAGGCATATGGGCTCTGGCGTGCCCGAATCTGGGCGGAATGGTTTGCCCTGATTTCCGGGATGATCTATTTACCTTTTGAGATTTACGCGATTCACGAAAAGCCAAACCTGCTTCACGGAACCCTCCTTCTGGTCAGTGTGGCGGTTATTCTCTACATGGCTTACCTCCGATCTACGTCCCGACGCCGGTTGCACAAAGAGCAACCAGAAGCGATGAGTTGACGAACTTATGGTGATGGGCATCGTCAAAGCGACGCGACGCTACGAGAAGTGGATCGGAGAACGCGTAGATCTTGATCGCGAGGATTTGCGTTTAAAACATCAGCTCATGTCCGAGGGGCTTTTTCCGTTCTTTCGGGCAACTTTTTATCGATGGATGCAGCTCTGGCCAAATGTTTGCCCTAAGTTAAACAACGCCCCACGCATTCTGGCGGTCGGCGATCTTCACGTCGAAAATTTCGGCACGTGGCGCGATTCCGAGGGCCGCCTAGTCTGGGGCGTAAACGACTTTGATGAAGCGGCGGTGTTGCCGTACACGCTTGATTTAGTGCGCCTGGCCGCGAGTTCCATCGCGGCGTCCAAAGAGGGGCAGCTCTCGCTTAAATTAGGGGAAGCTTGCGAAATAATGCTTTTCCAGTATCGTGAGGCGATGCAGAGTGGAGGCCGCCCCTTCGTCTTGGCGGAACAGAATAAATGGCTGCGGGATATCGCGACTAGCGAACTGCGCGACCCAGAGCATTTCTGGCAGAAAATGGACGGGCTTAAAAAGATCAAGGGTACAATCCCGGCAGGCGCGAAAAAAGCGTTACGCACATTATTGCCCGAGCACGACTTCGAGTGGCATGTGGTGAAACGAGTTGCTGGCGCGGGCAGCCTTGGTCATCCACGGTATGTTGCGGTCGCCTATTGGCGGGGTGGTCAGATCGCCCGAGAGGCAAAAGCGCTCGGGCCTTCCGCGGTCTATTGGGCTGAGGGCAAGAGCGGTCCGAAACGATTGAGCTATGAGTCCGTCATGGATCACGCCGTTCGTTGTCCAGATCCATTTGTTCGAATTCACAAACGATGGCTGGTCCGGCGCCTTGCCCCGTATTGCTCACGCATTGAGCTTGCAGTCCTACCGAAAGAACGCGATGAACTGAAGTTGCTTTCCGCAATGGCGTACGAGACAGCGAATATCCATTTGGGAACGCGAGGTGCGCGTAACCAAATTCTTCGACACTTGAAACGAGTCAAGGCAGGTTGGTTGCTCGCGGGTGCAGAAGCAATGATAAAGGCGATCACACAGGACTGGAAAGAATGGCGCAAGGCGTTTTAAGGAAACGAAGCCGGGTCTCTTGTATTCTGGTTACTCTCCCATAACTTTCACGATGACACGTTTCTCGCGTTGCCCATCAAATTCAGCATAGAATATCCGCTGCCATCGTCCGAGATCGAGTTTGC
>Ga0187847_10002673_pt1 | contig 14211 bp, 5 predicted proteins | sample June2016WEW_4_10_FD_132458 | JGI IMG/M metagenome (GOLD analysis project Ga0187847, IMG submission 132458) | Peatland microbial communities from SPRUCE experiment site at the Marcell Experimental Forest, Minnesota, USA - June2016WEW_4_10 | ecosystem: Environmental > Terrestrial > Soil > Wetlands...
GAGATGCGCACGCCGGAGAAGGCCTGGGCGGTGGCGCACAAGCTGCTGCACAAGGCGGCGATGCGCCTGCGGGCGGCGCACTTGTGGGCTAGCAGCATTGGCCTCGCCATCGGCTTTGCCGGTCCGCGCGGCGAGCGCGGCCCGGTCAGCAACTTTGGCGTGCCCAAGAAGGGATGGAAGAGCGAGCTCAAGCTCAGCGAGTGCCAGGACAACCAAACCCTCATCGCCGCCCTCGCCCGCCTCTGGGCCAGCAAACCCGCAGGCGAAGACTTCGCCCACCCCTACTTCATCGGCGTCCACCTGAATGGCCTCGTGCCCGACCGGCTGCACTCGCTCAACCTCTTCGACGGGACGGAAGACGACCAGAGCCGGGCGCGCCTGCTGGCGGCCATGGATGCGCTCAACAACAAGTACGGCATGAGCACGCTGGCCCCGGCCACCATGCTGACCGCCTTCAAAGCCGCGCCCACGCGGATTGCGTTTCACACGATTCCAGACCGGTTCTGAATGCCTGACCCTTGCCGTTGACAAAATGTTGGGAGAGAAAACAATCGAATGGAGCGACTGAATGAATCGACGCCTGGATCGCCGGCCATCCGAGCATTGCACTTCCGCGCCCGAACCGGAGCAGTCCTGCTCAAACCGCGGAAACGGCAGCTCGCGCTTGCGCTCTCGGCGCGGACCGGGCGACGGACGTTCTTTCGCGATCGAAACTAATTGGCGGGCACACGGCGCTCGATTGCCGGATCACCAACTCCGGTTTGATCAGGATGCGGCGCGGCTTCAACTCCGCATTTTCGATACTGGCCAAAATCTCCGTGGCGGCCAGCCTGCCCATCCGGATCAATGGCTGATGGATGGTCGTCAGGGAAGGATGAACGATGGTTGCCGCTGGAACATCGTCAAACCCCACCACCGAAATCTCTTCGGGAATCCGCTTGCCCGCGTCGCGGAAGGCGTTGATGGCGCCGATAGCCGACAGATCGTTGAACGCCAGCACTGCGGTGAATTTCTGCGACGCTTTCAACAACTGACTGCCCGCGATATATCCCTCGCGAATGGGGCTTAGCCCATCGTCGATGCGCTCCAGTTGAACGATATTCTCCTTATGGATATGCAAGCCCATCCCTCGCATAGCCGCCACGCAGGCATCCCAGCGCGACTCTGCGTCGCTCGATCCCGTGTGCCCTTTCAGGAAGCCTATCTCGCGATGCCCCAGCGCATGAAGATGTTCTAGCGCCAGGCGAATGCCATGCGCATTATTCACCGTAATATGCGTTATCGGAAGATCGCTTTCCAAACTTCCGATGGAAACCAGCGGAAGAACCGATCCACCAGCGACGGGGGTGTTGATCAGGATCACGCCCTCGGCGCCGCGTTCGGCAAAGACCTCGAGCCGCTGGCGTATCCGATCACGGTCCCAGTGGTGGCTGGAAACAAAATAAAGGTAGTTGCGCTCGATCAGCAGGCGCTCGATGCCGTTGAATATTTCCGAGTCGTATCCGCTGCTCAGTTCGGGGGCGAGAACGCCGACCATGTGGCTGCGCTTGTTGTTGAGCATGCGCGCAAAATAGTTGGCCTTGTAGTTGAGCTCGGCGGCGGCCTTCAGCACGCGTTCGCGGGTTTCCGGCGTGAGTCCCTGGGCCACGGGCGAGTTGTTGAGCACCAGGGAGACGGTAGTACGGGAGAGCCCCAGGTAGGCGGCCAGATCGCGCAAACTAACTGGTTTAGCTGGGGCGGCGACGGGCGGGACAGGTCCACCGGCGCGATGTTTTGATTTACGCACAAGACGATAATACCAAAAAGCGCTTGACATCTGAGCGAGTAAAATATTAGAGTTTCAATGGCTCTTAACCTGGTTTAATAAACTGGTTGTGAAATCGGCAATAAACCGGTACAGCCCACTGAGGCGCATACCGACCCGACAAAATGGCCGGGCGGAGATGGATGCGCACAGCAGCCGTGCGATTTCGCGCGGTTTTTGGAGGATTTCCATGACGCACAAGAAACTTCTGGCCATGTTTGCGCTCTTTGCGCTTATCGTGGCTGTACCCATCTTCGCGCAATCGGATCGCGCCACCATCGCTGGCACCGTCAAGGATTCGTTGTCGGCAGTGATGACCGGAGTCCAGGTCAGCGTAACCAACGTGGGCACCAACGCCGTTGAGACCGTAACCACTGACAACGCCGGTGATTACCGGGTTGGCAACCTGCCGGTTGGCAACTACACCGTCAGCTTTTCCAAGAATGGATTCAAGACGCTGGAGCGCAAGGGCATTACCTTGCTGATCAGCCAGGTCGCGGAGATCGATGCCACGCTGCAGTTGGGCGGGACGACCGAATCCATCGTCGTCACCAGCGCGGCGCCAATCCTGCAGACCGACGATTCCCAGGTTTCCACCAACCTGGACGCCGAGGCGGTGAGCGAGCTTCCGTTGACCGTGCAGGGCAGTCGCAATCTCTCCAACTTGATGTTCGATTCCGTGCCGGGCGTCGAGGGCAGCGACTACTCTTCGCACATCAACGGCGGCATGGCGATGACCAAGGAAGTGCTGATCGACGGCACCTCGGCGGTTTCGCAGTTGGGCGGCTATATCAGCGAGTCGCAGCCTCCCATGGAAGGCATTCAGGAGTTTGAGGCGGATACGGTTGGCATCAGCGCCGATGCGGGCCGCAGCGGTGGCGGCGTCTTCAAATATGAGATGAAGTCCGGCGCCAACCAGATTCACGGCTCTCTCTTTGGCTTCATGCACTCGGTCGGCCTGGATGCCCTGAGCGCCAACGCCAAGCTGGCGGCCAGCACCGCTCCCGATCCTACGTACAGGACGGCCGACCTGGCCTTGAACGAATCGCTCTCCGATTGGGGCGGCGGCTTTGGCGGCGCGATCAAGAAAAACAAGCTGTTCTACTATGGAGCCTTCGAGCGCTATATGCAGTCGAATTGGCTGCTGGGGGCTCCTTCGCGCACCGTCCCCACCGATGCGATGATGGGCCTGGATTCGAGCGGCGACTTGACGCAATTCGCCGACCTGAGCCCAATGCTAACGACCAGCGACCAGATTGCTACCGCGCGGGCGGTGAATTCCGTGGGCGTTTGCGATGGACCCGCTGTCCCCGTTTATCTTGGCGCCATTTATGCTCCAGGAACAGGCTGCATTTTTGCCAACAACCAGATCCCCACCAATCTGATCAGCACAACGACTGCTCAGATTCTCCAGCTTTATCACAAGTACTATAAGCCGGAGAACTCTCTTCAGGTCAACAACCAAGGCCCGGGCTACAACCCCGATCCGTGGTTCCACAACACGCAGAGCAGCATCAAGATGGACTACAACCTGAGCCAGAGCCAGCACATCAACGGGTCGTTTTACTGGGACTACTATCCGCGCATCAATGCCGATCAGGGCGGAGCCTGGTCGGCCACGGCCCCCTATGGCGGCCCGATGGCCAACTCCTATTGGCATGACACCACGGCGCCGGGCGCGCGCCTGAGCTATGCGGCCACCATTTCGCCGAACATGATCAACACCGCCTACGCCACCTTCAACCGCTTCCGCAATCCGAGCATTAATACCGCGGAACCGGGCAAATGGGACAGCGCTCTGAACCTGTTGAACGGCGCGGGCAATTTCCCGCTGATCTACTTCGATTCCGGCGAGTTCACCAACGGCGCGAACTACCAGAACGGCTGGAACTTCTCTTCGCTGGGCAGCCAGTTCAACGACTACTATGCCGGCAACACCTTCATCTACAGCGATGAAGTGGGATGGAGCCATCACCGCAACATTATCAAGGTGGGCGCCGAGTTCCGCGCCATGCAGTTCAACTACCACACCGATGTGGGGACGTTCACGGGCGGCTATCCGATCATCTTCGATCCCAGTACAACGGCTGGCACCGGATACCAGGTTAGCGGCAATGCCTTCGGCAGCTTCCTGCTGGGCGATGTTTACAATGCCATGAATAACAATCCCGACAACGAATACGGCCGGCGCAAGGCCTTCTCGGTTTACGCCAGCGACGACATCAAGGTGAATCAGCGCTTGACGGTGAACCTGAGCCTGCGCTGGGATTACAACAACCCCTACAAGGAGAAGTACGGCCACTGGTCAAGCTTTGAACTCAACGACATGAACCCGATCACCGGCGAGTTGGGCCAGTACGAGTATCTGACCAGCGGAAAACAATCCTTTGAGAAGCGCCAGGACTGGTTCAACTATTCTCCGCATCTTGGCGTTGCCTACAAGGTTACGGAGAAGACCGTGGCGCGCGCCAATTTCGGCGTCTTCTTCACGCCTCTGAATATGAACACCTGGGGCGGCATTCCCTATCAGCAAGCCGGCAACGTCGGTTTCCATCCCATCACCCAGGAAGGCCACTTCAATTGGGATAAAGGCTACAATCCCGTAATCACGCCACAGGCCGCTTATACGGCGGCCTATACGCAGGCTGACGTTGTCAGCGTCGATCCGCGCGCGCTCACGCCCGGCAACACCTGGCAGGGCAGCGTGGGCGTGCAGCGCCAACTGGACCGCGTAACCAAGCTGGATGTGAACTGGATTCAGAGCCGCAGCACCCACCTGCAGAGCGGGAGCTTCCAGACAAATCAGCCGACGATCGCCAACTACCAGAACCTTATTGAGAACGGAAAGCTCCCGTCCACATACAACGGATATTGGGGCGGCGCCGGTCCCGGCTGGGAAGGTGTTACACCTTATCCGCAGGCTGAGGCCGGGTATGGTCCGCTGCTCTCGGTGAATTCGCCGCTGGGCAACTCCGACTACAAGAGCCTGCAGTTCAGCGTCACCCGGCGCGCCGCAAAGGGCCTCTCTTTGCAGGCCAGCTATAACTGGTCGCGTGCTCATGGGGATGTCGACAGCGACTTCCAGGAGCAGTGGGGCATCGGTTCGCTGCAGAACATCTACGACCTGAAGGACGAGGCCAAGGACATCGCCGACTTCGATGTGACGCATATCGTCAAGGGGTATGTGATCTACAACCTGCCCTTTGGCCGGGGCAAGCAATTCGGGGCCAACGCCAGTCCAGTAATGGATGGCGTTATTGGTGGATGGACACTGACCGGCAACTTCCACTACCAAACGGGTTCGCCCATCTCTGTCCACTCCACCAACTACTATATCGGGTTCGCCTCGGTGTACATCGACATTCTTCCGGGTTGCAAGCTGACCAGCGGCAAGCCCAAGCTTAACCAGGTTTGGCTGAATTACGCCTGCTTCCAGAATCCGGTCGCAGGTGGAGCTGGAGTTGCGCCTCAATTGGGCACCGCTGGAAACTTTTTGTCGCAGGTGCGCAACCCCGGCCTGGCCACCGAGGATCTTGGGCTGCACAAGAGCCTCTCCGCCGGTCCGGACCAGCGGTACAATCTGACCTTGCGCATTGAGTTCTTTAACGTCCTCAACCGCGACCAGCTTGCCGGCCCGAACACAAATTATGGCGACCCGGTTCACTTTGGCATGATTCAGAGCTACGGCGGCCTCGGCGGGCGCGTTGGCCAGTTTGGCGCGCGCCTTACCTTCTAACCCAACCCGCAAACTTCTCCGGGCAGCCGCACACCGGCTGCCCGGAGGATGAAGGCAACGCCCTCCCCAGGGGCGGCGGAGGCGGAGCCCGTCATCTACACTTCCGTGGCGCGTTCCGCGCGGCCTGACAGACGAAAACTGGCTCTTCGATTTGGACTCGCAGTTTTTCCAGATGAATTTGGCGGCGGGTGGTGCCCGGTCGGGGAGTCCAGCCCCCGGCGCCGTGTTTCTCTCCGCGATGCGGATTCAGTGAGCGCGGGCCTACCCCAACCGATGGAGAGGATTTATAGTAGATTGCGCGTATCAATTCCTGTAGTGGGCGTTTCAAGATGATCCAGAGAGGCAAGGCCAGTGTGGAAACAGCTAAAATGACGGTTCCGTTGGCAGACCGTATCTCCCTCAAAGAAAAGATCGGATACTCGTTTGGAGATGCGGCTTCCAACCTCTATTGGAAGACCTTCGAGTGGTACCTGATTTTCTTCTACACCGACGTCTTCGGCATCTCGGCATTGGCGGTCGGCACCATGCTGATGGTCACGCGCCTTGCCGACGCGTTTGCCGATCCGGTGATGGGATCGATCGCCGACCGCACCCAGACGCGCTGGGGGCATTTCCGGCCCTATCTCATTTGGGGCGCCATCCCCTTCGCGGTGGCCGGTGTGTTCACCTTCACGACTCCCAATCTCAGTGGCGGCGGCAAGGTCGTCTACGCCTACATCACCTATAGCCTGCTGATGTTCATCTATACCTTCGTGAACATCCCATACTCCGCGCTTATGGGCGTGATTTCGCCCAACTCGATCGAGCGCACGTCGATCTCCTCGATTCGCTTTATTGGAGCCTTCACCGCCGGAACATTCATCCAGTACTTCACTTTGAAATTTGTCAAGTGGTTCGGTCAGGGCAACGAGGCGCGCGGCTGGCAGCTCACCATGGTTCTCTACGGCGTCCTGGCTATCATCCTGCTGGTGCTCTGCTTCCTAACCACGCGCGAGCGCGTAACGCCGCCGGCGGCGCAGAAGTCCGACCTGGGCCGTGACATGAAGAACCTATTCACCAGCATACCGTGGATTATGCTGGTGAGCGTGCTGCTGCTGGTTCTGGCTGCCTTCGCCGTCAAGGGCGCGGCCTCCACATACTACTTCAAGTACTATCTGCACAACGAATCGCTTGTGGGCACATTCATGGTGGTAAACGGCTTTGCATTCATAGCCGCGGTTGCCATTACCACTCGATTGACAAAAATATTCGGCAAAAAGCCGCTCTTCATCTTCGCCATCGGCGGAGGCGGCCTTGTGATTGGCGGCTTCTGCCTGCCCGGCACCAACAGCGCATACGATGTTGCTGCAACGCATATCATTTCAAGCATTATCCACGGCGTAAATGCGCTTGGCGGAATGCTGTATCACGGATTCTATTGGTCGATCAGCCCGGAGATATTCTTCATCTTCGCGCTGCAGATCCTCTCCAGCTTCGTCATCGGTTTTAACTCCCCGCTGGTTTGGGCCATGTTTGCGGATACTGCAGACCATGCCGAATGGCGCACCGGCCGCCGCAATACTGGACTGTTTTTTGCCGCGGCCATCTTCGCCACCAAGATCGGATTTGCCTTCGGCGCATGGGTATTTGGCCTGCTTCTCACGTTTTTCGGTTATGTGGCCAACGTGGAGCAGCCGGCGCGCTCCATGCATGGAATCATTCTCTGCATGAGTTGGATTCCCTGCGGCATGATGGTGTTAGCCGCGGCGCTGATGCTGCTCTATCCGCTCAGCGACACCAAGATGGTCAAGATCGAAGCCGACCTGAAAGAGCGCCGAGGTGAGATCGAACAATGAACAGGAAGCTGATTCTGTCGTCCCTCATACTGGGAGCGGCCCTCGCTGCCACTCCCGCCAAAGCCGCGGACAAAGCTCCGAAGCCCGATCTGACTGTGCAGAAATGGTATGGCAACGCCATCGACTACTCCGGCTACCGTGTGGGCCAGAGCCCGAAGTTGAAGATATTTCCCACCCATGCGCAGATTCTCGAAGACCTCACAATCCTCAAGAAGAACTGGAAGCTCATTCTTCTATATGGTGGAGACCAGCATTCCCAGGACGTGCTGGAAGTCATTGAGCAGAACAAGCTGGGGATCAAGGTTGTACTTGGCCTTTGGCTCGACGGCAATCCCGGCTTCGAGGGGGGGAATGCGGACCAGGTTGCGACCGCGATCCGCCTGGCCAATCGGTACAGGAAGATCGTCATAGCGGTAAATGTCGGCAACGAGATTCTGGTCACCTGGTCCGATCACAAGCTGACCGAGGACAAAGCGATCGAGTATGTCGATCAGGTCAAGAAAGCGGTGCGCTGCCCGGTAACCTTAGCCGATGATTTTCTCTACTGGCGGCAGCCGAATGCCAAGCTGACCGACCATGTGGATTTCATTATCATGCACACTTATCCGATGTGGGGCCGCGAGGACATCGACACGGCAATGCCTTCCACGATCAAGAACTACGAGAGCGTGCGCAAGGCGCATCCGGGCAAGACGATCGTCATCGGCGAGGCGGGCTGGGCCAGCTACTCGGTCGGCGACCAGCACGTGCCGCGGGCCGGCGACGAAGTCAAGCAGAAGCGCTACTACGAAGAGCTGAACGCTTGGGCGAAGGCCAACAATGTGACCACCTTCTACTTCGAGGCGTTTGACGAGCCATGGAAGGGCCCCGGGACCGAAGGCCACTGGGGGCTCTTCTCCGTGGACCGCAAGGCCAAGCTGGCCATGCAGGCACTGTATCCGGAGCTGATGCCGACGGAGCCAACCTCGCCGAGCTACGATCCGCCGCCTCCGGGCTCCGCCGTCAAGTAGAGCCGCTGAACACTTAGGTTGAGGCGCTCAACCAGTTCGCCGAAGAGAGTCAAACCAGAGGAGCAGCCTTGAGCACCACTTTCGTAGGAGAAACGCCTCTCCATAGCGGCGCGAGCAAGGTGGAGGGAGATCAAATCGAGATCGGCGGCGAGCGTTTCTACCGTATCGTAAACTACGACGCGATGCCGCCGTTCCTGATGAGCATCGTCGGCGACTCGGATCACTGGATGTTCGTCTCCAGCACGGGCGCGCTGACCGCCGGCCGCATGGATCCCGACCACGCTCTCTTACCCTACTACACCGACGATCGCATCCATGACAGCCAGGACCAGACCGGCGGCAAGACCATCCTCCGTGCCTCGCGAAGCGGGCGAGTCGCGCTGTGGGAGCCGTTTTCGCAACGCTACGAGGGTCTTTACCGCGTTACCCGCAGCTTGTCGAAGAGCGTCTACAGCAACAAGATCGTCTTCAAGGAGATCAACCACGATTTGGCTCTGTCGTTTTCCTGCGCCTGGATGACCAGCAGCCGTTTCGGGTTTGTGCGGCGCTCCGCATTGGTGAACCTGAGCGCGGAGCCGGTCGAGATCGATCTTCTGGACGGCATACAAAACCTCATGCCTTCTGGCCTGACTCGCCGCTTCCAACTCGAATACAGCACTTTGGCGGACGGCTACAAGGAAAACGAATTGGAGCCGGCGACCGGCCTTGGCCTTTTCAAGCTCAGTTCCATTCCCGGCGACCGGCCTGAGCCCAATGAGGCGCTGCGCGTGACCACGGTCTGGTCGGAGGGCATCGAATCCGCGCGCCGGCTCCTGTGCTCAGCTCAGCTCGATCGCTTTCGTAATGGAGAGGCGGTGGACGAGGAATCGCTGATCTGCGGCCGCCGCGGCGCGTATTTCGTCAACTCCCGGCTGGCGCTCGCCGCCCATAGGCGCCAGGAGTGGAGCCTGGTGGCGGAGGTCGATCAGGATGCAGCCAAAGTGGCGGCTCTCGTGGGCACCCTCAAGGCTGGCAAGAATTTGCGCGCACAGCTTGACGAGGATGTCGAACTCGGCACGGCCAATCTGGTGCGCATTGTGGCCGCGGCCGACGGTCTTCAGTGCACCGGCGACGAGCTCAGCTCCGACCGGCATTTCTCCAATGCGTTGTTCAATACCATGCGCGGTGGAATCCCCGATGGCGGATACCAGGTCTCCCGATCCGACTTCAAGGCGTTTATCGCCAAGGCCAATCGCGCAGTGGCTGAGCGTTGCGCCGGCTTCCTCGACGCGCTTCCGGAATCCCTGCCGCACAGCCGCCTGCTTGCGCTGGCTCGCGAGCAAGACGACCCGGACCTGGAGAGATTGGCGCATGAGTACCTGCCGCTGACCTTCAGCCGCCGCCACGGCGATCCCAGCCGCCCGTGGAACATGTTTGCCATTCGCGTGAAAGACGAGCAGGGCGAGAAGATCCTCGACTACCAGGGCAACTGGCGCGACATCTTTCAGAACTGGGAGGCGCTCGCGCTCTCCTATCCCGGATACGTCGAGAGCATGATCTTCAAGTTTGCCGATTCTTCCACCGCGGATGGTTACAACCCCTACCGCGTGATGCGCGACGGATTCGAGTGGGAGGTGCTTGACCCGGACGACACCTGGTCTTTCATAGGCTATTGGGGCGACCATCAGGCGGCCTACCTGCTGAAGTTGCTGGAAGTGTCGGCGCGCTATCATCCCGGCGCTCTCGAGGGCCTGCTGACGCGCCGCGTCTTTACCTACGCCAACGTCCCCTACCGCATCCGGCCTTTCAGCGCGCTTCTCGATGATCCGCGCAGCACCATTGACTTCGACTCCGCACTCGACGAGGAAATTCGCCAGAGGGTAGCGGCGATGGGCGCGGATGGCAAAGCGCTGCCGGGCGCGGACGGCGCGCCTTACCACGTCAACCTGGCGGAGAAGCTGCTGGTCCTTGTTCTGGCCCGGCTTTTCAACTTCATCCCCGAGGCCGGCCTGTGGATGAACACGCAGCGGCCGGAGTGGAACGACGCCAACAACGCGCTGGTCGGCTATGGCGTTTCGATGGTGACTCTCTACTTCCTGCGCCGGTTCCTGTCGTTTTGCGGCGGCCTGTTTGGGGACGCCGAGAGACCCGCAATCGAGGTTTCCTCAGAGGTCGCCGTGGCTTTTCGCCGGGTGGCGGCGGTGCTGGAGCGGCATGTGCGCCTGCTCGACGGGCCTATTGGAGACCGGGACCGCAAGGCTGTTCTCGAATCCCTGGGCGGCGCGGGAAGCGACTATCGGGCCGAGCTTTACGCCCGAGGTTTTTCAGGCCGTCTGACGCCGCTCGGCGGCGCGGAAGTGGCAGCCTTCTGCGACGTGGCACTGCGATACATTGACCACTCGATTCGCGCCAACCGCCGGGAGGACGGCCTGTATCACGCTTACAACCTGATGAAGGCCGATGGCGACAGGGTCGTGATTCGCCGCCTCCAGGAGATGCTCGAAGGCCAGGTGGCCGTGCTGAGTTCCGGGGCGCTCTCCGCTCGGGAATCGGCTGCGCTGCTCGACGCGCTGCGCAGCAGCCGCCTATATCGCGCCGATCAGAATAGTTACATTCTCTATCCAAACCGCAAATTGCCGGGCTTTTTTGAGAAGAATAATATCCCTGACGCGGCTATCGCAATGTCGCAGCCGCTGGCGGACATGATCGCGCGCGGCGACCGCCGCATCGTGGATCGGGATGCGAACGGCGTCGCTCACTTCAATGCCGGCTTCAGAAACGTCGGGCTGTTGAAGGAGGCTCTCCGGGCCTACGGCCTGCCGGATGAAGAGAACGCGCGCATCCTCGCGCTGTATGAAGAGGTCTTCGATCATCAGTCTTTTACCGGACGTTCCGGCACGTTTTACAAATACGAAGGGCTTGGCAGCATTTACTGGCATATGGTCTCCAAGCTCCTTCTGGCCGTTCAGGAGGTGCTGGACCGGGCCGGGTGCGCGGGCGAGGACGCTGCCGTGGTCCAGCGCCTCACGAGCCACTATCAGGAGATCCGCGAGGGCATCGGCGTCCACAAGTCGCCGCAACTCTACGGCGCGATCCCCACCGACCCTTACTCCCATACGCCCAGTTTTGCGGGAGTGCAGCAGCCCGGCATGACCGGCCAGGTGAAGGAGGATCTCATCTCGCGCCTCGGCGAAATGGGCGTCGCCGTCGGAGAGGGGCGGCTCCGATTCCACCGGCATCTGGTTCGCCGAAGCGAGCTTCTTCGAGAGGCGAGGCAGTTCCATTTTTACGATCTTGACGGCCAGCAACGCAGTCTCGATCTCGATCCCGGCACGATGGCATTTACAACCTGCCAGTTGCCGATGGTTGCCCATCGCGCGGGGCCGCGGAGGATCGAGATCACCCGCGCCGACGGTTCTCATCGAAGGGTTGAGGCGCTCGAACTCGACGCCATCACCAGCGCCGCCGTATTCGAGCGAACAGGGTCTGTCAGCCGTCTGGATATATACTTCGGCTTCGAGGACGATGGGACCGTGCCGGAGTAATGGAGAAACGGAAGTAGCGACTCAATCCGGATCGGGCACCTCTGGCTGAAAGGCGCAATACCGGGCCATGGGAATGGCGAGGGGAAAAGATGGCGAACAATCGTCGCATGACTAAGGTAACGGAGCGTCGGCGGGGAAGCTCTCATTCCCCGTCCGATCCGTGCCTGGATCGGAAGTTCCTGGTCCGCCGCCCCGCCTGTTTCCCGTATATCTCTGAAACCCGGAGCTTCACCGGGCTTCCCGGCCGGTATCGCTTTGTTCATGCGTGGGGCAGTCCTGGAAGAGCTTTAGTCCAGTTTACCTGCAAGGGATGTACTATGGGAGCGAGGTTCTTCTTAACGCCAGGTGACTCCCCTGGCGGCTCCCGCCCCTCACCGGCCGATAGAAGATCTTACGGGCCAGATAACACGAGATTCGTTCGACTGGATTCTCACCGATGAAGAGACTGATTTGCGCAATTGCGATTGTTCTTGGATGGGCCTCCGCTGCCTGGGCAGCGGCGCCCGCGCCGCTCGCCACGCTCCAAGCCATTAAAGCCTTGACGAATGAAGAGGCTGGCAAGGAGTTGCCGGTTTCCTTCGAAGCCACGGTTACCTACTTCCGTGGCTATGAGGGTTACATGTTCGTCCAGGACGAAGACGATCCAATCTACGTGCGCATCCCCGTGATTCCTGCTCTCGCCCCTGGAGATCGCGTCCGGCTGACGGGGCATACGGAGGGGAGTTTCCACCCCATCGTGATTGCCGACAGTGTGGCCCTGCTCCACCACGGCGCCCTGCCCAAACCCGTTCCAGCCGAATTCAAGGACTTGATTCGCGGCCTGTACGACTCTCGGCTGGTCACCATGCGTGCCCAGGTCCGCTCCGCGGACCTGGTGGTCAGTCCGTTGGCCCCGGTTCAGTACATCCGTCTGGAGTTGCTGACCGAAAGCGGCCATATCGAGGCCCGGCTGGACAGCCCCGACACGGCGGAACTTGAAAACCTGCTGGACGCCGAAATCGAGGTCACCGGCGTCGCCGCTGGATTGTTCGACGACAAGATGCAGCAGACCGGGATCGTACTCTTTGTCTCCGCAATGGAGGATGTGAAGATACTGAAGCGCGCGGACGCCAGTCCATGGTCACAACCGGTCGCGCCCATGGATCAGATCCTTGTCGACTATCATATGAACGATCTCACTCCGAGGGTCCGGGTTCATGGAATCATTACCTATTATCAGCCCAACTCGGCTGTTGTCCTTCAGGACGGCTCCAGGAGCCTGTGGATCGCTACCCATACCCGCGAACCCTTGAAGATCGGGGATCAAGCGGATGCCACCGGCTTTCCCGAAGCGCATGGCCGCTTGCTGACCCTGTCGGACGGCGAAATCCGGGACAACCACATCTTCAAGCCTGTTGCGCCACAATTGGCGACCTGGCATCAACTGGCCTACTGGAGTCCGAACGCGCCCGATGGCCTCCAGCACGATCTGGTCTCCATTGAAGGGCAGGTTGTGACCGGTGTCAGGGAGGCCTCGCAAGACGAATATGTGTTGGCCTCCGATGGCCGCCTGTTCACTGCCATCTACCACCACCCACTTGGAGCCGGCGCGCTTGCGCCCATGATGGAGATTCCACTGGGCTCAAAAGTTCGCGTCACCGGCATCTGCACCGTCGTGGAATCCGACACCATCAACCCGTCCACTGAGGTGCCATTCAATATTCTGCTGCGCTCCCCCGACGATATTACGGTTGTCGCCGGGCCATCCCTTATCAACACGCGCAACCTCCTTTTGGCCCTCGGCGCGCTCCTGATCGTGGTCTTCGTCGTGATCTCCAGGGGCTGGGCCCTGGAACGCAAGATACGGCGTCAAACCGCTGCCATGTCGGCTCGCACAGAGGTCGAGGCCGACCTCGAGCGGCAGCGCAGCCGCATTCTCGAGGACATCAACGAATCGCGGCCCCTGGCCGAGATCCTCGTGCAGATTGTGGCCATGGTCTCCTCCACGCTGGGAGGCGCTCCATGCTGGTGCGAGATCGCCGACGGAGAGACGCTTGGAGATTGTCCGGAGGAGCCGAACAGCCTGCGTATCGTCCGCGCCTGCATCGATGCCCGTGTGGGTCCGGCGCTCGGCGTGCTCTTTGCCGGACTCAATCCGGATACGCCGCCGGTCGACCGCGAAACTGTAGCTCTCAACAACGGGGCGCGGCTGGCGACGCTGGCCATCGAGACCCGGCGGCTCTACGCCGATCTGCGCCGGCGCTCGGAGTACGACCTGCTCACCGATATTCCCAACCGCTTCGCGATGGAGAAGTTCATCGAC
>Ga0187847_10002680_pt1 | contig 14196 bp, 20 predicted proteins | sample June2016WEW_4_10_FD_132458 | JGI IMG/M metagenome (GOLD analysis project Ga0187847, IMG submission 132458) | Peatland microbial communities from SPRUCE experiment site at the Marcell Experimental Forest, Minnesota, USA - June2016WEW_4_10 | ecosystem: Environmental > Terrestrial > Soil >...
CGGGAAGTTTACGAACGTGTTTACTCAATGCCCCCACAACCTCCGCCGTATCTCGGCTGCGTACCTTGATCAGCATGACAAAGCGCGAATGGCATTCCACCAAGGTCGCGATGTGACTGTTCCCTGAGCCGCGCAGGAGATCGCCCTCCCAGTGACCCGGAATGGCGCGGTCCTCCACTTCCGCGGGCCTTTCACGGATGGAGATGGCCTCGGGGATTGGACCGCGCGCGTCTTTAAAGATGCGAGAGTGTTGCGACCGGCGTATGCGGCGCTTGGGTCGCAAGTGCTCCAGCAGCTCCTTCTTCAGCGCTCCACCCGCTTGAGTGCAAACGAGATCCTGAGCGCATCGATCGGAATCTCGGAGGTTCCGGGATTAGGTCAAAACGCGCAATACGAAAATCGATTCATCGCGACAATCACTCCCGTTTCGCTGGCGGGAACCTCGGCCACGAATCCCAACAACGCATCTTTCGATTTGATCTCACGCAAGTCCGAAATCGCAGGCGACGCCACGTCAGCCACTCAGCAGCACGTTTCACCCTCTCGATAAATAGCAGCGAAAGAAGTGTCCTGATCTGCAGGGGAGCAGACACCTCAGTATTGGGACGCAGTTTCATGCAGTTTTCAACTCCCCTGCACCGTGAGCCGATGAGCGGAGCTACCTGAAGGCGGTCGTTTGTAGGTAACGCCTCGATTGTGGAGACAGCCCGAGATTAAACTTCTGCGAAGCACCTCTTTGAATATCCCTACGTTCCGAAAGTATAAAGTGTGGTTTGTGAAAAACCAGAATCGACTGCTGTGGCGTCGGCGAATCGCTCCGAGATACCGCGTCTTAATGGCCCCAGCACTGATCCTTCTTGTTAGAATCGAAAGACAAGTCCGGTGCCGAGACGGAAATTATCTTGGCGTCCTTGGTGGAAATAGGTTGGAACATAGTCGAACTCAGCCAACCTCCACGAGATTTTTCCCTCGACGTTAAGATCGACGCCACCCCCAATCTCGGTCGCGAACGATCCGCTACTCGAAGACCCTTGCGATAGGTGTGCGCCGCCAATGAGTATGTGGGCGAACGGAGAATAATGGCGCCGCAGCGAGACTTCAGGTCCAAAAAGCAGCGTCCGCGCCGAGGCACCGCCGCCATAGCCAGCGTTGAATTCGCCGACGAACCCGAGCCGATTCGACAATCTGTACTGTCCTGAAATGCCCGCACCCATGAGGTTGACGGAAGATGCTGTACCGAAGTGCATGAACATACTTCCGACCGTCAAGTCGAGTTTGGGATTTGTTAAAGCTTCTTCTTGACCGATCGTGGAGATCGCCGTCGTGAGAAGTAAGCCAAGCAACAGACACCCACAGCGCATCACGAAAACCTCCCTATCGGTCCTTGAAATAGCAGCTTAGTTTCGCGTGATGGCGAGCACCACGAAGGCCGTGATTGCCCCAGCGATCACAATGAATGCGCCCCACACCTCGGGCGCGATCTTAACGACCCATCCGTCACTCTTCATCTGTCTGAGAGTACGCATTTTCAACTCACTCCAGGATCGAAACCGAATGAAGCTGGATCACACTTTGAGGCTGCAAGCCGCCGCCTCGTGGCCGTAGGGACGACTTGAGCAGAAGGGAAGCTGCTCCACACTCAAGTCAGATCTACGATGTACAATTCGTTGCTGCATTAAGTCTATTCGTAGTAAATGCAATAACTGTGCCCGCTATCCGTATCAGTACGATTTCCGCGGCGCTGCCTCAGCCTAGTACTACTGGCGCGGCTGAGCCGGCGTTGTCGTTAAAGGGTTCGGATCCGTGCCAACAAGGGCCGAGCTTTGAACGTCGTCCGATGATTTCGGCAAGCGATATCGGGTTAGGTAGGGCATGAGAGGCGTGACGGCAAACGGCATTTTTTCCCGCGAAGACATAAGCGGGACCTGCTTGGTCTTCAGGAAGTCAACGCTGTCGTCCCACGGATTCATTTTGATTCGACCACCAACAGGAAGGGCCGCGATCTGCTCAAGCTTGGCAGGCTCCAGCGCTGGCGCCGAACTCCCCAACTCTGATTTGAGATAAATACTGTTCCCGAGCCTGGGGCTGATCAGAGCGGATAGCGAGCTTGCTTCTTCATTCAGTTGCCTGAGGAAGAGAGCGGCCGTCGCTAACTTGTCTTTGTACGGAGACTTTTCGAGTAGTTCGATCGCTCGTGCGTTTGCTGCCTGCACGTCCGCCGCTTTCTCCTTGAAGGAATAGCGGTGGAGGGCCTCAAGGGGCGCCGCCCTGGCGAAATCACTGAAGGCGTATTGGTCCGCCAAAGGATTTGGAGTCATCGCGTCAGCCATACCTTGCGCCAGAACTGCCGCCAAGGTTGGTTCGTCGGGCAGCACGTCGAGGAGTCCGCGACTTACGACGATCATCCGGCCGATTGCGAACAATTCGAAGGTGCCGACGGTCGCTACGCGACAATGGAGCTCGACATCCAGATTGTTGGTGACTTCGATGTTGTTTACGACCGTATCCAGCACCTTGTCTACTGGACCTGCCGGCGCGAGCAAACCGGCGCGCTCCATCCCCTCGATTACATTTGCTTCGGCTTGGCTGTTCCACTCTCGTTTGGATTCAACAGCCGACCGATCATGCCCTTCGTCCGCGTCCTGAATGGCGGTCGGGGATTCAATCTGCATCGATGCGAATTCTGCCTGCTTGTGCGCACTGCTCAGACTGTAGCCCCACAACCGTGTTTCGGCTTTGAATCGAAGATGAGCGCCAAGAAGGTACTTGAGATTAAGTTCCTGACAGTAAATGTAAGAGGGCAACCACACCCCTTCTTGAACATTCGCGCGCCAACTGTCGAAATGGCTGTTAAGGTCGCGCTTAAGATAGACCGTCTCGACGTCGGTGTAGGCCCCGTCGAAGTGGACGATAAAGTAGTCCTTGTCCTCTGCCCAGATTCGTCCGCGAAACCGGCCTTTGCCAGTTTTGGGGAGCGGAGTTACGTCGAATACAACACAGCGGACATCGCCTAAGAACTCGCGACCCACATAGTCGAAGCGATAGTGCTGCTTATCGAATTTGTGCGGGTCAACGTAAATCATTCGCAAGAAGGAATTCGGGTTATAGCGACCCGTCACGAAGCCCTTCATAGGTTCGCCGTCGTACGGCAACATGGAACGGTCATCAATTGTCTTGGAGAGGTCCGCCTGCCCCAAGAATAGAGCGTCGTGCGTCGGGGTCGTTCCTGCGTCTTTATCCAGCTTCACTTCTTGAAGGTATGTCTGGACGATGGGTGTATAGCCGCGAATGATCCCGACTTCGACCTGCTCTTGAGCAATGATGCGGTCAACGGCCGCGTCGGTCGTCGGGGGCGGCGGCAGGTTGGTCTTTGCCGGCCATTGTTGAGTTTTAGTATCGGCGTTGCGCTGGCTCGATTGCGCCTGCGCGATTGTTGCGGAACTCAATCCCAAGAACAACATCAAGAACACTTGCACCGCTGTACGCATTTTCTAATCCTCCGTTTCCTCAGTAGGCGAGTTCGAAATTGATGTGAATCACCGCGGCGGAATCGACCGGCTGTCCATTTTTCTTTGCGGGTTCAAACTTGATTTGGCGTGCCGCGTTCTCTGCCGATTCGTCCAGCCCGTGCCCCAAACCTTGCAAGATGCGTTGCACTTGGACTTCGCCCGATGCCGCGAAAACGACCTGAAGAATGACCTCGCCCTCGATTTTCCTAGCTCGGCCTTCTGGCGTGTACACGGGTTTAGGCTTGTCGATAATGTGAACGGGTGTTGGGGGCAAGGCTTGGCTCTGTTCTTTCGGCTTGGACGCAGCGTCACCCAGAAGATCGTTGGAGAAGGAACCTTGCAAGACGCCGGCTCTACTTCCAGTACCACCCCGAACACCCCCAGGCATTCCTTCCGAGAACTTGGCGTTCACTACACCACCACGCCTTCGATTCAAGCCAGCGCTTGAGTCACCGTCTTCAATGCCGTCATGACCCGCAAATCCGCCTGTCTGAACGCCTTCACGTGGCTTTTTAAGAGTGGGGATAGCCAGGGCTGGTACGACCAAAGGGGCGGGGGACACGACGGCAGTTGCGACTTCTGCAGGATCGGAGATCGGCGGCTTGGTTCGAGTGGTCCTGACCGGGCTCGTTAAGGGAGCCTGGGGAATAGGCGACGCAATCCTCGGGGTTGGCGTAGGTTCTTCCAATAGCGGAGGAAGAGTTTTCACGACCTCATGACTGTGGACGGGAACGGAGTGTTTGAGCTCAGGCTTCCAGCGAGCTATAGCGTCCGGCTTGGCAAGCGCGGTCGTTAGATAGTGCCGGACCGGCGCGAATGTCTCGGGGAACAAAATAGGAATTACGACTAGGCAAGCGGTGATGGCGATTTGAAAGCCCATGGCCACGACCATCGAGCGCCAGCGCGGCCGCGGCGCCGGGATCAGCGCCTCGCGAATTATCACAGTGCGTGGCGAGGCTTCGTCCATCGCCGCTGCGAGAAACTTCAACAAGCCAGCAGTGGGTTGTTGCGGATTTTTGCGTCCGTCGGTCGGCGTTGACTGCACGTTTTCAGATTTATTCATTGGTAAACTCCGAATTTTACTGTGAACCGGAAGCGAACAGTGCATGTGAAATACCAACACTTTTTGGCACATTCGAAGCGGTTTAGGAAAATTCTGTGCCAGAAAGCGTTTCAATATGGATTCCCGCGGGGCCAATGTGGGAAAAAACGGGCGGAGTCTCGTCAGTATGTGTAGAAACTTCCTACCCTAGTACAAAAAGCCCTAGCGAAAGGAACGAATGTGTTTTATCAAACAGTATATATTGGAGTTGACTCAGGACATGGCTCAGGTTACAAATCAGACGGCAGAATTCCTGCCCCAGCCAGGAGCCGGTGACTGAAGTTATTGAATTGTGCGACGCCTAATCGCGTCACCTTTCTTCGACGTCCTCGCTCGTTAGACGATGGCAACTCGGCGATCCGCCGCGACTTTCAGTGGAGGAATTGTCTGTTCGCAGGCGGTAGCTGCAATCTCGCGCTCGGCACGTTCTTAACTAAACTCGGTCGAAATTCTACTGCGTCGCGCTGGCAGACGTTCCGCCACGGGTGTGCTCTAGAACTTCTTTGGAGAGTTACGTGGTCAAAAAAGTCGTGGCTTTGGAGCATGTTCGTTGTATGCGAGGTGGAACACAGGCGCACCTGATGCGATGCTCGGATGGAGGCTATTACGTTGTTAAATTCCAGAACAATCCGCAAGGAGTCCGGATTCTCGCAAATGAAATGTTGGGTGGTGCATTGGCGGCCCGGTTGGGGTTGCCAACGCCAGAGATCGCCATCGTCGAGGTGCGCGACTCGCTCATCGCGGGCACAAAAGAACTCATCATCCAAGTCGGACGGGGGCGTGTAGCTTGCAGTCCGGGATTGTGCTTCGGTTCTCGTCACTCTTCGGAGACAGATCCGTTTGGCAGGCAACTCATGCTCCCGGCATACGACTTTCTTCCACCGGATGTACTGGGGCGCGTCAGCAACCTTGTGGATTTCGCTGGTATGCTCGTGTTTGACAAATGGACGTGCAATACGGACGGCCGGCAAGTCGTCTTCGTACGCGATCAGGGTGAGCTCGAATACAGGGTCGTGATGATTGATAACGGATTTTGCTTTAATGCAGGTGAATGGAACTTCCCCGATGCTCCTCTGCGTGGACTGTACGGGCACTCATGCGCCTATGCGGCCATCGAAGGCATTGAAAGCTTTCGACCGTGGCTTCAACTTCTAGAAAGCAAAATCGACAAACTCTGGCTCACCCAAATCGCTGATGAAATTCCGCGAGACTGGTATTCGCAACGGCCGAACAGGCTCTACGCTCTGATGGACCAGCTCGAACGCAGACGCTTGTTGGTTGTGGAGCTGTTGCGCTCGACATGGGCTCGGTCTCCGCGACATTTTCAGAATTGGGTCGGCAGACCGGGGTTGATTCACGCCGAGGGCCTTCGGCGTGATTTGCTTCTGTTCAAGAGTCGAGGAGCATAACCGGTCGCGAATTCCCATCGGTAGACGGGTGCGATGGTACAGGCGGCTCCACGTGAACGGTAATGCCTTAGTTAGGCGCGCTCTCAAGTACGAAGCGGCCATTCAATTCCTTGACCCGTTCTTGTATTGCCGGGATATATACGACTCTGAGCTACCATTCGCTGCCAAGGACGATCGCAGCTCGCCTGGAAATGGCCCGCTGCTCAGTTGGATGAGCTGCGGTAGTGGCCGGGCTTATGCGCCTTCGAAGCACGGTTGACTCTCAGGCCGAAAGCGAACAGGGCGCCGACCTCAGTTAACGAAGCCCTCCGGGGAGGCGAGGACCGGGAACTGGCCTCGGAAATACAGAGCGCGAAATCGTGATGGGGTGAAAGAGTGCGTTAGTTCCGGTCTGTCCACTGCACGGGCCCCCGACGATCGCGTAATCGACGGTGTATGCGCTGTTCGAACCAATCTCGTTCGCGACTCCTGACAGGCTCAGCGATGTGCCGGCGCCGTCCTTTGCATAGACGAAGAACAGGCTGCCCGAGGCATCGTTCGTATCAACGCTCGGATCTTCTACCATGGTTAGGCTGATTGTGCTAAAACACGCATTCTTGATCGGTTCGAAGGTAATAACGCCGGTCCGCGGATTACGTACTTCTTGGCCCGTGGTAATGGTTCCGGTCAACGCCCCGAACTCGCCTTGAGAAAGTTCGAGTTCGGCCCCGAAGCTCAGCGTCGTTTTCTTCGCCGGAAAAAGACGCCCGAGGTAAGTGCCCGTGATGGGTGGGTACCAGTGAGCAACAAACGTTCCCTGGTCGCCAGCGGTGCCGTTATTGCATCCGCCCGCGGTTGAGCCATAGGTTCCTGTTATCGTCGCGCTCGCAACTGAATTGATGCCACTTTTTATTATGTAAGTTGTTGCGATGGTTCCGACGAAGGTATAGATGAAAAATCCGTCATCGCCGGCTGAAACTGCGAACTGGAATGCCGCGTTCGAACCGTTGATAGAAAGGCCGGAACTTATATTCTCGAACCTGACTGTGTCACAGATCGACGTGTCGTATGTAGAGATCTCTCTGCCGCTGCACGCCTCCGTCAAGCAATCGAAAGCTGCGTCGAACATGACCGGATCGCCGCTTGCCACTTGTGCCGGCTGGTCCCCTGAGGTTGTCTCCACATGCCAGCGTCCTGCCGGAATTTGCGCCTGCGCGTCGCATGCGAAAATGAGGATAAGCGCCGCGACTATGAAGCAATATTTCACGAGACTCGCTGAATTCATTTCTGAGTACCTCGTAGTCTAATCGGCCATTTTCGTCGTAGCATTAGGCGCCCGCTTGATTTATTGAAGTCGATGACCGGTTCAAAATGAATCACATGCGTCGGTCATTAGAGTTGTTTCAGTTGCGCTGCGGGTCCGTCTGAGGTGATGTGGAAGTTGATGCGCCGAATTGAACCATCAGTTCCGACTCCAAACCGTGGTCCGACGTCGCCAGTTGAAGTCCTAACATTCATCTAATTGTCTGCAAATCGGAACGTCGGAAAGACTCAGCAGTGAACTAGCTTTGCGGCAGTCTGCTTCCGACATCGACGAATGGAATCTGAATTGCACCGCTGAGCGTTCGGGAAAGGAACGCGAAGGTGATCCGCGGCGACGCTCTAAATAAAATGCACGGATGCACGAAACGGCCGTGCCCGCGTTGCAGGAGCCTGGATACCTCACGTTCACGCAGACAGGGGGGCGTTGAACGATATCTGCTGAGATTTATTGGCGTACTGCCTTACCGCTGTCAGGATTGCGGCACTGGCTTCTATGCATGGTTCGGCGTCGGGTCTACCATGACGAGCAAGGCCTAAGCTCGCGCACCAGATTCAATGACGGCCGACGGAGTCCAAGAACGCCTGAAGAACCGAGAGGTCGTCCGATTTCGGGTCCCGTGCTCTTAAGATGAAATTTGTTGCCGCGTGGAGACTACAGTCTTGGCGCCGTTCGTCATTTTCCACGCCCCGTGAATCAGAAGGTCGCGGTCCTTGTCGTCCATACGCGAGAGGCATTGGGCGAAAGCCCGCAGATCGTGGTTCTGTTTTGAGTTTACCCTCTGACTCTGAATTGCTTCTGCCGCTATGATCGGCTGCTTCACGAGCTCCTTGTCCATGAAGAGTCGGTAGATCGGGATCTCTGACGCTCGCGCCAACTTTTCCATGGTCTCAATTGAAGACACCGTGTGGCGGTTCTCAACGCATGACATGTTACAGCGGAGAAGCCCGATGCGCTTTTCGGTCTCGCCCACTGACAAGATTTTCTGTTCTCTCAAAGACCTCCATTTGTCGCCGATAAGCATTCGATTCCTCCGCGCGCATTTTACGGATGTTTTACTGACTACCCAGCTTGAGAATGTCCAGAAAGTGGGCGCGAAGCTTTACTTGCGAGCGCGCCAAAACAGCAACCATTTCTTGTCGCGTCAACGTGAAATCGGGTGATGCATTGCGGGCGGCCATCCGCTCGGTTTCCTCCTGCAATATTGGTGATAGCTTCGCCCTTATGTAAAACCTTCGTTCCCTAACTTTGTACACCGCATCAATCAATTCTTGGTTAGAGTCGGATTTTCCCAGAAAACCGCGAGCACCAGCCCTTAGCGCAATCCTCGCAACTTCCAGCGAATCGTGACATGTTACGATCAGCACCTCGGTCTTAGGAAGGATCGTACGGATCGCTCGGACGATGCCTATGCCGCTGGCATCTCGAAAATTCAGGCCCGTAATGACTAGGTCAGGTTTCTTCCGTCTAGCAAATCGCACTGCCTTGCGGCCATCTTCGGCTTCTCCGCAGAACTCGACTTCCGGTACTACCGCCAGGTTAGCGATTAGACCACGCCGAGTCGTGGGATGGGCATCGGCGATTAGCACGCGATACCTTTTTGCAGTTTGGTTGTCACCTGAATGTTCTGGGTAGCACAAATATTCTTCGAGCGGCTCTTTAGTCACTGCTCTGTCCCCTGAGTTTGGCCTGCGGGGCGGCGGCCGTTAGCTCGGTGCCACAGCGAATCACCAGAGCGGAGTCGCCCCGTTAGCGGCCCTATTGTGTTGGAAGGGCTCTCACCTGTACGTGCCCGGGGGAACACGTTTCAGTTAGCTTTCCGATTTAAGGTCTTAACTGTTTAATAGAAACGAGGCGTGCGGTCAATTCGGAATAGTGCGGGATCGTTCTCAGGGGTTCCACGTAAAGGTATCCACCGACGAGTCGGTAAGTAATTATCACGCCGAGGCACCGAAACCGGAATTGCCTTTTCACCGTGCCGGAAGTCCGTTGCTATTGTGCTTAATTGTGTACGTATGCAATAGATAGTCAATGCGCTTTTTACGACGTCAAGCCTCACAGTGCCCGATTCGCGCGGAGATCTCAATGGGTCTGTGTAACACCATCTACAGTCCTAAACGGAAAAGTACAATTTAGCTGGCTCCCCAAGAATCCGGCCAGAGGAGGGGAAGCTGGAGTGGCAACTTCAGCGACCACCCGTTCGGAAGTCGTCGTCGTGGGTGCAGCTGTGGGTGCGATTGGCGAAGGAAAATGACCCCCAATTTCTCGGCTGCGACGCGAGATACAGCGCTTAAATTCTAGACTCCCTCGGCTGTTGCGGAAATCGGGCGGCGCTTGTATTCTCTGGCAAAACTGGACCATCCAAATCCAATCTGGCTTCATATAAACGTGTGCTGAAGGCAGAGGGATGGGCAAATGAGCACAGCGGACTCAAGACGTTATCCAGACGCAACGCGCCTGGCTGAACTGGTCCAGAGAATTCGCGTTCTAAAATTAGACCTGAGTGGAATGATCGAACACGGTCGCAACTCGAAAGCAATTTCCCGCTTGATCATGGCATCTGGTCTTCTCGACGGAGCACTGGAAGAGCTGTCCAAGGCCGCGTCGGAACAGAGAGAATAGGCAGCTCGAGGAAACTTGCGAGCGCTGCGATGGGATTGTTCCGTGCCTCAGTATTAATGCTGATGCGCGACGCGGTTAGTACGAATTGACGATTCGAGTATGGCTCTAGTAATACTAGAACTTCCGGGTGAGACGTCAGTCTCCCGACAGCTTCGCTCTAACGGCAGTGAACCTTAGATCGCCGCTTTCTTTTCATTCGCGTCCCGAGCACTGACACCCACTCAAGGCTACCGTTGCTCCTGCCAATGGCGAGGCAAGGAGGCTCCTAATGCGAAGGCCTGCGACCAGGCGGCGCGTCCCTCCCGCGCCGACCGGTGAAGATTTCTTTAATCGACTTGCCACAGACGCGCTAACCAGCGTGATGACGGACTTGCGGCGTCGTGTGGAGCACTCGGGCACTGAGCGTTCGGTCGCTCAAGTTCTACTGGCCGAAGCACACGTTGCCGAAGCGGTTGGCCTGTTGCGAGCAATTCAGCATACGCCGAGCGAGTGCGAATTGGCTCCGCCCGGTCCTTTGCTGAGGGCGGCTCCTTATGCACGCAGTCGAGCGCAACGACCGAGGCGGCCGGATCAGCTCCACGGCCGCGCGAGCTGATGATGTGGAGCGACGAGTCGATTTCAGGCTGAAAAGCGGAACGAGGATTTGTGAATCTTGTTTCGTGACAGCAACGAGAGAGCTAAGTGTGATCAGTCGCACTGACGATGAATTTTCGCTAAGCGCTGTTCGCCATTTTGGTTGCCATGTGAAACAGGAGCCCGCGGCTCTTATCATCCATGCGCGAAAGTAATTTGGCGAAGGTGCGATGCTCACGGCCCTGTTTCGAGGTCACGCTCCGGCTTTGAATTGCAGCTGCCGGTATATTCGGCTTCTTCACGTGGTCCTCGTCCGTGAAGAGGCGGTACATCGGGACTTCCAACGCCCGGGCCATCTTCTCCATCGTCTCAATTGAAGGAACGGTGTGCCCGTTCTCGATTCGTGAGATGTAACAACGGAGAAGCCCGGTGCGCTTCTCGACCTCGCCCTGGGATAAGCGCTTCCGATCTCTTAAAGTCTTCAATCTCTTGCCGATGACCATTCGACCCCTCCGCGACAATCTAGAACGGTGCAGGCGAGGATTGAACTCTCGCTAGTTGAAGAAGTCGCATGATTTCGCGCTGCAAGTGAGTACGGGCTCTCGGTTGGGCCGGGGCTTATCCCGCGGAGTGTCCTGAAATTCGAGACGGAGCGTCCGAAATATGTCCCCCTCCAACCTTACTATCGAGCGGGCCAAGACGAGAGCAAATCTGCTTGAAACCGCTGCCGAATCAGGTTCGCTAAGCTTCCGATAAAGGTTTTTTTCTCGCACGTGTTCCTCCGATTGATTCCAGAGCCAACTCGAAATTGCACGGGGTTACAAACCGCCGCAGCCCCGATTACTCCGGGCTACGCCTTGTTGATAGGGCACCTATTCGTGCTCGGAGAAACACGAATTGGCGAGATGTTTGAGATCAGTTTTCTTACTACTCGTGGCATGAGTCGTCAATCCGCATTAATACTGATGCGGCAGTTACTTCGTGGGCAGGCCATAGCGCAATCGGATCTGAACTGATTTCACTTAGTTAGGCGAAATCAAGGAATGTCATGACTCTACCAGGGCCACCCATTCGAAATGGTCTCCGTCGGTGCAGGCTTGGGTGCAATTGGCGAAGAAAAAATGGCTCCCAGTTTCTCGGGAGCGACACCAGATTGGGCGTTTAGATCAACCGACAGGCTGCTGGGTCAAATGCTACCCGGGGAGCCAGACTCTCATTCTTCAACCAGTTGGGAACGCTCAAACCATTCGGTCTGTGACCGAATGGTTGCAACCAGACGGTAGCGCACGTGCCGAGTGAGCAGGGGCGCTACTGGTGGTCGCCGATGGTCGTGAGTTCAAAACGAGCTTCTGGCGCAGTTTCGGACCGAAGATGCGCCGGTGAGTGTCCATGATGCTTCTGATTGCTTTGGATTGAGTCATTTGGAACTCCTCGAAATTGTGAATGAGCTTGCAGTAGGGGAATGTCTGTCAAATACGTTCTGTCATCTGGGTCGTTTTGCACATGATCGGAAGGATGACCGACGCTCTGCCGCGGAACCGCTTTTCGGTTGAGGCTGCCTGTTGCGGTGCTTCCGATTCGTGCCGGCAAGCGCGAGTATTTTCATATGCTGCGGTTGTTCGCATCAGTTTGTACCACCCACCGCGAGAAATAATTCATATTGATTGGCTCGCAGCCGGGACGCGGGTGCGATATAACCATCCATATAAATTAGAACTTCACATGTCCGATTAGAGCGGCGTTGATCATCACTATGCGAATCTACGCGGGACCGAAGTGGAAATTCGATATGGTAGCTACCGATGGAGGTTTGGGTTACTGGGGATTTCGATGAAGATACTTGCTCTGGTCATATGCGTCTTGAGCGTTGGAGCGTCGCTTTTCTCATTGCCCGTTCACGGACAAGAAGTCGCCGTCACGTTACCTAGTTTTGAAATCAACATTCAGACAAAGGGGGAACGGGGGCCGAAGTATACAGTGACCAATCTCACGGGCAAGACAGTAACGGCGTGCGTTTTCAGACTCTCTTCGTCGTTGGAGAGCAACGGCCAGTCCCGAACTGTGTGGGACGCGCTAGTACAGAATGTCCCACCAATCGAACCGAACGCGAGCATTTCACAGTTCCTCACTCACCGCGTCGGCGGGCCACTCCCCGATACAGTAGAAGTTGTTGCGGGAGTGTGGGTCGATGGGGAGACTTTCGGAGACCCCGAGTGGGTGAATGCAATTCTAAAAGGTCGGGAATCGCTGGCAGCCGCCTACGACCAGGCAATCGCGTTGTTGCGAGAAGGCATGGACCAAAAGTGGACTCGCGAACAATACTTGCAGGCACTTAACGGTAAGCCCAATTCCGCCCCATTCTACGGAATCCGAGCCACTCTAGCGGCAAACACAAACTTGGACGAACGGCCTCAACTGTCGAATCAGCTAATGCAAAGGATGCTGGACTCTTTCGCGGAGAGATCCGACCAGCTTAAGAAGGCGAAACCAACTCCAAGCAGTGTAACCCCTGGCTAGTATTAATCGGACATTGCCGGGCGCAAAGGGAATCGCATGAGGATTTGGCTAACAGCAAGTTGGGTTGTGTTGTCGGCGATTCTGATTGCCGCCGCAGCCTATTCGCAAGACGCGAATGGTCCCTTCGGTCCGGTACCCCCCGCACAACGGAAAGAGCTCGCGAAACGGTTGATCGAGTACACCGACGCGTTTCGAGGGAGAAACTGGGATTCGCTTTACGATCTCGCTGCAGATGTGAACAAGAAACGCAGTGACGGCAAGCGTATAAGCAGAAAGACATTCGGTAGGCTTATGAAGGATGAAGAAGACGATTGGTACCAGCTATTGAAATTCACACCGATTCGGACCGAAATCACTCCCGCGGGACAGTTCGACGTGTACGGGTGCGGTGAGTTTTTGAGCGGTGAAGAAAAGCCTGAACGTGTTGCCGTCGCAGTGCGTGCTGTTCGCGAACATGACGCTTGGTTTTTCACGACTTGGGATTATTTCGACCCCCGCCAACCCTGCTCTAATCTTTCCGATCCCGCGTGGAAGCCTTCCCATCATCTGAGGCTGGAGTACTTGCCTGAGGTTGTGTGCGTTATCGGTGTCTGCACACTCTAATCTAAAATGGTGAAAGCCGGGACTTGTGTGGAGTCGAGGTGTGACGCGGTGGTTTCGGCGCAGCCTGTCTGTTGCCGACCCTTTCGCTAGTCGCACCTCATTAGCTCCGCCCCGCTTCCGTTTCCACAACCCGCTCATCGAACCGAACGTGCGGATTTGCCGCATCCGACTCTCGGAGAAGACTCACGCAATAGCAAGAGCCATTAAGTGGCGTGACCTGACCGGGGCTAACCTTCGCCGACCATCGAGGAACGGCGAATAGCCGATGAGGTGAGATTCTCGGCGCCCGCGACGCGCCCGAACCGAAGCAATCGCCAATCGCCGGCTAGTGAACCACGAAGTCGAAGTAATTCACGTATTCTCGTCCATTCCAGAACTGAAGCTCGAATGCCCGTCCGTAGATTGAATTTCGCAGCGACTTTGGCGGGAGATAGCTGTAATAAATCCGATACCGTCCCGGCTGCGAGATGTTGTAGGCCGCTGCAAGATCAATATCCCAAGAATAGGAGTTCCACGTAAACACGGGCGGAATGATGACGGCGTCTTTCACGATTTCGTTGA
>Ga0187847_10002681_pt1 | contig 14188 bp, 14 predicted proteins | sample June2016WEW_4_10_FD_132458 | JGI IMG/M metagenome (GOLD analysis project Ga0187847, IMG submission 132458) | Peatland microbial communities from SPRUCE experiment site at the Marcell Experimental Forest, Minnesota, USA - June2016WEW_4_10 | ecosystem: Environmental > Terrestrial > Soil >...
CTTTCACGGCGATAACACGGGTTCAAATCCCGTCGGGGACGCCAATCAAATCAATAACATAGAGGAAGTCCCCAACTTCGCTGCCGGTCCAAAAAGGTCCATTACGGACTTCATTCTTCCTCCGGAGCCTTCTTGGAATTGAAAACCAGCCTTGCCACTTTGCTTTGTGCGCTACGCTTGATGTTCGTCACGGCCTGCGCGTAGAGGTTCATGGTCACACTGCTGTTTGCGTGTCGCAACAACTCCTGCACGGTTTTCACGTCCTCTCCATGCGACTTCAAAATCGTCGCGTAGGAATGGCGGAACGTGTGCCAACCCACCTTTCCCACGATCTCAGCCGCCTTGAGGGCCGGACGGATGTACACGCGGAAAATGGAGAAGGACCAGTACGGCAACTCTCCGCTGCTGGCGGGACTCGCGAACACCCAGTCGTCGTCCATCGGGTATGGCGACCGTCTCCTCCACATCAGCAGCACTTCGGCCAACTCAGGGTCGAGCGGAACCGGCTTCTGCGATGCTTCCGTTTTACATGGGCCGACGCGCTGAAGGGCAATGGAACGGGTGACGTGCAATTCGAGACTCTCGAAATCCACATCTGACCATTTCAGGGCCAGCAACTCGCTCAACGCCACCTTTACCGCCCATGGTAAAGACGACACGCTTTGAAAACTCCGTCATTGCTCACCCCCAGTGGCGGTCAAGGTTAGTGGCTCATTTTCTCGAAAGACAAAGCGCGCCGATCTCGGCTTCTGAAGAATCGGCCTTGTCTTGAGAGAAGCGATGGAGGCGAACCCTGCCGATTGCGCATCCACTGATTCAAGCGGTGGCAGTTCGAACTGTGTGCGCTTGCGATGTTTCGCGCGGACTTTCACGAACGAATGAAGCGTGCTGGGGGCGACGTGCAGCCCCAGCCGATCATGAAAGAGCTGGGCGACTTCCCGGTATGTCCGCCCCTTGCGGCGCAGTTCCCGGATTAGTTCGCGGTGCGGCTCGAGTTTTGAGCGTGGGGATTTTGGTGGAAGAGATTCGAGGATAGATTGAAGCACTGGTTCCATGTTCGATGGCTCCAGAGCACTTTCGATCATGGTCCGATAATGGTCCGATTACCCGCTCCAACTGTGCCTGAAAGTGTCTTACTGTGCCATCCATGCCGTCTAGTTTCAATAAGTTACCAGACAGGCGACCACTTTCACGCCAAAATTCCCGTCGAAATCACGCGCACGTTCGCCGACGGCACCACGGTTACGCAAAAGTACTACACGCTTGTAGCGCGCGACAGCGACGGCCGCGAATACCGCGAGAATCGCGACCTGATTCCCGCAGACTCCGACCGCGAGCCGCCCATAATCAGCACCAGGGTTTACGATCCCAAAACCTCTCTCATCACTACCTGCAATCCGGAGCAGCGTATCTGCCGTCAGATGACGTTCGATCCCACGCAGCGTCCCGTCGATGAGCCCACCGGCCCTTCCAGCGACGGGAAATCCGTGCTCACCCGCGAGAACCTGGGCAGCAAAACCATCGACGGCCTGGAGTGCACCGGCACGCGCGAAACGCGCACCTTCAACGTAGGCGCATTCGGCAATGACAAGCCGGTCGTGGTCACAAAGGAGATCTGGTACTCGCCGCAGTTACAGTTCAATCTCTCCGTCATGCGCATCGACCCGCGCAACGGCACGCAAAAGTTCGAAGTCACCGACCTTAAGCTCAGCGATCCCGGCGCCGAGTGGTTCGCTATGCCTGATGGTTACCGCCTGGTGTCGGGCCGCGGCATCCAGCCCCGTCCCATCTACCCGGCGGAGCTCGAGCCGCTTATCGAAAAGTCCGTCACCGGCATGTCGGCCGACCAGCTCACCACCGCCCTCCAGCCCGTCGAAGCCGCCATTGGCGCCTACGCCAAAGCCCACGCCCAGGCCGCGCCCAACGACAAAAGCGACGCCTTCGCCGGCCAGTTGCGCTCGCGCCTCTCCGGCGATCTGCGCATGCTGCAGCAGAACTCCAACCCGCGCCTGATGCAGAACCAGGACGGCGACGCGCGCATGAACGAGACCTTCCGTATCGTGGTCAGTTCGCCCTGCATCGACAAAACTCAGCCCGGCGACCCGCCAAATATTCCCTCCAACGCCGACGGAGTCCGCGCCGAGCAAAAAGCCTGGCTGGCGCTGCGTGATGCCTGGGCCGCCTTCCTCGCCAAACTATTTCCCAACGCCGACCCGGCCAGCTTTGGCTGGATGATTACTAACGAGCGCGAGAATGAATTGCGCCGCCTCGAAAACATCGAGCGCAATCGCGGCTGCGTGCCCGAGGAATCGATCGAACCCATGCTTGTCCGCTATGTCGCTGGCCTCACCGGCGATCAGCTCGATGCCGCGGTCAAGCCCGTCGATGCCGCCATCGGCGCTTACGACAAGGCCCATGCCGAGGCCGAACCCAAAGACAAAAGCGACAACTTTGCGAATCAGCTGCGCATGAGGCTCTCTGGCGAGCTGAACATGCTGCAACAAGGCAACTCTTCGGCCAGGCCACAACTTGAGGAAGCCGATCTGCGCATGAAAGAGATCTTCCGCGAAGTCGTAAACTCGCCCTGCATCGACAAGTCACAGCCCGGCGATCCGCCCAACATTCCCTTGAGCGCCGAAGGCCTTCGCGCCGAGCAGACTGCGTGGCTGGCGCTGCGGGACGCATGGAGCGCCTTCCTCGCCAAGCTTTTTCCCAACGCCGACCCCGCCACTTTTGGCTGGATGATCACCAGCGAGCGCGACGGCGAATTGCGTCGCCTCCAGAACGTCGAGCGCAACCGTGGCTGCGTGCCGGAGGAATCCATCGAGCCGATGCTGGTCCGCTACGTCACCGGCCTCAATGCCGATCAACTTGACGCTGCGCTCAAGCCCGTCGACGCCGCTATCCGCGCCTACGCCAAGGCGCGCGCCGAAGCCGAACCCGGCCAGCAGAACGACAACTACGTCCTCATGCTGCAACAGCAGCTCGCAAGCCAGATCCAATTCCAGCAGCGCAACCGCATGCCATCGCAGGATGACTTCGAGGAGGCCGACCTGCACCTCAACCAGGCCTACCGCGCCGTCATCTCCTCGCGGTGCCTCGCCAAATCCATTCCCGGCGACCCACCCAACGCGCCACGAGCGAGGAGAAACTCCGCGCCGAGGAGAGCGCCTGGATCGAGATGCGCGATGCCTGGACCGGCTTCATGGCCGCTGTTTTTCCCAAGGCCGATCGCGCCGCGCTTGGCCTCACACTCACGCAATGGCGCACCGGCGAGCTGCAGCAGATCCAGAACATAGAGCGCAACCGCGGCTGCTTGCCTGCCCAGTGATTAAAAAGCGCGCGGGTAGCCCCGCGCGCATCAAATCGGTAGAATGAAGGCAGGCAACTTCCCTGCACCGGAACCGCGTGCTCTTTTGACCGGGGATGGTGGAAAATCATTGCGGAACTCCGCCTGATGAACCAATCTCGAGGTTCACACGCGGCTCCGCTACTTGCCGGAGGCAATCATGTACCCAGAACTGATGGTCATCCCCATGCGCGAGGAACTTGTGCGCGCCGGAATCAAGGAAACCCGGACAGCCGAAGAGGTAGACGCCGCACTCGCCGAACCGGGCACCACTCTCGTCGTCGTCAACTCCATTTGCGGTTGTGCGGCGGGCAAGGCTCGCCCGGGCATCCGCCTCGCCCTCGCCAATTCCCAAAACCCGCCCGATCACAAGATCACTGTCTTCGCCGGCCAGGATCACGAAGCCACCGAGCGCGCCCGCGGCTATATTGAAGGCCATCCACCCAGCTCGCCCTCGGTCGCCATCATGCGTGATGGCAAGCTGGTTTATTTCATGCCACGCACTGTCATTGAGCAATCCACGGCGCAGGACATCGCCAGCGAGCTCATGCGCGCCTTCAACGCTTTCTGCGCCAAAACCACGGCGTAACGCAGCGACAGCTAGACTTTGCGGATGGGGCCCGGATACCGGGCAATCATTGCGTCCACTGTGAGCAACGTGATCCCTTCGACCATCGCCTGCGCAACCAGCAGCCGGTCGAAGGGATCTTTGTGAATGGGGGCCAGAGCTTCTGTCTGTAATACGTGCTGGCCCAGGATGGGCAATTCCTCATACCCGTTTTCAAGCATCTGCCTTCTCACCTCTCGCGGATCGAACGCAAACGTTCCTTGGTAGCGCGCCCGCTTCAGAGCGATCTCCCACAAGCTTGCCGCGCTAAATACAAACTCGTTTGCTGAACTGTCCAGGAGGGCGCGGGCATTTCGGCTAATGCCCCGGCCGCCGATCGGCAGCCAAAGGATGAAGTGCGTATCGAGAAGGAACTTCATTTCAGGCTTTTGCCGTAAAACAACACTTCGATTTCCTTGTCCAACTGCTTGTCGATCGCCTCGAAGTTGTCTGGGAGCGTGTACATCCCCTTCATAAACCCGATCCGCTGTTGTGCCTTTTTCTTTGACGCGTGAATCGGGATCACCTGTGCCTTGGGCTTGCCCGCCTTGGCGATAATGAATGGCTCGCCATTCTCAACCTCGTCGATGAGCCGCGAAAGGTGGGTCTTCGCTTCGTGAATGTTGTAGGTGCGCATACCACCTCCGAGTAAACTAAGTTTAGTTAGTTTAGTTCATCTTATTCTGATCCGCAAGACCACTTTCTCCACGCAAAACGGCCTCCCATCACTGGGAGGCCGTCGCTTCAGCGTTCAAACTCTCGGATCTTAATCCGCCGCCTGCGCGCTCTTCATCTGCTGCACCTTGCTGTGCTTGATCGAATATGTGAAGTAGATGATCAATCCCAAGATCAACCAGCCGATCATCACCTCCCACGTGATCGCCGCCAGCTGATACATGAGGTAGCCAGCCGACACCATGCCCAGAATTGGCACCAGCGGCACCAGCGGCGTCTTGAACGGCCGGTGCATCTCGGGATGCCGCACGCGCAGCACCCAGACTCCCGCGCAGACAATCGTAAACGCCAGCAGCGTCCCAATATTCACCAGATCGGCCAATCTTGAGATAGGCAAAAGAGCGGGAAACACAGCAGCAAAAATCCCGAACACGATCGTGGTGATCCACGGGGTGCGGAATTTGGGATGCACCGCCGAAGCCCACTTCCAAAACAGTCCGTCCTTCGACATGGAGTAGAAGACGCGCGTCTGTCCAAGAAGCATCACCAGCATCACCGTGGCCAGTCCGAAGACGGCGCCGATCTTCACCAGCATCGAACCCCAACTGATGCCCGTCGCATCGATGCCCAGCGCCACCGGCGCCGCCACATTCAATGTCCTGTAGTTCACCAAGCCGGTCAAAACCATCGAAACTAGAATGTACAGGATGGTGCAAATGAATAACGATCCCAGAATCCCAACCGGCATGTCGCGCTGCGGCTTCTTCGCCTCCTGCGCGGCCGTCGACACGGCATCGAAGCCGATATACGCAAAGAAAATCCGTGAAGCACCCTTGGCAATTCCATTCCAGCCAAAGTTTCCGGCCGCGTCCCTGGGCGGAACGAAAGGATGCCAATTGGCGTGCGCCACCTCCGGGTGCCGCAGAAGGAAATATCCGCCCACCGCCAGGAAAATCGCCACCACGCTCAGCTTGATAAACACAATCACGGAGTTGAAGTTCGCTGACTCCTTGATGCCAATCACCAGGATGGTCGTAATCACCATCACCACCAGGACGGCAATCAGATTGAAGTAGCCCGTCGCGTGCGGCAACCCCAAATCGCTCACCCCCGGCGGCAGCGATGCCACCGGCCCCCACATCCCCTGGTACTTCACCAGCACCGTTCCTGGAATCGCCGTCAGTTGCGGCGGAATCACGATGCCGAGCTGCTGCAACAGGCTGTTGAAGTAGCCTGACCACCCCGAGGCCACGGTTGCCGCGCCAAACGCGTACTCCAGCACCAAGTCCCAGCCGATGATCCACGCCACAAGCTCGCCCAATGTGGCGTATCCATAGGTGTACGCCGACCCGGCAATGGGAATGATAGATGCAAATTCGGAATAGCATAATCCGGCAAACGCGCAGGTGAGACCAGCCAGCACGAAACTCAGCGCCACGGCCGGACCTGCGTAAAGCGCCGCGGCCTGCCCGGTCAGCACAAAGATGCCCGCGCCAATCACGGCGCCAATTCCGAGCGTGATCAGATTCAAGGCCCCGAGCGAACGTTTCAATGTATGCTCACCTTGTTCACCGGCCTCCTGGGAGAGCATCGACATGGGCTTAATACGCAGCAATCGGGAAATCAACGGGTAACGTCCTCCTTGGTGAAGGGATCGAGTAGGGTAACCAACGAGTGGCAAAACCGCGTAAGGGATCGCGTAACGCCATCATACGATACGAATCCATGGGGATCGCGTAAAGAAGACCTCATCCCATGAGGACTAAACGCCAGGCCGCTTGCAACTGTAACGTTTCCAGGCACGAGTATCTCGCTCTGAGACAAACTGCCTCGTTTCTGGACACAATTTGTCTTGGATTCGGACGGTCCTGCCTCGTTTCCGGACACTTTCTAATAAAGCGCCGCCAGCCACCGCCGGAATTCCGCTGCCGGATCGGCGCTGCGGAAGATGGCTGCGGCAACGGCAACCACGCTGGCTCCCGCCGCCAGAACCGCAGGCGCGGTTTCGAGCGTCACCCCTCCCACTCCGACAAGGATCACATCGGGCCCGGCCGCTTTCCGCAACCTGCGCACGCCTTCAGCACCAATCGGTGCCTTGGTGGTTCGCTTGGTCGTGGTGGCAAACACGGGGCCGATCGAAAGGTAATCCACCGGCGCCTTCAGGATCTCCGGCACCAGCGCCTCGCTGCCGCCGAATGTGCCCACGATACGCCCCGGTCCTACCAGCCGCCGTGCCTCTGCCGGCGCAGCATCACCCGTATCCACGTGCACGCCGTCAAATCCCATTCGCTCCACCAGATCGGCGCGGTCGTCGAGAATCAGCTTCACCGTGCCAGCAGGCATCGCCGCGCGAAGCACCGCCGCATCGGCCAGCATCTCAGCCTCAGAGCCAGTCTTGTTGCGATATTCGAGCAACAAAACGCCAGCATCGGCCAGTTCCCTGCCCAGCCGATGCAAAAACTCGCCGCGCCCAGCCTGCGGGATCGCGGCGCTGTCAAGAATTGGATAGACCTTCGGAAATGAAAAAGACATGCTTCCAGAGTAGTGCAACGAACAGGAGTTAGGTTTCAGGTGTCAGTAACTAGCCGGTAGCCAATAGCCCAGAGCTACGAGCTACCGGCTATCGGCTATCGGCTATCGGCTACAAGCTCGACGCCTTGTTCCCTTGGTCCCTTGTTCCCTGTCGTTCTCACATGTCGTCAGCTGACGGCCCGTACGTCCCCGGAACCTTCGCGTCGAGCAGCCGCAGATACACGGTCAACTGTCCGCGGTGATGGATCATATGATTCAGCACTGCATCGCGAAACACCTGGTGCTTGGGCTCATCGATCCATGCCTGGCCCTTCCAGACAAGCTGCCAGTTCCGGTCCCACGTGTCCCCAGTGGTCGCAACCAACGCTGCCCGCGTTCCCCCAAGCTCCGTGTCAAACTTCTCCAGCGCCTCTGCCTTGCTCGTGGGCACAAACGGCTTCCAACTACTCTCGGGGCTAAATTCGATCTTGTCTTTGGTCAGCGTTGACAACGCCCATTCGCCGGCAAAATCCGTCAGGTGCCCGGCCAGGCGGCCCAGGCTCATGGATTTGGGATGGGGCTTGAAGTTGAAATCGGCATCGGGCGGGATCGCATCCAGCATCTTCCGCGTATTTGCGGCTTCGCGATCGAACTCGGCAATCAGTTCCTTTTGAGCGTCCATGCAGGCAACCTCCATGTTGCCAACACAGAATAGCTGATTTCGCCTCAAAGGGCGAAGAAAAAGCGATAAAATCTTCGCAGGCTCTCTGTCGACCGCGACGACCGGTTTCAGGCCAACGATCTTCCGAAAACTGTGATTCCCCAGCCCTCAAGTGAAGACCGGGGAATCACAGAGGGGAGCCGCGAATACATTCCGTTTAATCGCCCTCTGTTAGTTCAATAGTTTGCGGCGAAGCATCCCAGCCAATCCGAGGAGGCCGGTGCTGAAGAGGCCCAGAGTTCCGGGCTCAGGAACGGTGGGCGGAACGGCCAGGGAGGTGATGTCGATCCCGAATGTGGAGGATCCCGTAGTACCAAAGCTGTCACTCGAATCGGTACCGTCGAAGCTGAAGGTCGCGAGCGTTGGCGCATAACCTGGCAAGTTCACAATTCCTGTGCCAGAGATGTCCAGGAACTCACCGTTATCCAGCAAGACGTCGATCGGGCCGGTGATGGTAAATGTGGCGCCCCCGGTGTTCGTACTAACAAACAGCCCGTCAGGAGTAAGGAACGTGAAAGGGGAGTTATCGATTGTCGAGGGAGTAGTAGCCGGGGAGACACCCAAGACGGTGCCGAAATTACCGGTGGCGTCCCTTTCAGTTGCGGCGGTGTTGGTAAATGTGATGCCCGTTGAGCTCCATTGTTCACTACCGCCGGCGACGCCAAATGTGCCGACAATGAGTGGTGAAGCTAGCGCACCGGGTGTGATCGCAAGGGCCGTTGCCAATGCGAGAAATCCAAACGCCAATCTTTTCATACTTTCCTCCAGGGTATCGCGCAGTGAAATTTCTTATTGACAGGCCCTTTGCCAAGCGCTGACCAAAGGGCAGGTTTTGTGGCTTCGATGCTTTGCTCTACGAGTATTGAGGAGTGCGTATTTCGGTTGGGGATTTCGTGAAGCCTTTCCGATGCACGAATACCCGTTGCCAGTAGATAAAGAGGCTTCGCGTAGTGCTCGGGCTTCCGAACATTGTTTTGACAATAGTGGCGCGGCTGGATACAGGTCTGAGCAATACAGAACACGTCAGACACAACAAGCCGGAATTATTTAAGTCTTAACCGGGGGTCAATCTGGCGGATGACATTTTAGCGATCTAAATCGCACCATACGGATACCACCGAGGCGGGCTTCGAGTGGGACGGGGCGACTTTGACGGGATTGTGAAGAAGGTTTGCCTGGACTACGTGCCTGTGGGGCCTGTCTGCCTTACGCCGGCTTTTCCCCTTCGCCTCGATCCTTCAGAAATCGCTCCATGAATCCCGTATCGAACTCCCCTCCGCGGAAAGCTGCATTCTGAAAGATCTCCTGGTGCAGCGGAATGGAGGTGTCGACGCCGCGAACGATGAACTGGCCCAAAGCCCGCTCCATCTTCGCTATGGCCTCGGCGCGGTCAACGCCATACGTAATCAGCTTCGCAATCAGCGAATCGTAGTACGGAGGAACCACGCTCTCGGCATACTGCGCCGTCTCCACACGCACGCCGTTCCCGCCGGGCACGTTGAAGGCCGTAATCTGCCCTGCCGACGGCGTAAACTTCTGCGGGTGCTCGGCGTTGATGCGGCACTCGATGGCGTGGCCGCGCATCTCGAGCTTCGGCGGCAGAATCGCGCCCAGCCGCTCGCCGGCCGCAATCCGCAGCTGCGCCTTCACAAGGTCCACGCCGGTAATCGCCTCCGTCACCGGGTGCTCCACCTGAATGCGCGTGTTCATCTCGATAAAGAAGAGCTGGCGGTTTGCGTCCATCAGGAACTCCACCGTGCCCGCGTTCTGGTAGCCGATGTCGCTCAGGCATTTTGCGAGCGTCCGGCCCAGTTCCTCGCGCATCTTCGGTGTCACTTGCAGACTCGGTGCTTCTTCAATCAATTTCTGATGCCGGCGCTGGATGGAGCACTCGCGCTCGAAGAGCGAAACCACGCTGCCGTGCTCGTCTGCCAGCATCTGGAATTCAATGTGGCGCGGGTTCTCGATGAACTTCTCCATGTAGAGCTCACCGTTGCCGAAAGCGTTGGCCGCCTCGGTAAACGCCGCATGAAACAGGTTGGGCAGACCCTCTGCGTCGCGCACGATGCGCATGCCGCGCCCGCCGCCGCCGGCCTTGGCTTTCAGAATGACCGGGTAGCCCACCTTATCGGCCCACGCGCGCGCTTCTTCAGCCGTGGCGAGAATGCCGTCCGACCCTGGCAGAATGGGCACTCTGGCCTTCTTCATGGCCTGGCGCGCCTTCTCCTTCTCGCCCATCAGGCGCGTCACTTCCGGCGGAGGCCCAATGAACTTGATGTTCGACGCGCGGCACACCTCGGCAAAGTTCGCGTTCTCGCTCAGCAGGCCGTAGCCGGGATGGATCGCATCCACGTCGGCAATCTCAGCCGCAGAAATCACAGCCGGCACATTTAAGTAACTATCTGAAGCGCGCGGCGGCCCGATGCAGATCGCCTCATCTGCAAAGCGCACGTGCAGGGAGTTGCGATCTGCCTCGCTGTAGACGGCAACGGTGCGAATGCCCAGTTCCCGGCACGCGTTCAGCACGCGCAATGCGATTTCGCCACGATTGGCAACCAGAACCTTACGAAACATGCACGACCTTTAAATCAATCTCAGCGGCCCTGTCCTGCAGCCGAAGATGGACCATATTTTTTCTCGCTTGCAGACCAGTTCCAGGGCGCAAGTCCACATCCGGCAGCCACCGCTACGCACAGACTGATCGGCAAAAAGTTCCAATTAACCGGCTGGTGCTGAAAAAACACCCTTGCCAAATTCGTACCGGCCACAAACAAAACACCCCAGGCGGTCCCGGCGATCAGAACGTACCTACTCTTGCCGTGAGCCCTCGTTATTAGCCACGCATCGCGCCGTGACTTTTCTCTTTCTAGTTTGCTCATTTTGAAGAAACCGCTCCTGGCGGAGGTTATACCGCCGGCTTGTTCACTCACCGACCGGCTGACTCGCTTTTTCCATTCGCCCAGCTAAGCTAGCCGAATGGCGAACAGCGGCTGGCCAAACTCAATCGCCTGCCCGTTCGATACCAGGCACCGGACAATCTCCCCGGAGGCGTCCGACTCGATCTCGTTCATCAGTTTCATGGCCTCGACGATGCAGATCACCTGGCCCTTCTCCACATGATCTCCGGGAGAAACGAAGGCGGCGGCGCCGGGAGAAGGCGAACCATAGAACGTGCCCACGATGGGCGACTTCATCAGGTGCAGTCCGGCATCGGGATCGGCAGCCGGCTCTGCAGCAGTTTGAGCGGCTCCCGCTGGAGTGTTGGCTGCCGCAGCCTGCGCCACGCCCGGCGGCGCTGACTTGAGAAGCCGCGCCAGGTCGCTCAGTGACCCTGCCCCGCTCTCCGGCGGATTGAACTTCAACCGCAGCTTTAGATCCCCGCGGTCGATGTCGAACTCCGACACCTGGTGCTGCTTCAAAAACTCAATCAACTGCCGTAAATCTTCAATGTCCTGTTGTTTCATTCGTCCCTTTGACTCTCCACGCACGGGTGTCAACCTTCTCAGTCTGCGCGTTGCAAAGCCCCGCGTTTCACAATTCGATCAGCGCCTTGGGCGCCGGCGTCAGCACCTGGCTGCCGGTGCGCGTCACTGCCACCATATCCTCGATGCGGATGCCGAACTGGCCCGCGAGATAGATGCCGGGCTCGATCGTCACCACATTGCCAGGCACAAGACGCATGGATTGTCCCACGCCCACGCGCGGCGGCTCGTGAATCTCCAAGCCGACGCCGTGGCCGGTGGAGTGTATAAATACCTCGCCGAAACCCTCCCTGCGCAGGATGCTGCGCGCGGCTTCATCCACCTCCGCGCAGCTTACCCCCGGAGTTACCGCGTTCACCGCGTTCTCCTGGGCTTCCAGCACAGCCTCGTATGCCTTCCGCTCTCCGGGCTTTGGTTTACCCAGAAAAACGGTCCGCGTCATATCCGAACAGTAACCATTGAGGATTATACCGAAGTCGAGGGTCACGAAGCCGCGCTTCGGCAGCCGTGCGGCCGTAGCGCGCCCGTGAGGCAGGGCCGACCGCGCACCACTCGCGACGATGGTTTCGAATGACATGCCTTCCGCACCCAGCATCCGCGCCTTATGTTCCAACTCCGCGGCCACATCGATTTCGGCGATGCCGGGCCGCAAGAACTCCAGAATCCCCTCGAACAGCCGGCATCCGGCAAGCGCCGCTTTGGCCATTACCTCGAGCTCGCCCTCATCCTTCACCATGCGCAATTGTTCGACGAATGGCGCCGGCGCCTCTTGGAGAAAACTGCGCCGTAGCCGGCTCGGCAGCTCCGACTTCCATCGCTTGAGTTCCGCCACCGTGGAGCGCGCAGCGTCGAATCCCGCCATGGTCACGCCCGGCTGCGCGGCCAGCCACTGCACGGCCGCCACCGACGACGCTCCCGACACAATCTGCACCTGCGCTGCCTTCACCTCTTCACCGGCCTGCGTCGTGTAGCGGCTATCGGTAAAGAGACGTGCCGTCCGCCGCGTCACTGCCAGCGCAGCGCTCGATCCGGTGAATCCGCAAAGGTAGCGTAAATCGGGTAGAAATGTGACAACTAGCCCGGAGAGCCCGGCGCGAGTCAGCTTGCGGCGCAACGCGCCCATGCGGCGGAAGTGGTCCATCCGCTTAGTTTTATCACAGGGATCAAGCAAACGTGGTCAGTGATCTGGATTCCCGCGTCAGTTGTTTTGCATGCGCCTTCCAGTATTCGGATTTGAGACGACTTTCCTCGGCCATGTTATACAGGACCTCACAATCGCAACAAGCTCCTCTGAATCTCAACACTCCAAGCACATCTTCCACATCATCCACATCATCCAAATTCATGTCCAGATCGCGGAGAATGCTGACAGATTTGTCAAAAGAGTGGCCGCACTTGGCGCGATCGATTGATGGATCGACCGGACAAAACAAATCGTCAAGGCGCGTGAAAAAGCTTCTTTTCTCAAGAACTCCAAGCACATTCGAGGCAATGTTCTTCAGGAATTCCTCATCGGAAGTGAGATCGTATTCCATCAGCTAGTCCGCGTGCCAATAATGGTGCAGTTATGCTGACCACTGACAACTGCTTTTCACATTGCCGACTGCACGGGCTTCTTCTTGCTCGCATCGATCTCGCCGTGCGCATGCAGTTCGCTCTGGCGGTCCATCCACTCGTCCAGGCGCGACCTTTTGAAGCGCCAGCGATTGCCAAGCTTGAACGCCGGAACAAAGCCTTCGGAGGCGTACTTGTAGAGGGTATCGGGCGAGATACCAAGGTAACCCGAGGCCTGGCGAATATCCATCACCTCGCGGAGTTCAGGAACCAGCAGGTTCGAGCGGGCTGCGGCATTGCGCATAGTTGCCTCCCGGAAATTGTCGTTGTTGAAGCGCGGATTCCGGCAAAACCTACCGGTAATTCTGTATTTAACCCGACTTCATCAGGACATTCAAGGAATTTCCGGAAGTTATACGAAACTCATAGGCTTTCGCCCTAGCCGCTTTTCTGGAAAGCCTGTGGAAAACCCCATAGCCTTGTGCGGCAGCCCGAAACCCACCCCAATATCTGGGGCTCTTGGCGCAGATGGTCCGTACAGTGAGGTTGATCTTGATTGACCAGCGAGCGCCGTCCCTGCGGGATTCCCGGTTGGGCTCGGCCAGCTTCCCCACGCTTCCACCCCAAGGAACAGAGATCATTTCTTGGAAACCCCGGTGAAGCGCGAGGCAAACAACCTCTGCGCCTAGGGCGCGATAGCCAGCAATGATGAAGCCGGCAGTCAAGAAACGATAGGACACTGGAAGCATTCAAGGGGGGCAGAAATCGAGTCCTTCCCTGCTTTCTCAGTTCTGGTTGTCGTCGCGGCGATGCAGCGTTGGCGGTCCGTCACCCGAGTTCGTGGAACCGTCGCCGGCCTGGGTGGTCGAACCCGAGCCCGAACCCGATCCTGAGCCGGACCCCGACCCATCCGTGCTTGCGCGGCGCAGCGACGGCCGGGTCACGCCCTTGGTGTCGGTCAGGCGGCGCTTGTTTTCGATGCGCGCCAGACGAGCCTTCACGTCGTCAAATTCAGAAGTGGTGACGAGGTAGTCTTCCCTCGCCGGCAGAATGCGCGCGATCTCCTCCTGCGAGTGCAGGATGCGGTCCGGCGTCTGCGGATGGTCGCTGAACGCCTTGGCCACCAGGCCGGGCTTGCGTTTCTCCAGAGCCTGAATCTTCTCAAAGAAGGTGATGAACGCCTGCGGATCGTAGCCGGAGCGGTACATATATTGCACGCCCAGATAGTCGGCCTGCGCCTCAAAGTCGCGCGAGAACTGCAGGAACGTGATGGGAATCGCCAGCTGCGC
>Ga0187847_10002682_pt1 | contig 14183 bp, 8 predicted proteins | sample June2016WEW_4_10_FD_132458 | JGI IMG/M metagenome (GOLD analysis project Ga0187847, IMG submission 132458) | Peatland microbial communities from SPRUCE experiment site at the Marcell Experimental Forest, Minnesota, USA - June2016WEW_4_10 | ecosystem: Environmental > Terrestrial > Soil > Wetlands...
ACAGCAATCGTGACCGGAGCGTCGGGAGGCATAGGCGCCGGTTTAGTCGAGGGCTTTCTGAGTGAGGGTTATAACGTCGTCGCGACCGCTCGTGACGCCAATCGAAAGTTGACCACCTCAAGCAGCCTGGTTCTGCTCGACGGTGATATCGGCAAGCCACAAACCGCTGTCGACGCCGTCGAAGCGGCAATCAACAACTTCGGAACCATCGATGTGCTCGTGAACAACGCCGGCATCTTTCTCACCAGGCCTTTCACGGACTTCACTACCGAGGATTTCGACGCGCTTGTTTCCACCAACCTGCTCGGATTCTTGTACATGACGCAGCGAGCCGTGAAAGAGATGTTGAAACAGAAATCCGGGTGCGTTGTAACCATCACTGCGGCGCTTGCCGATCGCCCCATCGCCGGAGAAAATGGCTCCGTTTCGATGATTACGAAAGGCGGCTTGAATTCAGCAACCCGGAATCTCGCCGTCGAGTATGCGACAGACGGGATTCGCTTCAACGCCGTAGCCCCCGGGGTTGTGGATACACCCATGCACCACGATGATCCCAAAGATTCGACGTTGCAGCCGGCTATGAAAATGGCAACCGTAACGGATATTGTCTATGCCGTTCTTTATTTGGCAAAGGCAGGTCATGTGAGCGGAGAGATTCTTTACGTCGATGGCGCAGCTCCAGCCCGTCGTTGGTAGGAAATGAAAGTATGCTAGTCTCCCTCCGGACCTCGACGAGTTAAGAATGGCCCGCTTGCTTTCAGTAAATGTCGGTCTCCCGCGCGACGTCGCATGGAACGGGAAAATAGTCCGAACGTCAGTCTGGAAATCCCCAGTTGATGGAAGGCGAACGGCGCGCAAGCTCGATATTGATGGAGATGCGCAAGCCGATCTCTCCGGTCACGGCGGGGAACAGCGCGCCGTTTTCGTCTACCAGATGGGCGCCTATCGCTACTGGGAAAGCTTTCTCGGGCGTAACGACTTCATCTACGGCCAGTTCGGAGAAAACTTCACCGTCGAGGGACTTCCCGATAACGAGGTCTGCATCGGCGATCGATACCGCATCGGTGGCGCGATATTTGAAGTATCGCAGCCTCGCGTGACGTGCTTCCGCGTCGGCATCCGCATGAACGAGCCTCGTATGCCGGCGCTGCTCGTAGAACATCACAGGCCAGGATTCTACTTTCGCGTGTTGCAGGAAGGGGAAGTTGGCGCGGGCGATGACATCGTAAAAATTGCTGGCGGTCCCGAGAGCATCACCGTGGCCGACGTTGACGCCCTCCTGTATTTGCCCGGACACTCGAGCGATCAACTCCAACGCGCTTTGCGCGTTCCCGCGCTTAGCAAGGGCTGGCAGAGTTCGTTCCAGGCAATGCTCCAACAAGATTCGAGTTCCAAAGCTACGGCGGGGAATCCGGGGCTCGCCGATGAGGAACAAGCGCCCGCATGGCCCGGCTTTCGACAGATGCGGGTCGCTGGTATTAATAAGGAAAGCGATAGCGTAACTTCCTTCATTCTTTCGCCCATCGATGGGCAGCCTCTTCCTCTCTTCCAGGCGGGCCAGTTTGTAGTTTTGCGACTGCTCATTGATCCGGACAATGATCCGGGCAAAACGCCCGTCCTTCGCAGCTATTCGCTGTCCGATCTCCCGGCAGCCGACCATTTCCGCATCAGCGTCAAGAGTGAACTGAACGGGATCGGAAGTTCATTTCTTTGCAACCGTGCGCGAGAAGGCGATCTCTTGGATGTGAGCGCGCCGCGTGGAAGCTTTACTCTGCGCCCTGGCCAGGATCCCGTGGTTCTGCTGAGCGCCGGAGTCGGCGCAACACCGGTGATGTCCATGCTGCATGCACTCGCCGCTGACAGGTCGCAACGAGAGATCTGGTGGGTCTACGGAGCCCGCAATCGTGTCGACCATCCATTCGCGCAGGAATCGCGTTCATTACTGAAGCAGCTCTCGCGCGGACGGGGATACACCGTGTACAGCAAGCCAGCTGCCATCGACCGGCTCGGGATAGACTTCGACGCTCCAGGGCACATTGACGCAGCTTTGCTTAAGAAAATCGGCGTATCGCAGAACAGTGACTTCTATCTGTGCGGCCCCTCTTCATTCTTGCAGGATATGCGCGACGGGCTGCGAAACTGGGGTGTGCCCGCCGGGAACGTGCACACCGAAATCTTCGGCACTCTTGAGGCTATTACTCCTGGTATGGCGCAGGTCGCTCACACTCCTCATCTGCCACAAGGGCCTCCCGGATCTGGCCCATCGGTCTCATTCGCGCGCAGCGGAATTACCGTCGACTGGGATCGGAAATTCGGAAGCTTGCTGGAACTGGCGGAAGCGTGCGACGTTCAGGTCAGGTGGTCGTGCCGGGTTGGAGTCTGCCACACCTGCATGACTGGTCTGATTGGCGGATCGATTACTTATAATCCTGAGCCGCTGGAGAGGCCGGCTACCGGGAACGTGCTCGTATGCTGTTCCCAGCCCAACGCGGGTGTCATTCTGGATCTTTAAGTGAAACGGGATTGGGATAATCGCATCTAAGACTCCTTACAAGGACGAATCCAATCATGCGTTCTGATATTGTGCCCGGCGGCGTTTTTCCCGACTACCAACTGCCCGATCACACGGACAAACTATGCAAACTCAGCGAGCTGCAGGGCGATGATCCGCTGATCCTCACGCTTGCGCGCGGCCACTATTGCCCAAAGGAACACCAGCAGCATTTGGAACTCGCCGCGTTCTACCCGAAGATCGCGGTGGCGTACACCCAGATCGCCACGATCGCCACCGACGATCACCATACTCTGCAGGAATTCCGCGCGTCAGTCGGAGCCCAGTGGGCCTTCCTTTCGGACCCTGGCCGAACGGTGCAAAAAGATCTCGACATCCAGGAGTACACCGACCCCGAGCACAATCCCATGATCCCGCACACGCTCGTGCTCAAGCCAGGACTCGTGATCCACAGCATCTATAACGGCTACTGGTTCTGGGGGCGACCATCGGTTATCGATCTTTGGCACGATCTGCGTGTGGTGACCAGCGAAATCCGCCCGGACTGGGATCTGAGTTCTCCTGGACTTCGCGAGGCCTGGAATGCCGGTGATCTCTCGCGTTTCCATGGGTGGAATAAGAAGGCCGGCACGAACGATACCTCGATTGCACCGAAGAAATAGCTGCGTCCTTTAATGTCAGATGCTGAAACGGGCTCTTTGGTTCGGGTCCGAGAGTTTCGGGAAGGGGGGACTGAACTCGTGTGAAGTCGGTGCGCCCAAATTTCATAGCACACCTCGCGGAGCAGCCACAAAAACAGCACCCTAAAGAATGTGAATTAAATCAAAGGGTATGAAGTTATTGAGACTGAAACGCACGAGACGATAAGGAGCACCCATATGGCAGCACAGGAGCACCCACTGACGAAGCCGCCGAGGACGGAACGGTCCAGAAGCGACGACACCCCGCAACCGCCCAGGCCACTGACCGATTCTTATCGCGAAGATCGTCATGAAGCGGTGCAAAGACTTGCGTACCAGTACTGGGAAAAAAGAGGGAGACCCCTCGGGTCTCCGGAAATTGATTGGTTCGCAGCCGAAAAGGCCTTGCGGACATCCCTTTTGGCGTCAGGAATCGAGATCGGGCCAGACGAGGACCTTTACTCTTGACTGCGGGGCTTCCCACATCCAACCACGAAGGGTTCTACGACCCGGAAAATCAAGGACTATTTTATGAGCACCAATCGCGTCGTACGCTCGAGTTCCGCAAACGTCATTCCCATGTCCACCAGCGCAACGAATGTTTCAGATGCTCTACAGCAGTACGGGTGCGGAACGATGCCGTTTATCGGCAATGGGAACGCATTTTACGAGCGGCACCTGGTTTTTGACCGGGCAATCGATCCCAAAGTAGCGAGTGCGCGGGAGCGCTTTGAAGCGTTCTCCCGATCCGTGCGAGACGTTCTCGCTCAGCGCTGGGTGCAGACCAAGAACACTTATGAGCGCGAGAATGCCAAGCGCATTTATTACCTGTCCATGGAATTTCTCATCGGGCGTTCCTTAGCCAATAACATCACCAATCTATTGCTGGATCCGCTTTTGCCGGATGCAGCTCGAGAACATGGAATTGACTGGCTGGAATTGATTGAGCAGGAACCGGATGCTGGACTGGGCAATGGCGGATTGGGCCGGCTCGCCGCGTGTTTTCTCGACTCAATGGCAACCATGCAACTCCCAGGCACGGGCTATGGTTTGCGCTATGAGTACGGCATGTTCAAGCAATCAATCGTGGATGGCTGGCAAAAAGAGAATCCCGACAACTGGCTCCGCTGCGGGGATCCCTGGGAGATTGCCCGGCTTCACGAAAATGTGGAAATCAGGCTGAACGTCTCTTTCAAGTTGCAGGATGGAAATTTTCAAATCATCCCCGATCGCCCGTCAACTCTGATCGGTATCCCGTTTGACCGTCCCGTGGTGGGCTATGGTGGAAAAACGATCAACACGCTCCGGCTCTGGGCGGCAGCCGCGTCCGATTATTTCGACCTTGCGAAATTTGACACTGGAGACTTCGTGGGCGCACTCGGCGAAACCCTTCAGGCCGAGTCGCTGACCCGCGTGCTCTATCCTGACGACTCTACGAGAAAGGGCCAGGGGTTGCGCTTCCTCCAGGAATATTTCCTGGTCGCGTGCTCTTTGGCCGACCTGGTGCGCCGTTTCCAGCGCCACAACTCGGATTGGGAAAAGCTTCCGGAGAAAGCCGCAATTCAGCTCAACGACACCCATCCCTCCATGTCCGTTCCTGAACTGCTGCGAATCTTGCTCGACGATGTGCACCTGGGATGGGACCAGGCCTGGGACCTGACGAAGAGGACGCTCGGGTACACCAATCACACCTTGCTGCCTGAGGCCCTGGAGAAATGGCCGGTGGCGTGGTTTGAGAAACTACTTCCTCGTCACCTCGAGCTCATCTACGAGATTAACCGCCGCCTGCTCGATGAAGTTCGGGTTCGCTTTCCCGGCGACGAGGGACGCGTGCAGCGCATCAGCCTGGTGGAAGAGAGCAGCCCGCGCAAAATCCGCATGGCCAACCTCGCCATTGTCGGCTCGCATAGCACCAACGGAGTGTCCGCTGTCCACTCCCAGCTCCTGCGAACCACGACCGTCAAGGATCTCGCGGAAATGTTTCCCGAGCGCTTTAACAACAAGACAAATGGAGTGACTCCCCGGCGCTGGTTGCTGGAGGCCAATCCCGCGCTGGCCCGCGAAATCACGCAGGTCATTGGGGATCGCTGGATCACGGATCTGAGCCTTCTCAAACAGCTCAAGCCATTCGCGGAAGATTCCAATGCCCGCGATCGCTTCCTCAAGTCGAAGCGGGAGTCCAAGGTGCAATTTGCCAAGTGGCTCAAGTCAACATCGGGAGTCATCGTCGACCCCGACACCATCTTCGACTGCCACATCAAGCGTATTCACGAATATAAAAGGCAATTGATGAATGCGCTGCGGATTGTGATCGTTTATGACCGGCTGCGGCAAAATCCCGCCATGAAGATCGTGCCTCGGACATTTTTCTTCGCCGGCAAAGCCGCCCCGGCTTACACCCTGGCCAAGCTCATCATAAAGTTCATCAACAACCTCGCGGCCACGATTGACGGCGATCCTGCTGCGCGCGGCCAACTCAACGTCGTCTTTCTCCCTGAGTACAATGTTTCATTGGCGGAACGGCTGATTCCCGCCAGCGATGTTTCCAACCAGATCTCCACCGCCGGCTACGAGGCCAGCGGAACCAGTAACATGAAATTTATGATGAACGGAGCCTTAACCGTCGGAACCCGCGACGGTGCGACCATCGAAATGGCCGAGGAGGCCGGTGAAGAAAATATGTTCCTGTTCGGTCTCACAGTCGAGCAAGTGGAGAACAGCCGCGCCTGGTACAACCCGCACTGGCACTATGAGAATGAGCCGGAGATCCGATCTGCTCTGGACCTGATCTCCTCGGACTACTTCAGCCGCAATGAGCCCGGAGTTTTCGCTCCCTTGCGGGATACGCTTCTGACCCAGGGCGATCGCTATATGAACCTCGCGGACTTGACCTTGTATTGCAACGCCCAAGACCGGCTCGGTGACCTCTATTCCGAACCCTCCGCATGGGCGCAGAAAGCAATCTTGAACGTCGCCAGTTCCGGGAAATTTTCAAGCGATCGCTCGATTGCGCAATACGCAAGCGAGATCTGGAAGGTGGAACCATGCCCAGTAGTTTAGAAACACAGTCCCCGACAGGCGAAAGTAAGACCGGTCAGCCTAACCTTTCGCCGCTGGCAGGCAAACCAGCGCCGAAGGAGTTGCTTATAGACGTGGCTCGCCTGCAGAAAGAATATTTCGAGCGGCGTCCCGACCTGGATGATCCAACCCAACTGGTCAGCTTCGGCACAAGCGGACATCGCGGCTCGCCCCTGCGCGGCACATTTAACGAAGCGCATATTCTCGCAATTACCCAAGCGATCTGCGAATACCGGCGCGGGGAGGCTATCGACGGCCCCCTCTATATGGGGAAAGACACCCACGCCGTCTCGGAACCCGCACAGCGCACGGCTCTCGAGGTTTTGGCCGCAAATAACGTGGAGACGATCATTCAGCAAGATGACGGGATCACTCCGACGCCGGTCATCTCGCGAGCGATTCTGGTTTACAACCGCGGCCGCAAGCAGAAAGACCATCCGGCCGACGGTATCGTCGTGACGCCATCGCATAATCCGCCGGAGGATGGAGGCTTCAAGTACAACCCGCCCAATGGCGGCCCGGCTGATAGCGACGTGACCCGCTGGGTACAAAATCGCGCCAACGAATTGCTGCGAACTGGAAATGCAGGCGTCAAGCGGATTCCGTTTGATAAGGCGATCCGGTCCGCGACCACGCACCAGGAAGATTTCATCCTGCCCTATGTTCGTGATCTCAAGAATGTCGTAGACATGGATGCAATCCGCAACGCCCACCTTAAACTTGGCGTGGACCCGTTAGGCGGAGCCTCGCTGCCCTACTGGGAACCGATCAATTCCATCTACGGCCTGGACATCGTCGTCACCAATCCAATCCTCGATCCAACTTTTTCGTTTATGACTGTTGACCATGACGGCAAAATTCGCATGGATTGCTCGAGCCCCTACGCGATGGCCAGGCTGGTTGGTCTGAAAGATCAGTACCAGGTGGCTTTCGGGAACGATACCGACGCTGATCGTCACGGGATCGTAACTCCGGTTGCGGGTTTGATGAATCCAAATCATTATCTTGCCGTGGGTATCCGCTATTTGCTCACGCACCGGCCTCAGTGGAGTACAAGCGTTGCGGTCGGAAAGACTCTGGTGAGCAGCAGCATGATCGACCGCGTCGTCAAGAAACTCGGCCGCCAACTCCGCGAAGTGCCGGTGGGCTTCAAGTGGTTTGTTCCAGGCCTGTTCGATGGCTCGTACTGTTTCGGCGGAGAAGAAAGCGCCGGAGCGAGTTTCCTCCGTCTTGACGGGACCGTATGGACGACCGACAAGGACGGCCCGATTATGGACTTGCTGGCCGCCGAGATTACTGCGCGTACCGGCAAGGATCCCGGAGAACATTACCGCGAACTGACGGCGGAATTCGGCACCCCGTACTACACGCGCATCGACGCGCCCGCCACGCCCGAGCAGAAAGCAAGGTTGGAAAAACTTACGCCAGACGCGGTAAAGGAGTCAGATTTAGCGGGCGAGCCAATCACCGCCAAGCTGACCAAGGCTCCGGGCAACGATGCGCCAATCGGCGGCTTGAAAGTTGTGGCAGAGAGCGGTTGGTTTGCAGCGCGACCCTCCGGCACCGAGAACATCTATAAGATCTACGCCGAAAGTTTCAAGGGCCAGGTCCATCTAAACGCGATTCTTAGCGAAGCGCAGGAGATGGTAAATAATGCCCTGGGTTCGTCAGCAGTCGTTCCCAAGCAGGAGGGCCGGCCGTGAGCGGCACCGGCGGGCTCGGCAATATCCCGCCGTTTCCGTCGGAATATCGCGCTTCCGGCTTGCTGCTGCACGTCACCTCTCTGCCGTCTCCGTATGGTGTCGGAGATCTGGGATTGTCCGCCTTCTCATGGATCGATCGTCTCCACGATGCCGGCCAAGGGTGGTGGCAGGCGTTGCCACTGGGCCCGACAGGTTACGGGAACTCGCCCTATCAATCGATGTCGTCGTTTGCCGGCAACGAACTGCTGATCAGTCCCAGCTCTCTTATTTCGGACGGGCTCATACAGGCGAGCGATGCTCAGTCCCCCTTCTCCGCGGACGTGGTCGAGTACGACTTTGTTATTCCGTTCAAACAGCGGCTGCTCGAAACGGCATGGGCAAACTTCAAAGCCGGGCAGCGCGGTGACAGGGCTCTCGCGTCCGCCCTCGCGGGTGAATATGACGAGTTCTGCGCCAGCCAGGCGCATTGGCTGGAAGACTACGCTCTGTTCCGCGCGCTAAAAGCCAAGTATCACGGCGCTTATTATCTGGAATGGCCAGCGGAGTTAGTTCAGCGCAGCCCCAGTGCGCTTGCCGAGGCGCGGCGAGAGTTAGCAAGTCAAATGGATCAGGTTCGCTTCGCGCAATTCCTGCTGTTTCGCCAGGCCGATCAGCTCAAGGAGCATGCTCATGCCAGGGGCGTCAGCTTGATCGGTGATCTGCCCTTCTTTGTTTCCCCGGATTCCAGTGATGTTTGGGCGAACCCTGAGCTCTTCCTCCTCGATGAGCAGCATCGGCCACGCTTCGTCGCCGGAGTTCCTCCCGATTATTTCAGCGCACAGGGTCAATTGTGGGGCAACCCCGTCTACAACTGGGATGCCGCGCGTTCGACTGGTTACCGGTGGTGCATCGATCGGTTGCGCGCTCTGCTGGCCCATGTCGATGTAATTCGCCTGGATCACTTTCGCGGCTTCGCGGCTGCCTGGCACGTTCCCGCCGGAGCGCCGACCGCTCAATCCGGCCAATGGGTGGCCGGCCCGGGAGCCAGTTTTTTTCAGGCCGTTCAGGCAGATTTGGGCCGTCTGCCTTTCATTGCGGAAGATCTGGGTGTCATTACGCCCGACGTGCGCGCCCTGCGCGACCAGTTTTTTCTGCCGGGGATGCGCGTCCTACAATTCGCCTTCGATGGTCATGCGGACAATCCCTATCTGCCGCACAACTTCATCCACAACACAGTCGCCTATACCGGTACCCATGACAATGCCACAACGCGACAATGGTATGGGGAATTGCCTGACTACCAGCGGCAGAATTTTTGGAGCTACCTCCAGCGTGCGCCGGGAAACAGTGAGGACGCCGCGCCGGAGTTGATGCGGCTGGCATGGTCGTCACCCGCGGCGCTCGCCATTGCTCCGTTGCAGGATCTGCTCAACCTGGGAAGCGAAGCTCGCATGAACGTGCCCGGTCTTGCCGATGGGAACTGGCGTTGGCGCGTCCGGGAAGACATGCTATCTCCTCAGGCTTTTCAACGGCTGTGGGATTTGACGGAGAGTTCCAATCGCTCGGTCAGTTCAATGGCCGTGACGGCGCAAGTGGACCGCAGTCGGGCGACCGCTGAAATGAAGGGGACGGGAGGTTAACCTGGTAATACTTCAAGTTGCCAAGAGTGTTCTCCTGGTAGTGAGCGCGCTCTTTCCGATTGTGGACCCGATCGGAGGCAGCCCGATCTTTCTGCTGCTCACGCGAGACTACGCGCCCGAGACGCGGCGGGTGCTCGCTCGCCGCATTGCGGTCGATAGTTTCATCCTGCTGATCGCCTCCTTTACCCTCGGGGCGCACGTACTCTCTTTCTTTGGAATTTCGCTTCCGGTCGTGCAGGTCGGCGGCGGCCTGATCGTGATTTCAGCGGGCTGGGCGATGCTGAATCAGAAAGATGGCAGTGACCCGGGATCGGCCCGACGAACGGTCACTTGCGCGGATGCTCTGAGCCAGGCTTTCTACCCGCTGACGCTTCCTTTGACGGTGGGTCCCGGCTCCATCTCGATTGCGATCACTTTGGGCGCGAATGCGCCGCACCGCCTGGGCGCAAACCTGCTGGTAATTCTCGCCGCGGCGATCGGCTCCGCTTTCGTCGCATTAACCATCTATCTCTGCTACGGCTACGCCGATCGACTGGCGAGCAAACTGGGTCCCACCGGGACGACCGTAATTTTAAAACTCACCGCGTTTCTGTTGGTGTGTATTGGAGTGCAGATATTTTGGAACGGGGCGAGCAAATTGCTAAGTTCTTTGCCGCAAGCCGCTGGTCTTGTGTCTCATTGAGGCTGGCTATAGGCAGAGATAGGACGGCTTCGTTGCATGGGCGTAGACCAATCAAAGAGAAGGCATGAAAAATTCAAATCCTAATATGCTCACCACGGCGGACTTCCCAGCGAACACCGCTAATCCCGTGCCCACGAACCGGCCGACCTGGGAGCAGTCCGAGGGCAACCCGTTGCCACTTGGCGCCAACTGGATCGAAGAGGAGCAAGCGTTCAATTTTGCCGTTCACTCGGAACACGCCGAGAGCGTCACCCTGTTGCTCTATTCTCCAGAGGATCTCGTGAATCCTCTTCTCAGCCTTCAATTGGATTTCCTGCACCACAAGTCGGGACGGATCTGGCACTGTCGAATCCCACTCGCAAAAATGAACGAGGCCCGCTATTACGCATACTCCGTCTCGGGAGAGAGTATTCCTCAACTCCATAGCTTCGACCCGCAGAAGATTCTTCTCGATCCGTACGCGAAGTGCATTTTCTTCCCTCCCGGTTTTGATCGCAGCCTGGCCATGCGGGAAGGGTCCAATGCAGGCAGCGCGCCTTTGGGAGTGCTGTTTGATCACCGGGAGACATTTGACTGGGCGGGGGTTCGGCCTCCGTACCACGAGTCGGATGCAGTCATCTACGAACTTCACGTGAGAGGCTTTACCCGGAACCCGAATTCCGGTGTCGACCCATCGCGTGCCGGCACATACGCCGGTCTCGTGGAAAAGATCCCCTATTTGAAGGAACTCGGGGTGACGGTCGTAGAACTGATGCCGGTTTTTCAGCGTGATCCGCAAGAAGGCGATTACTGGGGCTATATGCCTTTGAATTTCTTTTCGCCGCACGCTCAGTACGCGAGCACACCTCGTGATGAAGAGCAGCATCGTGAATTCAAGAATATGGTGAAAGCTTTTCATGAGGCTGGTATTGGCGTGGTGCTCGACGTCGTATACAACCACACTTGCGAGGGCGACTACAAAGGGCCGATCTACAGCTTCAAGGGTCTCGACAGCGCAGGCTATTACATGCTTTCCTCCGATCCGGCAAATCCCTATGCCAACTACTCAGGCACAGGGAATACGCTGAATTTCGGCCAGGCCCATGTGCGCAAGATGGTGATAGACAGCCTGCGGTACTGGAAGCGAGGGATGCATGTCGACGGATTCCGCTTTGATCTGGCATCGGTATTCAGCCGCAATGCGGATGGATCGCTCAACTGGGGTGAAGCGCCCATCTTCAGTGAAATTGCCGCGGACCCGGAATTAGGCCGGGTGGGTTTGATCGCGGAACCCTGGGACACGGCCGCTTATCAACTCGGGCGCGGATTCCCCGGCCTGACTTGGTTCCAGTGGAACGGCCGGTTTCGCGATGACGTTCGCCGCTTTGTTAAGGGCGACACAGGGATGGTCCCCGATGTGATGCGGCGTATCTACGGCAGCGATGATTTGTTTCCAGATAGCCGCGCCGACGCATATCACGCATATCAGAGTGTGAATTATGTAACGTCGCACGACGGCTTCACGCTCTACGATCTGGTCTCTTATGACCGCAAGCACAATTGGCAAAACGGAAATAACAACCAGGACGGGACCGACGCGAACTATAGCTGGAATTGTGGGCAGGAAGGGGAGGAGAATGTCTCTCCGGCGGTTCACGGATTGCGCCGGAAGCAGGTAAAGAATTTCTGCTGCCTGCTCTTCTTGTCCAACGGGACGCCGATGTTCCGGGCCGGGGACGAGTTCCTGAACACCCAGTTTGGCAACAACAATCCTTACAACCAGGACAACGAAATTGGATGGCTGGATTGGAGTCAGTTGCAATCCAATAAGGACATTTTCCGGTTCTTCATGAAGATGATTGCCTTCCGAAAAAGTCACCCCTCGCTAAGCCGGAGCAGGTTCTGGCGGGAGGATATTTCCTGGTACGGCGTCGGGGCCGCGGTTGACCTGTCCGAAAACTCGCACAGCCTCGCATTCTGCCTGCACGGCGCTTCCCAAGATGACGACGACATCTACGCGATGATCAATGCCTACTGGGAGGAGTTGGAGTTCAATGTGCAAGAGGGAACAGCACAGGAGTGGAAGAGGTTCGTGGACACCGCTTTGCCTAGTCCAGACGATTTCTCGGAGGACGGAATCCTTTTGGAACGGACGAAGTACGTAGTGGCACCAAGATCGGTGGTGGTCTTATGTCGAGCCCGGAAGAGCACGACACGGGAGGGTCCGTGAGCTCGAACCAGTATCCTGAGGGTCGTGGCGATTAGCGGCCAATCGACTGCGTATCAGTCGGAATATGCGGCTTTCCGCGATGCAGGTGGAGGGTTGAATTTTCTCGCGTCACAGTTGTGACGGCTAGACGCCACCATGGCCACGGCCGCGGCCCGCTTGGATTCTGAGCAGGGTCGCTACCAGATGATCGAGTTCCTCGCAGGTATTGTAAAAGGCGAGCGACGGGCGGACGGTACTCTCCACTCCCATACGTCTCAAAATGGGTTGGGCGCAATGGTGTCCGGAGCGCACCGCAATACCCTCTTCGTTTAATGCTACGCCGACATCTTCGGTGCGCATATCGTCGAGGACAAAGGACATGACTCCGGCTTTTTCGCGGGCAGTGCCGATCAGGCGCAGGCCGGGCACGGTCAGCAGGCCGGCGGTTCCGTAGTTGAGCAGATCGTGTTCGTAGGCGGCGATGCTCTCCATTCCAACCTGCTGGACGTAATCGAGGGCTGCGCCGAGGCCGACGGCGTCGGCGATGTTGCCGGTGCCGGCTTCAAATTTGGAAGGGGCGGGCTGATAGGTGGTTTTCTCGAAGGTGACGTCGGCAATCATGTTGCCTCCGCCTTGCCAGGGAGGCATCTGCTCGAGGACGTCGGGCTTTCCATGGACGACGCCGATGCCGGTGGGACCGAAAACCTTGTGTCCGGAAAAAATATAGAAATCGCAGTTTAGAGCCTGCACGTCGACGGGCATGTGAGAGACGGCTTGCGCGCCATCGAGCAGCACGCGGGCTCCGTGGCGATGCGCCATCTCGATCATCTCGCGCGCCGGAGTGATGGTGCCGAGGGCGTTGGAAACCTGGGTAAACGAGACGATGCGGGTGCGGGGACCGAGCAGCTTTTCATACTCTTCGAGGATGATTTCGCCGCGGTCGTTGACGGGAGCGACGCGGAGGCGGGCTCCTTTTTCGGCGCAGAGTTGCTGCCAGGGGACGATGTTGGCGTGGTGCTCGAGCCAGGTGATGACGATCTCGTCGTCTTTGTAGACGTTGCGGCGTCCCCAGGACTGGGCGACCAGGTTGATGCCTTCGGTGGTGCCGCGCACAAAAATAATTTCGCGGGTGGAGGGCGCATTCAGAAAGCGGCGGGCCTTTTCACGCGCGCTTTCGTAGGCGTCGGTGGCGCGGGCCGCGAGGTCGTGCGCAGCGCGATGGATGTTGGAATTTTCGTGCTCGTAGAAATATGACAGGCGATCGATGACGGCCTTCGGCTTTTGCGTGGTGGCGGCGTTGTCGAGCCAGACGAGCTGGCGTCCGTGAACGCGCTCCTCAAGGATGGGGAAGTCGCGGCGGATGAGGCGCGGGTCGAGCGGACGCTTGGCGACTCCGAGATCGGGGACTACGTCGGGACGAAATTCATAGGAAGGGGACGCCGGGGCCGAGGACTCGGGGACGGGCGCGGGCGCTTTGGTTGGAATTCCTGGAATCGATTCGACGGAGGATAGCCCAAAAGGAGCGTCGGCGGATGCGTTCGCCGTCTTTGTGATCGCTGTGGGCGCGGGCGGTGTAACCGGCATGGACGAGGGCTGGAGCGGGATTCCGGGAGGCGCGGGAACTCCGGGCACGGCGGAAAAGGAAAATAATTCACTGGAAGATGGTATCGACGCTGTGCCGGGGTACATTGCTTTTTCAGCCGGAGCGGAAGGGGTGGACA
>Ga0187847_10002683_pt1 | contig 14180 bp, 10 predicted proteins | sample June2016WEW_4_10_FD_132458 | JGI IMG/M metagenome (GOLD analysis project Ga0187847, IMG submission 132458) | Peatland microbial communities from SPRUCE experiment site at the Marcell Experimental Forest, Minnesota, USA - June2016WEW_4_10 | ecosystem: Environmental > Terrestrial > Soil >...
CGACCGTGAAGCGCAGCGTCCAACGGGGGCCGGATTCTTTGTGGAACAGGTTGTCGGTACCGATGCCGGCGTTGTATAGATTGCGAGGCTTGACGCGATCCGGATTGTGATCATCATTCTCCGTGCCGGTCTGCGGAAGCGTCAGCAGTGTGGATTTGCCGATGCCGCTGCAACTGGTGATGGGGGTCGAATACGTCGCAATCATACCGTTGCAGGAGAAGCCGATGGCAACCTGTTCCGCGGCAGTCAACATGGTTGCAGCTTCCACATCCGGTACGCCGCTGACAACCAGGCCGCTGTCGTAACGCCAGGTGAATTCGATCCACTCGCGATTGTGCGGGCGCTGGTAACGTGTGACTACCGTTTGTTGATACGCCTGATCGTGATCGATACGGAAGACGCTGGTGGGCAGGCCGCCCAGTGGGATCAAGCCGCCGACTTCTGGAGGAAAGAAGCGCGCGCGCGTGTGGCCCAGGGTCAGGTAGGCTTGAAATCCATGCAGGTCGATAGTGCTCAACCGGCCCGTGACACCGTCGAGCTTGGAGTTGTGCCAGGCGATTGGAAAAGTGATGGGCGTGTTGAAGAACACGCTGAAGTCGTAGGCGTTAGTAGTGTACTTCCAGAAATAATCGGCATCGATGATGAGCCACTTCCCGATGCCCTGCTGCAGCCCGGTGTTGTACTCGTTCCGAGTGCCGGGCTTGAGTGGCTCGGACACGGATCCAAAAACGTTCTGGGCCAAGCCGCCGCCACCGGTGCCGCTAGAAAGGATGAGGTTCTCGTTGTAGGGTGTTTCAAAACTCCGCGAATAGGCCGCTCGCAACACAGTGTTGGTGCGTGAAATCAAGTAGGAAACGCCTATTCTTGGTTGAACGCTGTTGGCCGACGCCAAGCCGTTGTACTGATCATCGCGCAGGCCGGCGGTAATGGTGAATTTCCCCAGCTTGATGGTGTCGGTGATGTAGACGGCGTATTCGTTGACGTTGTGCTTCCCCTGGAAGTAGAAGAGTGAGCCGCCGCGCGTGAGATCGTAAGGCACGATGCCGGGCTGTAGGTTGGGATTTCCAACGTACGTTGGGTTGATGCCGGAGCAGGTATCGGGATTAGTAACGCCCGGTAGTAGCAGCGGGCTCCCGTTCGCTGCTAGGCAAACCGGATTGTAGGCCGGATCGGTGATGCCAAATTGAAACTTCTCGTCCAAGCGAGTCTGCTGGATCTGGAAGCCGGTTTTGATCTCCTGGATTCCGTGCGTCCAGGCGATGTCGGCCTTGATGCCGTAATTCGTCAGGAAACGATTCTGGGATGCGGTGACCGGAGTGTCGTCGAAAGGATCACGGCTGGCGTAATAATCCAACTGGTCGCGCCGCACATAGGGATTCACTGTCAGCAACGTGTGGGCATTGAAAGTGTGTTGGTAACCGGGCGCGATGCTCCAGCTCAGCACCCGCTGTTTTTGATCCTGTGATAGTTGATCGTAATCGTTGGGAACTTGGAACCAATTTCGCGCGCTGAAAAGGTCCAGATGGAAAACGTCCTGAGGGCCCGGCTGCCAGTCGAACCGGTCAAAGATGCTGCCGTTGTTCCCGATATCGTGAATGGGAAGAAATTCGGGCGTGTCCAGGAAGTGACCGGAGCGAACCGCGTTCACGGCGATGAAGTTTCCAAACGTTGGCGTGCCGAAGCCGAGCGACGCGCTTTCGGTCCAGGTTCCGAAGGAGCCCCAACCGGATTCGATGCTTCCAAAGGGCTTGGTGGCGCCCAGGCCCGACCGCGTAGTGGTGTTCACAACCAGGCTGGTCTTATCGCCGTATTGCGCATCCTGCGAGCCGGTGATCAGTTCCATACTCTGCAGGGCATTGAGCGGAATCTGCGTGGAAAATGTTTTGCTTTGCTGGTCCGTGATGGGGAATCCGTCCACAATGTAACCCACCTGGGCGTGGTCGCCCACGGGATGGAAAAATCCGTTCGCGTCGGCGGCGACAGCTCCCGTGCTGTAAGTGATGGCTTGACTCAAAGCGCCGCCCGGATCGAAACTGGGAAGTTTCAAGAATGAATTTCGATCCACGTCCTGGTGCGTGGAGGGATCCGTCTCCACTTGCGCGCCTTCCGCTTGTACGACTACCGTGGTGGTCTCAGTGGCCACTTTGAGCGCGATATTAACGGTGGTCGGCAGAGAGCTGTGTACGTCTACGTCCTGAGTGACTGGGGTAAAACCGGGCGCGGTTACCGTTATCCGATAGTTATCGAGCGGCACGTTGTTTACGAGGTAAGCGCCGTTCGAATCCGATGTTGCGGACTGGTTAAATCCTGTTACGGCGTTGCTAAGGCGAATCGCGGCACCGGCTATCACAGCGCTAGATGGGTCGGAAACTGTGCCGCTCACCGTGCCGCTGTTGATGGATTGTCCAAATCCGTGCAGAGTGAGCACAAAGAGAACGGACGCGAGTTTCCTCATTACTATGATCATGACGCTCCAAGGCCGCTTTTCCCGAACAAAAACTTGCTACCGGGCTGATTTTTGGAATGAGCGGACTGAAATGGGCGGCAGGCGGGTTACCAGTGAAGCAACTTGCGGACCCCTGCGGCCTGGCGTTTACTAACCGTGAGTTGCTGCTGGTTACTTAGGGTGAGTAACCAGCGTTGGCTGCTGAGAGCACTCATCTTTCGCACATGATTGACATTCACAATCGCATTGCGATGTACACGGTGAAATGGAGGCTGGCCCAGGTGAGTTTCGAGCGCGCGCAGGGAATGGGAAGCCAGCAAGCGCCGCTTGGCGGTAATGATCCAGACCAATTCGCCCTCTGCCTGGAAGGCCAGCACTTCGTCGGCATCCAGAAGGAAATACTCTTCGCCGGCGCGTCCCACAATCTTGCGGCCGGGTTGTTCGCTGGAGGTGATGTTGGCCAGGTGCTCGGCCACTTGCAACGGCTTACCGTGAAGCGCCAAGGCACGTTCCACGGCTTTTCGCAATCGGCCCTCGTTTACGGGCTTGAGAAGATAATCCACGGCACCGGCTTCGAACGCTTCCATGGCGTGCTTATCGAACGCAGTGACGATCACGATCACAGGCAATCGTCCGCCTTTCAGATTGCGGACCACTTCGAAGCCGCCCATGAGGGGCATCTGGAGATCGAGGAACACCAGGTCGGGCTGCAGCGCGGCGATCTGTTGCAAGGCATGGCGGCCGTCTTCGGCTTCGCCAACTATTTCTACTTGGGGAAACTGCTCGAGTTCCTCGCGGAGGACGCGGCGCGCGATGGGTTCGTCATCCACTATAAGGGTCTTCATGGTATGTGGCGCACGCACTCGTGCGTGCCGCGTCGGCACTCATGCCGACGCCTGCGATGCCGGAAAAAATCCCTGGCGTTCACACGAGTGTGAACGCGGCACGCACGAGTGCGTGCGCCACGCGGGTGGGAGTTGGCAAAGTGAGGCCTAGGCATGGACTGGCTTTGCCAACGGGATCGCAAACTGGACTTTCGTTCCTTCGCAACTCGAGTCGATCAAAATGTCGGCATCCGGGCCGAAACAAAGCTGCAGCCGGCGCTTCACGTTGGCTAATCCTACGCCAGATCCCGAATTGTCGGCAGGCGGGGCATCCAGGCCCAGGCCGTTGTCTTCGACGAAGATGCGCAGCTCGTCATCCAGAATCGTGGCGCGCAGGCCCAGCAGTCCGGGACCGGACTTCGAGGAAAGGCCATGTTTAATGGCGTTTTCGACTAGCGGCTGAATCGAGAGAATCGGAATCAGCACGGGCAGCGCGGCGTCATCCACTTCAATGCGAACTTCCAGGCGCGGGCCCAGGCGCAGACGCTCGATTTCGAGATAAGCCTTCACGATTTCCAACTCCTCGGAGAGCGGAATGAAGCTCCTTTCCGATTGCAGGAAGTAACGAAAGATCTCAGCCAGGTTCAGCACTGTTTTTCTGGCGCCGGAAGCGTCGCGGGGAATGATGCCGTAGAGCGTATTCAGTGCGTTGAACAAGAAATGCGGATTAATCTGCGATTGCAAGGCGCGCAATTCCGCTTGCGAGACCAGCCGCTGCATTTCAAGATTGCGAAAACGCTCCACCTGTTCCAGGATCACGGTGGTTAGGCGGCTGAGCGATTGAAGATCCTCGCTGAGGTAACGGCGTCCCCCGTGCCGCCGGCCCAGCAGCAAATAACGCACGTCGCCATGGGCGAGCCGCAAGGGCACCACGGCTTCCACCCACGCGAAATCGTGCGATTGCCGCAGCGCGGGTAAATCTGAGATTGGGACGGGAAACAGCAGATCGGGTCCGCGCAGCATGTCGCGGCAGCGGGCTTCCGGGATCACTTCGACGCGCCCGGTACGCATGAATAGCGCCAGTTCGCCGGCCGCCCAATCCAGGAAACTGGACTCATCGGTGAAAAGCACCGAGCGGGATTGCATCTCGTGCAGAGCTTTGTTGAGATCCGGGCGCCGGAACACTACGCGCGTGAGCCATTGCTGGACTTGACTACGTAAGAGGGCGAAGGCGATGAGCAACAAGCAAACGCCAACTAACAAAAGCGCGGCATAGAGCGGATTGCCCGAAACTCGCTGATCGATGGAGACCCACTGAAACGTGATAAAGGTGATGCGGATCACAGCGAATGTCAGCAGAGCGGCCAACAGCACGTTGGCCAGGAAGCGGACGAAAGCGTCCAGCAATACGAAGCGGTAGTCCTGCAACAGAACGAACAAGGCGAGCGGGATACCGGCGTGGTGCAGCACCAGTTCGCTGGACCATGCGTGCAGCGGCTGGTTGGAGCCGAGATGGACGAAGGACATGGCCACCAAGGCCGCGCACATCGCGCCGAAAATCCGGGAGGCCTTGGCGCGGCGAGCGCTATCCCCCTGCAGCGCCACGGCGGCTACGGAGATGCCCGTTAGAATGGCGAAACCAATGGTGATCAGCAGCAGGGCGCGCCGCTGATAATCGTGTCCGGGATGCAGCAGTTCCGCGAAATGTATCCCGATGGCAATGGTGCTGAGCGCATATCCGGATGCGATTACCGGCGCGAAGCTGCCGTCGAGCGAGAGATGCAGCAACACCGCGGGCAGCAGACTCAATACCGCGAAGCAGAAGAACACGATCACTTCCGCCAATCCCGCATTTCGGGTGGAGGCGATCAAAGCTGCGATGGCGCCGATGTTCCAGAGAAACGCAAGGCCGGCGGCCGCGAACGACAACCAGCTTCCGCGCAAGCGCGTACCGGAGCGGTCCCGGAGGAGCAAGTATAGAAAAATGCCGAAGATGATGGCCCCGCCGGAGTGGCCGATGGTATTGACGAGCTGGGTCTCGTGGAAAGTGGACAAACTACCTTAGATTGTAGCTTCGTCGGCGTTGCCTCCTCGCGTTCTTCGGTTATTCGGTTATTCGGTTCGGTAGGTTGAGACGCTCTCTGGCGCTAGCGGCGATTGTTTAGCTTTGATTTGATCAACGCCATCAATCCGGTCTCGTCATCCACTTGTACGCCGATCTTCAGCCAGTAGAGTTCCACTGAGGCGTCCATTAGAATTTCTCCGGCACGTTCGGGCAGGTTCGCGGCGTCTTTTTCCGTGGTCAACAGAACGCTCGAAGAGTGCACGCGCGCCTGCTCCGCTAGACGCTGCAGCTCGTTCCAACGGTAGCCGTGATGATCCCCAAACGCCCACGTGAAAACCGGTTGGATGCGGAGCGCCTTGAGAGTTTCCCAAAAGCTGGCCGGATTTGCCAATCCGCAAAAGGCCGCTAACGGACCCTCGGGCGGATGTCCGGGCTGGCCGGTTCTCTCGTTGACCCAGTAGAGCGGTTCAACTACGGCCCGGAATATCGGCGCGCGAGTGTTGAGCGCGCGTAGCCGGTTGAGTAAGCCGCGATATTCGCGCTGCTTAATTGTACGTGTGATCACGAAAGCATCCGCGCGGCGTAGAGCGCTCAACGGCTCGCGCAGCCCGCCGAGCGGAAAGACGGCCCCGCCCGCGAATGGATTCAATGAATCGATTAATACGATGTCCAGATCGCGCGCCAGGCGCCAATGTTGGAAACCATCGTCCAAAAGAAAAACGCCCGGATGGTACATCTTTTCTAGTAGGCTGCCGGTGGACCAACGGTCCGCGCCGATCCCTAGATGCGCGTACCCGGAGCGAAGCAAAGTCTGGCCCTCATCTCCCGTCAAGCTCACCGGAACGCTTTCACCGGCCTTGACCACCACGCGTCGCGCGATGGATTTGCGACGGTAGCCGCGCGTCAGGATGGCGGGCTCAAGACCGGCTGCCTGCGTTCGCTCCGCCAGGTACTCTACCATCGGAGTTTTTCCGGAACCGCCCATGCCGACGCCGCCGATGCTGATTACAGGGGTGTTCAGATGGCGCGCTTGGATGGTATCCTTCAGCCGCTTCGCTTCCGTGGCAGCGGTCCAAATTTTGGCGAGCAACCAGAGCAATGGCCTGGACAAGGCGCCGGGGATTGTGCAGGGAACGGCCACGTCCTGCCACTTCAGAATCTCGATCGCTGCTTTCTTGGTTGCTCCCCGGTGTTTGGCTATTAGTTCGGAGGCGCCGGCACCAAGGTCTTCGCGCAGTCTGGAGTCCTGGATCAGTTTCTCAATCGCTGGGGCTAGCTCGCTGGCGTCCGGGATCTCGAGCATGGCGTAATGTTCGCGAAATTCTTGGGCAATGGCCGCGAAGTTCTCGAGATGCGGCCCCGTAACGATGGCGCGTCCGCAGACCGCAGGTTCCAGCAGATTGTGCCCGCCGCGGCGTGCCAGCGATCCGCCCATGAACACTACGTCGGCCAATGGGAACAAACCGGCCAGCTCACCGATTGAATCCAGCAGCAACACGCACGGCAGCGCCAGCGCGGGATCGACGGTCTTCTTCGATCGTAGGTGAAACTGAATTCCCGAAGCCCGCAGAAGCTCGGCGGCTACTTCGAACCGTTCTGGTTTCCGCGGCGCCAGGATCAACAATAATCCCGCGTGCGAGGGCGCGAGTTGCTGGAAGGCGTCGATCACGGCCTGGTCCTCATCGACGTCCGCGCTATCGATTCCAGGCATGGTGCTGGCGGCGATCCAGACCGTCGTCGGCCTCAATTTTTCTATTACTTCGCGGATTGGCTGCGGTGGATTGCCAACGGGCGGCGCTGCGTCGTACTTCAAATTTCCGAGCACGCTTATTTTTTCTGGAGATGCGCCGATCTGAACATAGCGCTCGCGATCCGGCTCGCTCTGCGCAAAAATCGCGTCCGGCCATTCGAGCACCTGTCGAAAGAAGAAACTCCACCTGCGATAGCTTGGAAAGGCGCGGGTGGAAATACGGCCGTTCACAATCAACAGGCTTGCGCCGGCGCGCTTGGCTTCGCGATACAGCACCGGCCAAATCTCTGTTTCGAGAATCACCACTACGCTGGGCCGGATTCTACGCAGCACCCTTCGGACCGCAAACGCATAGTCGATGGGCGCGTAAAAAACTTGATCAGCCAGGCCACGTAATTTGTCTTCGGCAATCTCGCGGCCGGCAATTGTGGTCATGGATACGTACAACGGGAGGTTGGGGCAGCGCTCGCGCAATTCGCGGAGCACGGCCGCGCTGGAGATGACTTCGCCTACCGAAACCGCGTGCAACCAAATCCCTCCCGCCGCCGTCGCAGGAGACGATATGGGCTGGCCGCCCAGCCGTTCCGGAAAATGCCGCAAGTAGCGCCGGTCGCGCGCGCAACGATAAACGAAATAGAATACAAGCAGCGGGAACGCAATTACCCGCGAGGCCCAGTAAAGGAAATAAATGAGAGCGCTTTCGATTTGCCTGATCCTATTCATGACCGCGGCCGTGGCGCTAGCGGACAAGAAGAGCGAGACCACCTTTTCGCCCGGGCCAGCTGCCTCCTATCCGAATAAACAGACCAACGACAAAGTGACTCTGGCGGCGGCTGTTTATGATACTGAAGAACTGGCTCACACGGCATTTGGGAAATTGGACCCGAATAAATATGGCGTTCTGCCCGTTCTGGTCATCATACAGAATGACACGGACCAAGCCCTGAAGTTGGACCATCTCCAGGTGGAATACACCAGCGCCGATCATCAACACGTGGAGGCCACGCCGGCGGAGGAGGTGCAGACCTTGGGTGGTCCAGCGAAGACGCCCTCCATGGGCAACGGCAGCCCGCTCCCGAAATTGATCAAGCACAAAAATCCGTTGAGCGCCTGGGAGATTGAGGGACGGGCCTTCGCGGCCAGAATGCTGCCGCCGCATGAGTCGGCCAACGGCTTCTTCTATTTCCAGACCGATCATCGGCGGGGAGCAAAGTTCTATCTGACTGGAGTCAAGGTAGCGGCCACCGGCCAGGATATTTTGTTCTTCGATGTAGGGCTGGACAAGCCAGCCCATTGATTAGGGCAGGATCTTGGCCGTTTTGATGCTGTCCAATTGGGAGAAGTTCTTGGTGAGATAGGCGTTGCCTTCGGTCTCAAACTTGCCCACTGATGGACCGTGGCCGCCCTGTTCCTGCATGTCGCCATAGCCGCCATAGAGCTTGTCGACGACGTCCATACCGTCCGTGACCTCGCCAAACGCAGCGAACCCCATGGGGTCCAGGTTGCTGTTGTCTTTGAAGTTGATGAATACTTGCGTGGTCCGCGTGTTCGGTCCGGCCATTGCGTAGCTTATCCTGCCGCGCTTATTGCCTTGCTTCACGGGATCGTCTCTGAGGTTGGCATGCGCCCATGCGCCCTCGATTTTCGGATTGCCTGAAATCCCGAATTGCACCATGAAATTGGGGACCACCCGATAGAACACTACGCCGTCATAGAAGCCGTTTTTCACCAGATTGTAAAATCGATCCGCGCCGTTGGGTGACCAGTCGCGGTGAACTTCCACCACGAAATCGCCTTTCGTGGTAGTGAACTGCGCTTTGAAGTCGGCCGGTGCCTTGGCCTTGAGGGCTGCCGGGTTCATGAGCGACGGTTTGGCGCCCGGACCGCGTGGGGGTTCTTTGCCGCTCTGCGGCGCCTGCGCCAGCGATGACATTGCGCTGAAACAAAGGAGGATGCTTACGTGGATCGTTTTCATAAAGCTTGATTATACTGAAACTCCCCCGGCTTCAGCTAGTTTGACCTCGAGGACATGGCCCTGTGCCACCCTGTGCCACCCAGATGACAGCCAAAACGTAACAGCGTGGTAATTAGGGATTCACATTCGAGTGGTGTTATGGCATCGAAACATAAATTCGGAGGTTTGTTCCGCCATGCAGGATGCCTTCTCCACCCTTTTCGGCCCGAAACTACCGGCGCCCATCGAGGGCGCATTGGAACGCCTACTGGTACTGGATCGCTTCCAGAGCTTTTTTGACAATCTGCGGCAGCCGGACGGAGGCCGGCCCGTGCTGGAGCGCACTCTAACGGCGCTCAATGTTCAACCACTGATTTCCGCGGGCGATCTCGCGCTGGTTCCTAAACAGGGACCCGTGGTCGCGGTCGCCAATCATCCGTTCGGCTTGATGGAAGGCGCCATCCTGGCTACCTTGCTCTGTTCGGTTCGTTCTGACGTGAAGATTTTGGCCAATCATCTGTTACGAAATCTCCCTGGCTCGGAAAAGCACTGCATTTTCGTGGATCCATTCGGAGGCCCAGGCGCGGTGCGCTCCAATCGGAAAGGCTTAAAAGAATCCATCGCATGGCTCGAAGGCGGCGGATTGCTGGCAATATTCCCGGCCGGCGAAGTGGCACGCCTCAATCTGAAGGAGGGCGCAGTCACGGATCCCGAGTGGAACCCGATTGTCGCGCGGCTGATTCGTATGACGAGCGCTTCGGCTCTTCCGGTTTATTTTCCGGGTGCGAACAGCGCCTGGTTTCAAGTGCTCGGATTTCTGCATCCCAAGATGCGCACGGCCTTGCTGGCGCACGAATTCCTCAATAAAACCAACCGGAATATAGAGGTGCGTATCGGCAACCCCATTGCTGCGAGCAAACTGCGCACCTATCAGGACGATCTCGCTTTGACGCGCTACCTGCGTCATCGCACCTACTTACTGGAAGACCGGGAAACGCCGGCGGCCACAGCGTCGAGATCCGGTTCCGAGCTGGTGGCAGCCCCTGTGTTGAGTGAACTGATCGCCGCCGACGTGGACAAACTTTCGCCGGAGCGAACACTGGTGGATGCCGGAGAGTTCGCGGTTCTGCTGGCCAAGGCGGCAGAGTTACCTAGTGGTATGCGCGAAATCGGCCGGCTTCGAGAGCTCACTTTCCGTGAGATTGGCGAGGGCACCGGCAAATCCGTCGATCGCGACGCGTTCGACAACCATTACTGGCATCTGTTCATCTGGCACAAGGAGAGGCGCGAGATTGTGGGAGCCTACCGATTGGGCCCCTCCGACGAGATCCTTCCGCGGGCGGGAGTGAAGGGTTTCTATACCGCGAGCCTGTTCCGTTGGAACCAGTCCTTCCTCCATCGGACGGGCCCGGCGCTCGAATTGGGGCGCTCCTTCGTCCGCGCCGAATACCAGAAATCCTATGCGCCGCTGCTGCTGTTGTGGAAGGGCATTGGACAGTTCCTGGTGCGAAATCCCCGCTATCGCGTGCTGTTTGGCCCGGTGAGCATCAGCAACAAATACACCATTGCCTCGCGCCAGTTGATGGTGACTTACCTCAGCGCTTTTCGCCGGTCGACGGAGTTGGCGCCGCTGGTGCGGGCCCGCCATCGGTTCCGCCAGCGGCCCTCTAGACTCGCCCGGGAACTGGTGGGCGGTACATTCTGGGATATCGAGGAACTCTCGAACCTGGTGGCCGACGTAGAGACCGACCGGAAGGGGGTACCGGTTCTTTTGAGGCAGTATTTGAAGCTGGGCGGAGAATTGGTGGCCTTCAACGTGGACCGAAAGTTCGCCAACGCCTTGGATGGTTTGATTGTGGTGGACCTATCGAAGACGGACCCGCGCCTGCTGGAGCGTTATCTGGGAAAAGCCGGGGCTGCGGCATTCGCGAAAGATGGCTCGAAAGATGGAACGCCGCCGAATGCGCCCGCGTATGCATAGGCATGAAAAGAACTGTGTGTTGTTTTCTGCTCTCGGTAGTGAGTCTGTTGGCGGACGTGAGCGGCAAATGGTCCGGTAGTTTCGACATTACGGGTCCTGATGGCGAAACCAAAGCCGACACTGCTTTCCTGAATCTGAAGCAAGAGGGCGGCAAGATAACCGGCACCGCTGGTCCTAACGAAGAGAAACAGTTCGAGATCAAAACCGGCAAGATCGAGGGTCAGAAGATTGCGCTCGAAGTTGTGATGGAAGACGGTGGCGTTCTGACGTTCGATCTGGCGCTGGCTGACGATCACATCAAAGGCAACGTGAAGGGCCAGATGGGGGATGAAACGATGACGGCCAAGCTGGATGTGACGCGGGTGAAGTAAAGCGCACCCCCTAACGACCTTGCGCGCCCTCCACCACTTCGTGCAGCGCATTGGTGAGTGTGCGCACCGAAAAGGATTGAGCGTGCAACTGCTCAGCGGCGCTAGCGGTTTCTTCCGAGCTGGCCGCCTGGGACTGTGTTACATGGTTGAGTTGAGAAACCGCACTGTTGATGTGGGAAATCCCTTCGGTTTGCGACTGAACGGACTCGCTAATTTCAGAGAGAGCGGTATCGACTTCCGCAATCTTGGCCACGATTCCAGCCAGAGCCGAGGTGAGCTTGGAGCTATAGACGGTACCTTGCTCGCTGCTGCTTAACGACCGTCCGATGAGTTGATCAGTCTCATGCGCCGCCTGGGAGGCGCGCTGCGCGAGACTTCGAACCTCGTCCGCCACCACGCTGAACCCAGCTCCGGCTTCGCCTGCGCGCGCCGCCTCCACGGCTGCGTTTAGGGCCAAGATATTGGTTTGGAAAGCGATCTCTTCGATGGACTTCATGATCTTGCCCACATCCCGCGAAGAGGCATGAATCTGTTGCATCACCGTGTTCATCTCGAGCATTTGTTGGTCGCCCTGCCCGACCGCCAGGCGCACTTCGGTGACTAGCTTCCGGATGTGATGCGCGCTCGCGCTGGTACGTTGGCAATAGCCCTGCAGCTGTTCGAGCGATGCACTGGTCTGCTCAACGGAAGCGGCCTGTTCGGACGTGCGAGACGCAATGTCCTGGCTGGCGGAAGCCACCTGATTTGCGGCGCTGGTGGTTTCGTCGGCAACTTGATGGAGATCCACGGTGGCCTTTTGAATCGGCACTACGATGGAGCGCGCCGCGAAGTAACAGAAGACCAGCGAACACACGAGAACTGCCGCCGTGAGTAGAAAGACGAAGTTGCGCGAGCGACCCAGTTCACTTTCGACATCGTCGGCATAGACGCCCGCGCCTATGATCCAACCCCACTGCGGGTACAGCTTCACGTAAGAGATTTTGGGAACCGGTTCCTGCTGCCCTGGTTTCGGCCACATGTAGCGCACAAAGCCTTGTCCGCTTTCCTTCGAGACTCGGGCCATTTCAACAAACATCCGAAACCCGTTGGGATCCTTGTAATCTGACAAATCTTTGCCGTCCAGGGCCGGGTTCGCCGGATGCATGATCATAAAGGGCCGGGTGTCGTTGATCCATACATAGTTAGACCCTTCGAAGTGGATACTGCGCAGGGACTCCTTGGCGAGCGATTGGGCTTGCGCCACCGGAAGGACCCCCGACGAAGCTTGCTGCCCGTAGTATCCAACAACACTCGAGGCCGCTTCGATTACGTGGCGAATGTCATCCTTCCTCATCTTGTAGCTGTAGGTTCTCTGCGCGGGCAGCAGCCATGTGATCAGCACCACCGGAAAGCCCAGCGTGAGCACACCTCCCATCAAGAACATCTTGGTGGACAGTTTCAGATTGGAGCCTAGCAACGAAGAGCCTCCCATTTACTGATCGGCTCAAGTGGTGCGGGTCTTAGCGGATTCTGGAATGAAAGCTTCGTCAGGCGGTGCGGAGAAACGTACGGAAAGCTTCGAGTTCGTGCGTTACTGCGAGATATGTATGATCCACTTTGGCGACGAGAGTAGAAAGCTTGTCCCAACGCATTAGAACAATGGAAGCTCCGCGGAACTGGTGTCGGAACGCGAGAAATTCGCTTAGGGTATCAACCAAACCGGAAGTGATTACCGCAGGGCGCGTGCTCGTGGGCGCGGCCATCTGGTTCAATAGTTCCTTATGCCATCGACCTGACGAGGGCATTTGTCCGTCCCATCCGCGAGCAATCAACGTCAGCATCTTTTCGATCTCGGTATAGAAGGAGTGAAGCATCGCGGACGCGGCTGCAGTCTCGATGTCTCCTACCTGCGGATCGGACGACTTGGCGATTAAGGGCGACATCTGCTCGCGGACCATGGCTAAATGCGTGAGCCCAAGTCGAATCTTGGTCGCCAAGTCAGCCGACACGTACTAGCTCTCCACTACTGAGGAGGTACCGAACTAGCGGAGTGTCGTCATCCAGATCCAAGAGGTCGACTGGCCAATCAAATAGGTCGGTGAGTTTGCTAACCGCGGAAAAATAGACCTTCCCCGGTAGCCCGGATACCGCTATATCGATATCGGAATCTGGACGCAACTCGCCGCTCAGTAAGGAGCCAAAAACGAAAACTTGAGAAGCACCCATGCTCCGTAGCAGACTCGCCGCAGCGGTCAAAACTGCTTCTTTTTGGCTGATGGTCGGATGCATCGGCGACGGGGGTTGGGTTAAACTAGCCGGTTTCAACCCTCCGAAGTCGACTATACCATTAGCGGGCCGTTCTCCACCTTAGATGTGAGGCCCGTTCAACCGTCTGGTTCGCCCACACAGACTCGAATCCTCGATCTATCGGGAGAGGTGAAATCTGCAAGAAATCGAGGGGCGAACCCATTGTAGCCGCCCTAGCTGGATCACCGTTGCCTCTATCCCTTCCGCAGCCTTTGTCGACCTCGTACGCGACCGGGTCAAACCAGGACGGTAAACGCCGTCTCGGTCCGCGTCACCGGGCGATATAGCGTATCGCGCTCCATTGGCTCGCGGCCGACTTCCCGGACTAGACGCAGCAGTTCGCCGCGGCGCAGACCTTGGCTGGTGGTGGCGCCGGCGTCGTGGTGGATACTACTTCTGTTATAAGCCGCGCAGGGTTCCTCAGCGCGGGAAACGAGACGAAAGACGTCCTACCTGCCGAACCTTCCGGCCGAAGCTGTCGAGAACCCCGTTGATGGCAGGTC
>Ga0187847_10002684_pt1 | contig 14179 bp, 12 predicted proteins | sample June2016WEW_4_10_FD_132458 | JGI IMG/M metagenome (GOLD analysis project Ga0187847, IMG submission 132458) | Peatland microbial communities from SPRUCE experiment site at the Marcell Experimental Forest, Minnesota, USA - June2016WEW_4_10 | ecosystem: Environmental > Terrestrial > Soil >...
GCCGGCTCCGGGAAGTACGCGAGCCGCTCCAGGCGCGGCAATCCCGTGCCCCGCTCCAGCCGCGCGGGGAACACCTCGCAGTACAGCCGGGCGCCGGTGGCGGCCGCGATCCGTGCCGCCGCCCGCAGGCCGCGCGCCCGCAGCGCTGTGCCGCCAAGCAGGATTCCCGCCCGACCCGGCCCGCGCAGCGCGGCCGCGGCCCGCTCGACGGCCTCATCGGGCACCGCCGCCCGCGGCGAGATCGCGGCGGGCCCAGCGGGCTCCCCGCCGTCGCTCCAGGACACGTCGGCGGGAACGATCAGCGTCGCAACCTGACCCGGGGGGCCGCCCGCCGCGGCGATCGCCTCGGCGGCGTCGGCACCGAGCGTCGCGGTCGCGGTGGCGGTGCGCACCCAGGTCGACACGTTGCGCGCCACCGTCTCGATGTCGGACTGCAACGGGGCGTCATAGCGAACGTGATCGATGGCGTGGTCGCCGACGATGTTGAGGATCGCGACCCGCGCCCGGCGGGCGTTGTGGAGATTGGCGAGGCCGTTGCCGAGGCCGGGCCCGAGGTGCAGCAGCGTGACCCCGGTGGTCTCGGCCATCCGCGCGTACCCGTCGGCGGCGCCGGTCGCCACGCCCTCGAACAGCCCCAGCACCGCGCGCATCTCCGGCACCGAGTCCAGCGCGGCGACGAAGTGCATCTCCGAGGTGCCCGGATTCGTGAAGCACGTCCGCAGCCCGCACGCCACGAGCGTGCGGATCAGGGCCTGGGCGCCGTTTGGGCATACGTCGGCTGTCGGCCGGGGTGAGCTCATCGCGGCGGAAGCAGGCGGCCCCCGGCGAGCAGGACGAGGCCGTCCCGGGCGAGACCGGTGGCGGCGTCCCGATCGGCATCGTCCAGGCCGACGCCGCCGGTGGCGATGACCCGGGCCAGCAGCCGGCCGCGCCGCTGGCGCAGGCTGCCCTGAAACGGGGGCTGCCGGCGAGCCGTCGAGCGGTCACCGGGCACGGCCGGCCCGGGGCAGCCATCGCGCACCGGGCACGCCTCACAGCGCGGGCGGGCGCGGCAGATTCGCTGGCCGAACTCCATCAGCGCCTGACCGGCCCGCCAGGGGTCGCCGGAGATGTCCACGCCGCCCGGGAAGCGGCGGGCCAGCACGCGCCGGACGTTGACGTCGAGCGGGAGGATCGGCTCCTCCAGCGCGAAGCAGCGAACGGCGGCGGCGACGTAGGCGCCGACGCCGGGCAGCTCGGTGAGGTCCTCCGGCCAGCCCGACTCGACGACGATCCGGGCGGAGCGGTGCAGGTCACGGGCGCGCCGCGGGTAGCCGAGCCCCTGCCACTGCGCCAGGACCTCGGCCAGCGTCGCGCCGGCGAGCGCCTGCACCGTCGGCCATCGCTGCATCCACCGGACCCACGCCGGCGCGCTGCGGGTCACGGTCGTCTGGGCCGACATCACCTCCGAGACCCAGACGCCGTAGACGTCGCGGCCCGCCCGCCAGGGCAGCGGCCGGGCGCACGCCGTCCACCAGTCCAGCACCGCCCCGACCTCCGGATCCTCCACGCCCCAGGCGAGCTGCTCGCCGCCCGCGGCCGGCGTCATCGGCCGGGCGTCTCCGCGTTCAGGTCCAGCGCGGCGCGCAGGCCGTCGAGGTCGTCGGCGCCGAATACGACGCGATTGCCGGTGGCGACGTACACGAGGTCGATGTTGATCCCCGCCCGGGCGATCCTGCGCGTCAGGTCGGCCAGAACCCCCGGCCGGTCCTCGACGTCGACGACCACGACCTCACGTTCGCGCGTGACCGCCAGATGCGAGATCGCCAGCGAGTGCCGCGCGGCCTCGGGATGGGGGACGAGGATGTGGAGCTCGGCGCGCTGATGGGCGCCGACGCACGTCGCCGCCGCCAGGTTGACCCCGGCATCGCTCACCGCGGCGGCCACCTCGGCCAGCGCGCCCGGCGTGTTCTCGACGTCGATGACGAGGTCGAATGACATTGGTCGCTCGGGCGCAGCCTACTCGCCCGCGGCCGGCGGCGGGTCGCCGGCTCAGGGGAGCCCGGAGGCCAGCGCGGCGGGGTGCGCCGCCGCCACCGCCACCGGCTTGGCCACCAGGACCGCCAGCGCGCACGAGGCCACGCGCGCGGCCGGGCTGTCGGCGCGGCTGGTGAGGGCGATCGGCACGCGGCCCCCCAGCACGATCCCGGCCGACTGCGAGTCGGCGAGGTAGTCGAGCTGCTTGACGAGGATGTTGCCGCTCTCGAGGTCGGGGACGACGACGATGTCGGCGCGCCCGGCGACCGGCGAGTGAATTCCCTTGGCGCGCGCGGCGTCCGGCGAGACGGCGTTGTCGAACGCCAGCGGGCCGTCGACCACGCCGCCGCGGATCTGGCCGCGGTCGGCCATCTTGGCCAGCGCGGCGGCGTCGAGCGACGAGCGGAGCCTGGCGCTGACCGTTTCGACGGCCGACAGGACGGCCACGCGGGGCAGCGGCACCCCGAGCGCGTGCGCGAGCTCGATCGCGTTCTGGACGATGTCGCGCTTGGAATCGAGCCCGGGCGCGACGTTGAGGGCAGCGTCGGTGATCAGCAGCGGCCGCGGATAGGTCGGCACGTCGATCACGTACACGTGGCTCATGCGCCGGCCGGTGAGCAGGCCGGTCCGTTGCACGACGGCGGCGCGCATCAGCTCGTCGGTCTGCAGGCTGCCCTTCATCAGCGCGTCGACCTCGCCGGAGCGGGCCAGCGCGACGGCGACGTCGGCCGCCTGGTGGCTGTGCTCGGTGGCGATCAGCGGCAGATCGGCGATCTGCAGCCCGTGCGTCTTGGCGACCGCGCGGATTCGCTCCTCGGGCCCGACCAGCACCGGCTCGATCAACCCCTCCTGGGCGGCGAGGATCGCTCCGAGCAGCGCGTCGCGGTCGACGGGATGCACGACCGCCATGCGAATCGCGGCCAGCGGCCTGGCGCGCGTGATCAGCTCGCGGAAGACGACCCCGCGCTCGCGCAGCGACACCTCGGGAAGGGTGACGCGGGGACGGCTGACCTTCTCGGTCGGCGCCATCACCTTCGCCGTCCCGTCGATCACGGTCTCGCCCTGCTGATTGACCGCGAGGCAGTCGAACGTGATCCGGTGACGCTCGGGATCCTTGGTGGACGCGGTCACCGACACGGTGATCGTGTCGCCGACGGCGACCGGGCGCCGGAAGCGCAGCGTCTGCTCGAGGTAGATCGTGCCGGGACCGGGCAACCGTGTCCCGAGCAGGGTGGAGATCAGCGATCCGCCCCACATCCCGTGGGCGATGATCTTGTGGAATACGTCGCTCTTGGCGTACTCGTCGTCGAGGTGGGCGGGATTGACGTCTCCCGACATCACCGCGAACAGCGCGATGTCCTCGCGGCTCAGCGTGCGTTGCAACGAGGCGCTCTCGCCGACCGCGATCTCGTCGAAGGTCCGGTTCTCGATCAGCACGCGAGCCGCGGCCGGATCCCCGTTGGGCCCGCCGTCGTGACGGGCGCTCATGCTCGCCGCGCCCGCTCAGCGTTGCAGCACATAGGTCCCCGGTGCATCGGCGAGCGATGGGCCCTGCGGCGGCGGGGCCCCTCGCCGCCCCGAGCGCTTGGCCAGCCAGCGCTCCCACGTGGGCCACCACGAACCCTCGTGGGTCGGGGCGTCCTGCGCCCACCGGTCGGGTTCGACGTACGGCTGCCCGGCGGGGTGGGTGGTGCACTGGAAGGTGCGGTGGGGATGCCCCGGCTCGCTGACGATCCCGGCGTTGTGACCGCCGCTGCACAGCAGGAAGGTGAGCTCGGTCTCGGCGATCAGGTTGAGCTTGTAGACCGAGTGCCACGGCGCCACGTGGTCGCGGACGGTGGCGACGACGAACATCGGCGCGCGGATGTCGCCGAGGGTCACCGCGCGCTCGCCGACCCGGTAGCGCCCCTCGAACAGGTCGTTGCGTAGAAACAGCCCGCGCAGGTACTCCGAGTGCATCCGGTAGGGCAGTCTCGTGCCGTCGGCGTTCCAGGCCATCAGGTCGTTGGGCGCCGGTCGCTCGCCGAGCAGGTACTCGTTGACCATGCGCGAGTAGATGAGCTCGTATGACCGCAACATCCCGAACGCCCCGCTCATGTTCGGGGAGTCGAGGTAGCCCTTGTCCCACATGATGCTCTCCAGCTGGTCGATCTGGCTCTCGTCGATGAACAGCTGGAGCTCGCCGGGCTCGGTGAAGTCCGTCTGGGCGGCGAACAGGGTCACGCTCGCCAGCCGCCGGTCGGCGTCCCGGGCCATCGCTGCGGCGGCGATCGCCAGCATCGTTCCGCCCAGGCAGTAACCGACGGCGTTGATCCGGCGGTCGCCGACGATCTCGCCGACGGCGTCCAGCGCCGCCATCACGCCGAGCTGGAGGTAATCCTCCATCCCGAGGTCGCGGTCCTCCGCGGTGGGGTTGTGCCAGGACATCATGAACACGGTGTGGCCGCGGTCGACGAGGTACTTGACCAACGAGTTATGCGGCGACAGGTCGAGGATGTAGTACTTCATGATCCACGCGGGCACCACCAGGACCGGCTCGGCGTAGGTGGTCTCGGTCGTCGGCGTGTACTGGATGAGCTCGATCAGCGCGTTGCGATACACCACCCGCCCGGGGGTGACCGCCACGGTCTGCCCCGGCACGAACGCCTCGGCCCCGGCCGGCGGGCTGTCGCTGAGCATGCGCTGCAGGTCGTCGCCGAACAGCTGCGCGCCTCGGACGAGGTTGTCGCCGAGTTGTGTCACGCTCGCCGCGATCACCTCCGGGTTGGTCGCCGCGAAGTTGGAGGGCGAGACGAGGTCGAGCATCTGGCGCGCCATGAACGACACCATTCGTTCGTGGTGCTCGGAGACGCCGGGCACGTCGGTGGTCGCCTCCTGCCACCACTGCTCAGCGGTCAGGAACGCTCGCGTGACGAGGTGAAACGGCCACTGCTGCCACTCCGGCGCGTCGAAGCGCCGGTCGCCCGCCCGGGGCTCGGGATCCCCGTCCGGCGCGAACGGCCCGGCCAGCGCGCGGGCGACCAGCTGCAGGCCGGCGCGCGTTCCCTGCTCGGCCAGGCGGCGCCGGCGTCCGGGCATGTCGGCCAGATGGGCCGCCCAGTCATACCACGCCATCGACAGCGCGACCGGGGACAGCCCGCCGGTGAGCTGCGCCCGCCAGGCCTGCAGCTGCCGGTCGAGGTCCTCGCCGGCGGGGGCAGGGGCCGAGGCGGGGGCGGGGGGGCCTGGTTCCGGCGCGGGGCGTTCAGTCATCGCAGGTGGCAAAGGTGGGATCAGGCCGGTACATGTGCGCACGACGATCCTCGAACCGATGACCGTCCCGTGCATCGGCAGTTGCCACTGGCGGCGCACCGTGGTTGTCACGCTGCTCAGAGCCTGAAACGGTTAGTGTCGGCTGGTGTCGACCACCTTGGGACGCAGCTCGCTGCCGGTCCGCCGGATCGGCCTCGGCCTGGCCGCACTCGGGCGCCCCGGCTACATCAACGTCGGACACCATGACGACCTCAGCGGGCACACCGACGTCGCCGCGATGGAGGCCAATGCCCACGCCGTGCTCGACGCCGCCTACGCCGGCGGCGTGCGCTATTTCGACGCCGCGCGCTCCTACGGCCGGGCCGAGGCGTTCCTGGGGTCATGGCTACGCCGCCGCGGGCTCACTCGCGCGCAGGTGAGCATCGGCTCCAAGTGGGGCTACACCTACACCGGCGAGTGGCGCGTCGACGCGCCCGTGCACGAGGTCAAGGACCTGTCGGCAGCGACGCTGCGCCGCCAGCACGCCGAGAGCACCGAGCTGCTCGGCGCCGACCTCGGCCTCTACCAGATCCACTCGGCCACGCTGGAGAGCGGCGTGCTCGACGATCCGGCGGTCGCCCGCGACCTGGCCCGGCTGCGGGCCCGCGGACTGCTGATCGGCTTCACCGCGACCGGCCCGCACCAGGCCCTGACGATCGAGCATGCGCTCGAGGTCGGCGGCTTTGACGCGGTGCAGGCCACCTGGAACCTCTACGAGCAGTCCGCGGGCGCCGCGCTGGCCGCCGCCCACGACGCCGGCCTCGGGGTGATCGTCAAGGAGGCCCTCGCCAACGGGCGTCTCACCGCCCGCGGCGACGCCGGACCGCTGCGCGACGCGGCGGCGCAGCTCGGCGCGACCCCCGACGCGGTCGCGCTCAGCGCCGCGCTCGCCCAGCCGTGGGTCGACGTGGTGCTGAGCGGCGCGTCCACGCCGGACATGCTCGTCAGCAACCTCGCCGCGGCGTCGCTGACGCTCGGCGGTGATCTCCTGCAGCGCCTCGCCGGTCTGCGCGAGGACCCCGAGGACTACTGGCGCCGACGCTCCGCGCTGCCCTGGAACTGACCGGGTATCTGTAGTAGGTTTGCGCCGTTCAGGCCGGGAGCGACACGCCTGAGATCAAGGAGACGAACGGTGGCGATGCCCGCTGAGCATGGTGAGAGGTTCGTCCCCGGGGCGGTCGCGGTGAGGGCGGTCGCGGTGAGGGCGGCGTGCGCGGCGGCGGTCGCGCTGGCGGTCTGCTGCATGGCGCTGGCGGTCACGACCGGGGCGGCGATCGCCGCCGGGCCGACTGCGCCCTACACGGCGACCGAGACGATCCCGGTCGGCTCGCCGTCGCAGTACAAGGGCTCGGCGGACGGGATCGGCTGGGGGCTGGCGCTGTCGCCGACGCAGGTATTCGACGTCTCGCCCCACACCAACGTCCTGACGGTGGCCTGCCACGAGCAGAGCACGGCCGCGGAGTGCTGGGCGCCGGAGACGATCACCGATTCCGATGGACACAATTTCGCGACGTCGGGCGAGCCGGGCCTGTATCTGAATCAGAGCACCGGCCGGCTGTATGTCTACGCCACCCGGGGGTCTGACGACACCGGCGGCGTCGTCTGCATCGACACGACGGCTGCGCCCGCCAGGTTCTGCGGGTTCACCCCGCTCACGCCGTGGTATCGCGACGGCACGCCGCTGGCGGGCGTCACCGCCTCGACCTATCGGTTGGGCACGCTGGATCAGGGGACGACGATCCACTGCACGATCACCGGCTCAAACCAGGCCGGCTCGACGTCGGCGACCAGCCGCACGGTGATGATCCCGATTCACCCCGGGCCGCACTGTGCGGCGGCGACGGAAACGATGACCGCCACCCGGATCGGCCTGGTCGCCCTCGGGCTGACGCGCGCCCGCGTCCGCCGGCGGCTGCGTGATCACTCTGACCGCGGACAGCGATATGAGGACTTCTTCTGCCTGGCCCCGATCGGCATCCGCGTCGGGTATCCCTCGCCGGCGCTGCTGAGATCGATCTCCTCGCACGCGCGCGCGAAGCTGGCCGGCACGGTGGTGTGGGCGTCGACCGCCAACCCGTACTACGCGCTGGACGGCGTGCGCGCCGGCGAGTCGATCACCGCCGCCGCCCGCGCGCTGGGTCAGGGCAATACGTTCGCGATCGGCGGCAACGACTGGTACGTGGCGCGAGGCAAGGGCGCCACCGCGGTGCTCAAGGTTCGCCAGGGCGTCGTGCAGGAGGTCGGGATCGCCGACGACGCCCTGACCGCGACGCGGGCGAGCCAGCGGGTGCTGATGGGATCCTTCTCCTGAGCGCCGCCGGTCCACCGCGCTGCTATGTGGCCAGCCCGCTGGGCTTCACCGAGGCGGGGCGTGACTACTACGCCCGCGTCTATCTGCCCGCCCTGGCGGCGGTGGTGACACCGGTCGACCCGTGGGCGCTGACCTCGGCGGATGAGATCGCCGCCGCCGGGGCCGCCGGGCGCCGGCGGGCGCTGGCGCTGGCGATCGGGCAGCGCAACCTGGAGGCGATCGACTCCTGCGTCATGCTGGCCGCGTTCCTCGACGGCCAGGAGCCCGACTCCGGCACGGTCGCGGAGGTCGGCTACGGCGCCGCGCTCGGCCTGCGGTGCTTCGGGCTGCGCACCGATCTGCGCCAATCCGGGGAGGACGGCGTCCACGTCAACCTCCAGGTCGAGACGCTCGTGGTGCGCAGCGGCGGCCGGGTCACCGGCTCGCTGGCCGAGCTCGTCGCGGCGCTGGGGCAGGTCGCCGGCGAGCCGCGGGGGTGATCGCCGGGAGCGGGCGCGCCGGGAGCGGCGCGTCAGCCGATCGGTGCGACGACCGACTGGACGAGCTTGGTCGTCGGCGAGATGTAGGTGCCCCGGTTCTCGCCGAGGCAGATCGCCGAGATCGCGTCGCGCTCGTCGAAGTCGAACACGTGCAGCGGCAGCTCGTAGTCGCGTGCCAACACGATCGCCGCCTGGTCCATCACGCGCAGATCACGCTCGAGCACGTCGCTGTAGCCGAGGCTGTCGTAGCGCAGCGCGCCACTCTCCTTGCGCGGATCGCGGTCGTAGATGCCGTCGGTGCCGTGCTTGGCGAGCAGGATCGCGTCGGCGCGCAGCTCGATCGCGCGCTGGACGGCCGGGTAGTCGGTCGTCACGTACGGCTGGCCGATCCCGCAGGCCAAGAGGACGAGCCGCTCGCGCTCGAGGTGGGAGAGCGCGCGCAGGCGGATGAACGGCTCGGCCATCGAGGGCATCGGCAGCGCGGTCATCAGCCGCACGTCCTCCAGGCCGCGGTGCTTGAGCACGCCGCGCAGGAGGATGCCGTTCATCACCGTGCCGAGCATGCCGATGTTGTCGGCCTCGGCGCGCTCGATGCTCCACTCGTCGGCGACGTTGCCGCGGAAGAAGTTCCCGCCCCCCACGACCACCGCCTCTTCGACACCGAGCGCGCGGGCGGCGATCAGCTGATCGGCGACGTACCCGAGCGCCTCGGAATCGAGGCCGAATGGAGCGGCGCCGGCAAAAGCGCGCCCGCTGAGCTTGACCACCACACGGCGGTAGCGGAGCGTCGACACGCGGCAAGCCTACCGCATGGCCTCAGGGCTCCCGCGTCCCGCGCGCCGGGCGACCGCGCCGCCGGTCGCTGGGCCGGTTCCCCGCCGGCAAACCTGAGACGCTTGTCGGGCAACGCGGCCCGCATCAGCCAGGACCCCGCCGGATGACGGCCACCCCATCTGCGTCACGAACCCCGCGAAACTGGTTCTCGCCCCAGCCCAACGTCCCGGGCCGGGGGATCGTCGCGGGATACAGCGCGCGTTTCTGGGGGATCGTGGTGGTGCTCGGGGTCCTGACCGGCGCCGGCGCGTCGGCGCTGGCGGCCCTGCTCAGGCTCGTCGAGCACGTCGCCTACGGCTACCACCGCGGCCCGTTCCTCGACGGCGTCGCCGCCGCCGCCGGCTGGCGGCACATCGTCGCGCTGGTCGTCGCGGCGGTGCTCGTCGGGTTGGGCGCCGTCGCGCTCGCGCGGTTGCCGGGCTCCGGCGGGGCAGAGGTGTCCGAGGCCGTCTGGGTGGGCGGCGCGCGGCTGGCCGTGCTGCCGAGCATCGGGCGCGCAGTGCTGTCGATCGTCACCGTCGGGCTGGGGGTCTCGCTCGGTCGCGAGGGCGCGCCCCAGCTCGCGGGCGCGGCCACCGCCAGCCGCCTGGCCGACTGGGCTCGGCTACCGACCTGGCAGCGGCGGCTGCTGGTGGCCTCCGGCGCCGGGGCGGGCTTCGCCGCCATCTACAACGTCCCGCTCGGCGGCGCGCTGTTCGCGCTCGAGGTGCTGCTGGGGACGATCGCGCTGCCGCTCGTGCTGCCGGCGCTGGCCACGTCGGTGATCGCCACCGCGGTGGCCTGGATCACGCTCGGCACGGGCGCGACCTACCAGCTCCCCCCGTATGCGGTGCATCCATCGCAGCTGGTCTGGGCGGCGCTGGTCGGACCGGTGATCGGCGTCGTCGCGATCGGCTGGGTGCGGCTGATCAAGCGCGCCAGCGCGCTGCGGCCCAAGCGGTCGGGCCGGTTCGTCGCGCCGCTGGTCGTGTTCTCCGTGCTGGCGGTCGTGTCGCTGCAGTACCCGCAGCTGCTGGGCAACGGCAAGGGCGTCGTCCAGCTGGCAGCGCTCGGCGGCCTGTCGTTCGGCCTGCTCTGCATCCTGCTGGTGCTCAAGCCGTTGGCCACCGCGGCGTGCCTGGGCAGCGGCTCACCCGGCGGGCTGTTCACGCCCACCCTGACCGTCGGAGTTCTGCTGGCCGGCATGCTGGGAACGATCTGGACCCATCTCTGGCCGGGCGCGCGCCTGGGCAGCTATACGGTCATCGGCGGCGGCGCGTTCCTGGCGGCCGCGATGCAGGGGCCGCTGTCGGGGCTGGTGCTGGTGCTCGAGCTGACCCGCAACTTCGACTCGCTGATGGTGCCGACGCTGATCGCCGTCACCGAGGCCACCGTGATCGCCCGCCGCCTCGGCGCCCCTTCGATCTACTCGGCGCGACTCGGTCCCGCGCCCGACGCCGTCGCCGGCGACACCACCGCCGGCGCGACGATCGCCGCTCTCGAGCGCACCCACGCCGTCGCGGACGGACCCGGCCGCCCCGACCCCTGAGCGCGTCCGCCCCGCGCCCCGCGCCCCGCGCCCCGCGCTCCGCGTGCCTCGGGACCCGGGGAGCCGGGGAACGCAATTCGTGTCATTCATGGAGACCGTTCCACATCCCTGGGGGTCAGGCCGTGCCGGTTCAAGCGAGGGCGGCCATCGGGCCGGGCCGAGCGATGGCTGCGCGCCCCTTCACGCGCTCCCGCGTGGCCGGCGCCGCCCACCGCCTCCGCCTCTCGGCGAACACCGGGCCACAACGGGCGACGGCCGCCCCGGGGGGCGGCCGTCGTCACGTCAATCTGGAAAGCGGCGCGGGTCAGGCTGCCCGGCGCAGCTCCTCGAGCCCGTTGCTCTTGGCCAGGCGGTTGAGCCCCTGCTGCTCGAGCTCGCGCGCCTTGCCGAGGGTGATGCCCAGCTCGAGCCCGGTCTGACGCAGGTTCAGCGGCTCGGCTCCGGTCAGGCCGAAGCGCAGCCGGATGACGTCACGCTCGGCCTCGGGAAGCTCGGCGACCGCGCCGCTGATGAGCTCAACGCGCTCGGCCTCCTCGACTTCCTCCACCGGCTGGGGCCGGTCGCTGGCCAGCAGGTCTCCGAAGGCGGTCTCGCCGTCCTCGCCGACGGGCTGGTCGAGGCTGGTGAGCCCCCGGGTCAGCTCGCGCAGTTCGGCCACCTCATCGACCTCGAGCTTGGCCTCGGTGGCGATCTCCTCGTCGGTGGGCTCACGGCCGAGCTTGAGGCTCAGCTCGCCCTCGATCTTGCGGACCTTGGTCTGACGCTGGGCCACATGGACGGGCAGGCGGATCGTGCGCCCGTGGTTCTGCAGACCGCGCTGCAGGGCCTGGCGGATCCACAGGGTTCCGTAGGTGGAGAACTTGAAGCCGCGCCGCCAGTCGAACTTCTCGACCGCGCGGATCAGCCCGAGCATCCCCTCCTGGACGAGGTCCTCCATCGGCAGCCCGTGGCCCTGGTACCGGCGGGCTTGGGACACCACCAGCCGGAGGTTGGAGTTGATCATGCGCTCCTTGGCGGCGAGGTCGCCGCGCTCGATGCGCTTGGCCAGCTCGATCTCCTCTTCGGCGGTCAGCAATGTGTGGGCGCGCGCCGCGCGCAGGAACAGGTCGAGCGAGTTCTCGGTCATGGCACCTCTACCGGCGCTGCCGGCCGCCCGTGCCTCCGCCGAACCCGCCCGCGCGTCGCCTGTGCGGGCACCGATGCGCCGGGGCTGCCGCCGGCGCGACGGTGCGGTCGCGGCCGAGGAATGATGGCCGCGGGCACGCGGCCGCTGGTTGGATTCGAGATGCTCGCTGCGACCCGAGCCCGGGTTCTCGCGCGCATCCGTGTCAAAGCTGTTCAGAACTATCTCCGTATCTCGCATGGGTTTTCTACGCACGTAATCGTAGCATCTAGTTCGATAGTTATCGAACTACTCTTATCAACCTTTAACAAGGTGGCGCTCGAGTCTGATCGTCGTGGGGTGCTTCCCCCTCGCGCCACCACCTATGCGCGGAAATCTCACAAAATGCGCATCAGAAATAGAGCTTCTCCGCGGCGCCGTCCGGCTCCGGAGCGCTGAACGTGTCCCGGGCGATCTCCAGGAACTCGGCCGCGGCGGGAGCGTGACGGCGCCCCTCGCGCCAGGCGAGCGTGATGTCCCGCGCCAGCGCGGGCTCCGCGAGCGCGACGACCGCCACCTCGGCCCCGGGCCCCTCGGCGTCCGAGCGCGGCAGGATCGCCACCCCGAGCCCGCGGGACACGAGCCGGCGGATCCGCCGGGTCTCGTTGGACTCCACCGCCACGTAGGGCTCAAAGCCGGCATCGCGACCGGCCACGACGAGCAGCTCGCGCAGCCGCGCGCCCGCGCGGAAGCTGATGAACGGCTCCTCGGCGAGCTGGCCGATGCGGATCCGGTTGCGCCCCGCCAGCGGATGGTCGGGACGCAGGAGCACGACCAGCTCCTCGGAGACCAGCTGCAGCAGGCCGAGCCCATGAGCCTCGACGCGCTCGGTGACCGACAGGAACGCCAGGTCGAGCTCGTCGTCGCGCAGCATCTCGGCCATCTCCTCGCTGGACTGCTCGCGCACGGTCAGGCCGACGTTGGGATGGCGGTCGTGGAACCGGGCGAGCGCGAGCGACAGGTCGACCGGGCCCATCGTGTGCATCGCGCCGATCGTCACGTGACCGGTGTCGGCCCCGCGCACGCCGGCGATCTCGCTGTGCGCGGCCTCCAGCTCGGCCAGGATCCGCCGTGCGCGCACGACCAGCAGCTCACCCGCCTCGGTCAGCGCGACATGGCGCGTCGTGCGCTCCACCAACGCCACTCCGAGCTCGTCCTCGAGCCGGCGGATCTGCTGGGAGAGCGCCGGCTGGGCGACGTGCTCCTGGGCCGCGGCGCGCGTGAAGTTGCGCTCCTCGGCGAGCGCGACAAGGTATCGCAGCTGCCGCAGATCCATAAGCTCAGATTATAGGTCAGATCGCTTTCTCGTCTTGGACTTCTGGCGGTGCGGCGGTCATCATGCGTCGCGCAGTACCTCTCCTCCCTCGAGCGCGCCCCGAGTCCGGCCTCATATCCCGCCGGTTCCGGGGCGCTCTCGCTTTAAGTGCCGTGACGCTGCGCGTGGCGCGACCGGCGGTCGTCCATCGCAGCGCGGCCCACGGTCCGCCGCCGGCCCCTGCCCGCCGCCCCGATGCCGGGCCTATACTTGCCCGACCCCAGGAAGGAGCGACGCGTTGCAGGAAATGGTGATCTACGGCGTGAGCTTCGACATGGTCGGCAAGCAGCCGATCGTGCTGCTGAAGACCGTCGAGAGCAACAAATTCCTGCCGATCTGGATTGGGCACCCGGAGGCGGCGGCGATCTTGATGAAGCTGCAGGGCGCCTCGACGCCGCGCCCGATGACGCACGACCTGCTGTCGGACATGCTCGGCGAGCTCGAGGTGGAATGCACACGTGTGGCGGTCACCGAGCTGCGCGAGAACACCTTCTACGCCTCGATCACGCTCCGCACGAACGGCCGCGACCTCGAGATCGACTCGCGCCCCAGCGACGCGCTGGCGCTCGCCGTCCGCTCGGGCGCTCCGATCTTCGCCGCGGACGAGGTCATCTCGGAATCCGCGATCGAGTTCGAGCACGAGGTCGAGGACACCGAGGAGGTCGTCGAGAAGTTCAAGGACTTCCTCGATCAGGTCACGCCCGAGGACTTCGCCTCCGACGAGTAGCCGGCAGCGACGAGCACCCGCTCCACCAGCTCGTCGAACGAGATCCCGGCCGCCTCCGCGGCTTGGGGCAGCAGGCTCGTCTCGGTCAGCCCGGGGATCGGGTTGACCTCCAGCACGTAGAGCTCGCCGCTGCCGGACTCGAGCATCAGGTCGACGCGGCCGAACCCCGAGCAGCCGAGCAGGCGGTAGGTCTCCAGGGCGATCGTACCGGCGCCCGCGGCGGTCTCGTCGTTGAGCTCGGCCGGGCACACGAACCGGGTCCGGCCGATCTCATAGCGCGCCTCGAAGTCGTAGAAGTCCTCCTGCTCGGGGACGGCCTCGACGATCGGCAGCGCGCGCGGCGCGCGGCCGCCATCGCCATCGTCATCATCGAGGATCGAGACGGCGAGCTCGCGTCCCTGCACGTAGCGCTCCAGCAGGACCTTGCGGTCATAGGAGAACGCCGCCACCAGCGCGGCCGGCACGTCGGCCGCCGAGCGGGCGAACTTGATCCACAGCGCCGACCCCTGGCGGGCC
>Ga0187847_10002687_pt1 | contig 14175 bp, 9 predicted proteins | sample June2016WEW_4_10_FD_132458 | JGI IMG/M metagenome (GOLD analysis project Ga0187847, IMG submission 132458) | Peatland microbial communities from SPRUCE experiment site at the Marcell Experimental Forest, Minnesota, USA - June2016WEW_4_10 | ecosystem: Environmental > Terrestrial > Soil > Wetlands...
CGCCCAGGCGGACAATCCCGGTAAGCGCGATTCACGCGTCACGCGTCCGCCCAATACCGGTTCGGCATCGGCCAGCGTGACCGAAAACCCGCGCCGGCCGAGCAGTCGTGCACATTCGAGGCCGGTCGGACCTGCGCCGACGATCAAGAACGAGTCGTCGCCGCTGCGCGGCGGAATGCTTTCCGGATGCCAGCCTTTGCGCCATTCTTCGCCCATCGTCGGATTTTGGGTGCAGCGAATCGGCGTCGAAGTCAGATCGCCGGTCACGCAGATGTTGCAGCCGATACACTCGCGGATGTCGTCGATGTCGCCGTTCGCAATCTTGTTCGGCAGGAATGGATCGGCGATCGAGGGCCGCGCCGCACCGACAAAATCGAGTACGCCGCGCCGGATTTGCGAAACCATCGCATCGGGCGAGGTGAAACGCCCGACGCCCACGACCGGCTTGCTGGTCACGCCCTTGACGAAGCGAACGAATTCCTCTTGATAGCCTTCGGCCGCGAATCGCGAGGTCGCCGAGTCGTTCTGCCAGTCGCTGATATTGACGTCCCACAAATCCGGCAATTCCGCGAGCATCGCGATGACCTCGCGGCCCTCGCCGCGGCTCTCGATGCCGTCCTTACCGCGCAGTTCGTCGACGGCGAAGCGCACGGCGACGGCGCAGTCGCCGCCGATCGCATCCTTGGTCTCCTCGATCAGTTCGCGCAGCAAGCGCGCGCGATTGACGAGGCTGCCGCCGTACTCGTCGCTGCGGCGGTTGTGGCGGGCCTGCAGAAAATGCATCGCGAGCGACAAATCGTGGCCTGCATAGACGTAGACGATGTCGAAGCCCGCGCGGCGCGAGCGCAGCGCGGCGTCACGATGCCAGCGTCGATAGGCGCGAATGTCGGCCTTCGTCATGCCGCGCGCCTGGGCGGGGGTATAGGAGCCGATCAAACAAATGGGACTCGGTGCGATCGGCACCTCGCGCGAGTACAGGTTGGCCGCATGCATGCCGTTGTGCGCGAGTTCGATCGCGGCGAGCGCGCCGTGCGCGTGCACGGCATCGCTGACGAGCTGCAGCGCCCCGATGTCGCGGTCGTCCCAGAGCCGCCCCTCGATATGCGGGGAGATATCACTCGACGCGTGGATCTCGACTTCCTCGGTGCTGACCACGGCCCAACCGCCCTCGGCCTTGATCCCGCGCATTGCGGCGTGCGCTCGCGGCCTCGCGTGGCCCATGCCGTTGCAGTGAGGAACTTGAAAAAAGCGGTTCTTGGCAACGACCGGACCGATCTTGACCGGTTCGAAGAGGATGTCGTAGCGCGGATCCCGCGGCATCGTCAGGTGTAAAACCAGATCAGCAGCCCGGCGATGCAGGCGGGCTTGATCTCCCCCTCGCGCTCGACGGTGACCAGCCATTCGACGTGCGCACCCGCCGAGGTCGCCTTGTATTCGGCGAGCGAGATGCGCGCGCGCACACGCGATCCCGCCTTGACCGCGCCTGGAAATCGCACCCGGCTGATCCCGTGATTGACGATCAGGCGTATTCCCTCGAAGCGCATTTCGCGGTCCAGCAGGAATGGCAGCAGCGAGAGCGTCAGGAAGCCGTGCGCGATGGTTGCCTTGAACGGCGATTCCCGCTGTGCACGCTCGACGTCGATGTGAATCCACTGTCGATCGTTCGTGGCGTCGGCAAACCCGTCGATACGGGACTGGTCGATTTGGAACCAATCGCCGACTGCGATCTCCTGACCGACTAATTCACCCAGCTCGCTCAATTTCGGAAAAATTCGCATTCAATGCTCCTCGGATCAGGCCACTATAACCGAGATTCCAGCCGTGGCGGGCGGTGCACTAGCGCAGCTCGAGCCGTTCGCCATAGCCCGTGAGCTCGAGGTAACCGCGCCCGACGGGGCGGCCGCCCTCGCGAGCGCGCACCGCGCCCTCCCAATAAATCGCACCGGTCGAGAGCCGTGTGTCGTTTTCTTGGTCGTCGAACAATGGTTCGAGATCGAACTGCCGCGATCCGGCGATGAGCTTCCATTCGACCGGATAGCGGATCCCGGTTCGCGGCGAGTTCCAACGGCGCCCGGCAAGAAATTCGACATTGTCGGGTTGCAAGATTTGCAATCGCCCATCGGGCGAACGCAGGCTGCCACCGCTCCACCGCGATTCTCCGTGCGCGCCGCGGATTCGATAGGCCATCAGCGCGCCGCCGTCGTCGAGATTGACGCCGACCCAATCCCAGCCGACCGCATCCGGATCGAGGTAGTTGCTCGACCATTCGTGATCGAGCCACGCTTCGCCGCTCACCGTGTCCGCGGCGCCCGCGCGTGTGATCGTACCGGCGACCTGCAGGTGCGGCAGGCTGTAGTAGTAGCTCGCCGACCGCGGCTCGGGGCCCTTGCGGCTCATGCCGGAATCACCGTTGAGCATCGGTGGCTGAACCTCGGCGAATCGCAGCGCCAGCGCGAAGTCCTCGGCCGTGACTCGAGCCGTATAGGCCCCATCGGCGCGCTTCAGGCTCCATTGGTCGACCCAGACGTCGGTGTCGCCCGTGAGTGCGTCGGCCAAGCCGAAGCCCGCGCGTTGGATGCGCTGGTCCTGCCGGAGTCGGCCCCGCTTAGGATCGCTGATCGCGGCATGCGCGATGATCAACTGGTGCGGCGTGAACGCACTGGGATTCTCATCGTGGATCGCGAGGCGTGTACGAAAGAACGTTACTTGAAATCCGAGCGTCTCGCCGGGAACCGTCGTGAGCCATCCCGTGACGTACCACCACTCGGTGCGAAATTGCGTATGACTGCCGTAGTCTTGCGGGAATATCATCGGCCGGACAGCGTCGACCTCGGCGAACGGCGTTGCCGCGACGGCGCCGCCGGCCGCGATGCCGACTGCACCGAGCGCGCACAGCAGGCTCGTGGCGCAGCACCGGCTCACCAGTCTTCCCGAACGGCGCGCACCGCGTCTTGGCTCATTGCCGCGCGGCCGCTCCAAATGGCCGTGACTGCCGCGGCGGCCACGAGCACGAGGCTGATCAGGCCAAGTTGCGAAATCGGCAGCGCGAGATCGATGCTCCAGTTGAATGACTGGCGGTTGATCACGAAGACCAGCACGAGGCTCAAGATGCCGCCGAGCACCAAGCCATAGACGACCCCGAACAAGCTGAGCAGGATCCCCTCGCCGGCGAGTAGCCCGACGACTTGCCGCCGCAGCATGCCGATATGGCGCAGCATTCCGAACTCGGCACGGCGCGCAAGCGCCGTGGAACTCGCCGCGAAGCTCACACCGGTCAATCCGATCAGCACCGCGATCGCCTCGAGGGCATAGGTGATCGCGAACGCGCGATCGAATATTTGCAGGGAGCGCGCATGCACCGCCGCGCTCGTGGTGATCTCGAATGCGTCGGGGCGCGGCAGCGCGGCGCGCACCGCGGCCTCGGCGGCTTGTACGGCGGTCGCATTCGCAGCGGCGTCCGGCGCGAGCCACAGCGCGGCCTCGGTCGCATCCCGGTCTTGCGTGGCTGCGCTGTAGACGGCGCGGTCGATCACGATTGCCCCGGCGCTGCGCACATAGTCGCGCCAGACGCCGGCCACGATGAAGTCTTGAATGCGCCCGCCGATCGGCAGCGAGAGCCGATCGCCCGGATGATAGCCGTAGAGATCCTCGAACGCCTCGGAGATCCACGCGCGCGGCAGATCGACCGGTGCTGCTGCGGCCCATTCGCGCAGCAACGGCAACTGCTCCGCGATCCTGGTCGACGCCAAGTCGCGTGCGATCAACGTGACCGCAGGGCGCTTAGGATCGATCAAGAGTTGCCGCGTACGTCGGAATTCGATGCGCTCGACTCCCGGAACCGCGGCAAGCTTCGATTGGTCCGCGGGCGGCAGGAAAGCGGTGTCGGCGCCGACCGGCGCGCGCACGGTCAGATCCGACGGCAGCACTTTGTCGAGCCAGTGATCGAATGAGACGCGAAAGGAATAGACCATGATCGCCATCGCCACCATGAGGCTGAAGCTCACGATGATCGAGGCGAGACTCAAAGTCGACCGGCCGACGTTCTCGCGCAGTTGCGCGACGGCCGTGTCGAAGCTGACTCGTCCGGTGCGCGGTGCGGCTCGCAGCACGCGCACCGTCAGTGCCGGCACGAGAAGGATCGCGCCGAGCAGCAGTGCCGCGACCGCCGCGTAGCCGAACACCGGCAATCCGCGTACCGGCGGCAGCACGCAGAGCGCAGCGCCCGCGAGCAGCAGCGCCACGCCCGTGAGCGATGCGGATTTGGCAAGCACGGCCCCATCGCCGTCAGCGCCCTTGAGTGCGCGCGCCGGCGCCAGGCGCGCGGCGGCCCGTGCGGGCATCCAGGCGCCGATGCCGGCCACGATCGTGCCGATCGAGAAGAATGCGAGCAGCGGCCATGGCGTCGCTCGCAAGGATGCGCCCAACACACGCAATTGCCCGTTGCCGAGGTCGCCGGTCAGCAGCCGCAGCATCACGGCCGCGAGCAGCAGGCCGAGGAAGATCCCGAGTACGGCGCCGAGCGCACCGAGCGCGGCGCCTTCGCCGACGAGTGCGCGCTCCAATTGCCCGCGCGTCACGCCCAGCGCGCGCAACAGCGCGAGCGATTGGCGCCGGTGCAACACCGACAGCGACTGCGTCGAGAACACGAGGAAGGCCCCGGTCCAGAGTGCGACGAGCGCCAGCATGTTGAGATTGACGCGATAGGCGCGTGTGACCGTCACGGCGCGGTCGCGCTCGACTTCGGGCGCGAGCGCGAGCACGCCGCTCGGCAGTGTTTGCGCGAGCGCGCGGCGCAGGCCGTCCACATCGCCACCCGCAGGCAAGCGTAGATCGACGCGGTTCAGCACCCCTAAGCGGTTGAAGGTCCACTGTGCCGCGGCGATATCCATGAGCCCGAGCGGCTGCGAATAGGTGTCCGGAGAGATCAACCCCAATACCTCGATCGTCTTCGCCGCATCGCCGACCGTGACTTGCAGTCGCTCGCCGCGATTCAATTGCAACAGCTCCGCGGCCGCAGCGCTCAGAAAAATGCCGTCGCCCGCGATGAACCGGCGCAGCTGCGGGCCGATTTCGCCGATCAGCGCCGGCTGCAGCGCGCCCGCGCGCAAGGGATCGATGCCGATGATTTTGAGCGTCTCGCGACGCCCGGGTAGCGCAGCCTCGAGTTCCAAAACGGGACTTGCAAGCGCGATGCGCGGATCGCGCGCGAGTTGCACGAACAGCGCCTCCGCAAAGCCCTCGCGCGGGCCGCGCACGACGACGTCGGCTTCACCGACCATGCGCTTGGCCGCCTGCGAGAATTCCGCGAGCGCCGTGTTATTGACCAGAAATACCGAGGAGGCGAGGGCGACGCCGAGCGCGATTGCAATCACGGTCGTGAGCAAACGCGCCGGCTGTTCACGCAACTGCGAGAGCAGCAGCAGGCGCCATATGCCGCCGATGCCGCGTGCCGGACTCGTGCTACGCATCGACCACCGTGTGGGGGCGTAGACCGCGTGCGTCGAGCACGAGAATTCGATCGGCGGTTTCGGCCGCCGTGCGCGAGTGCGTGATCAGGATCCCGGCGCCCGCGTTCGCTTTGATTTGTTCGCGCAGCAGCGCGAGCGTTTGGGCTGCGCTGCGCGGATCGAGGTTGCCCGTGGGCTCATCCGCAAGCACGAGGCGCGGGCGGTGAACGAGCGCACGCGCGATCGCAACGCGCTGGACTTCGCCGCCCGATAGGTCGCGTGCGAGACGCTGGGTCAGCGCGCCGAGGCCTACCGCGACCAGCATCGCCGCGGTGCGTTCGCGGCGCTCGGGTGCCGCAATGCCGAGTAGTTCGAGCGGCAGTGCGACGTTTTGCTCGACCGTCAAATACGGCAATACGTGGAAAGCCTGGAACACGAAGCCGATTGCGCGACGCCGCAGCAGGGTTGTCGCGTCGTCATCGAGTCGAGTCAATTCGATGCCGTCGAGCAGCACGCGACCGGCATCCGGTCGATCGAGTCCGGCGAGCAGATTGAGCAGCGTGGACTTGCCGACGCCGGATTCGCCCATGATCGCGAGATACTCGCCCGCGCGCAGCGATAGATCGATGCCTTCCAGCAGCGGCGCACCGTCGGCACGAAAGCGCTTGCTCAACCCCTCGAGGCGCAGGACCTCCGGGCGCGCACTGGCGGGATCGGTCACCTGTATTCAGCGTGCCTTATGCGGCATCCACGCCAATGACGGCCTTGACCTCGAGGAAGTCGCGCAAGCCGTGCTCGCCATATTCCCGCCCGTTGCCCGACATCTTGAAGCCGCCGAACGGGGTTCTCATGTCGCCGTAGGCGCCGTTGAGCGCGACCTGACCGGCGCGTATGCGCCCGCCGACGCGCCGCGCGCGCACATTGTCCTTCGACCAGACGTAGGCCGCCAGGCCGTAGGGCGTGTCATTCGCGATTTCGATCGCCTGCTCCTCGGTTTGATAAGGCAGAATGCACAGCACGGGCCCGAATATCTCTTCGCGCGCGATCGTCATCTGATTGTTGACGTTGGAAAAAATCGTCGGCTTGACGAAATAACCGGTGGGCAGCCCCTCCGGCCGGCCGGAGCCGCCCGCGATCACTCGCGCGCCTTCCGCGATGCCCTTCTGAATGTAGCCTTCGACGCGGTCGAATTGCAGTTTCGAGACCAGCGGGCCGACGTTGGTTTTCTCGGATTTCGGATCTCCGACGACGACGCCTTCCGCAACGCGCTTGGCGATGGCTTCGACTTCCGCGAGTTTGGCCGCGGGCACGAGCATGCGGGTCGGCGCGTTGCAGGATTGCCCCGAATTCTGGAATACGTGCAGCACGCTCTGCTTGACGGCTTTTTCGAAGTCGGCATCGTCGAGCAGTACGTTCGGCGATTTGCCGCCGAGTTCCTGATGCACGCGCTTGACCGACGCGGCAGCGGCCTTGGCGACCTCGGTGCCTGCGCGCGTCGAACCCGTGAACGAGACCATGTCGATATCGCGGTGCGCGGAGAGCGGTGCGCCGACGTGAATCCCGTCGCCGTTGACCAAATTGAATACGCCCGCCGGTACCCCGGCTTCATGCATGACCTTGGCCCACAGAATCGCGCTGAACGGCGAATATTCGGACGGCTTCAGGACCATCGTGCAGCCGGCTGCGAGTGCCGGCACGACTTTCGCGGCCACCTGATTCATCGGCCAATTCCACGGCGTGATCAGCGCGCAGACGCCGACCGGCTCCTGGACCAGACGCGTGCTGCCATGCACTTCTTCGAACTTGAAGGTCTTCAGCACCTCGATCATCGCGCTGATGTGGCCGACGCCGATGCGCGTCTGCGAACCCTTCGCGAGCGTGATCGGAGCGCCCATTTCGGTCGAGATCGCCGCGGCGATCTCATCGTAGTGGGCCTTATAGGCGATCAATATGCGCTCCATGAGCGCAAGGCGTTCGGCGGGCGTGGTTCGCGAGTAGGCATCGAATGCACGCCGCGCCGCGGCGACCGCGAGGTCGACGTCTTTCGATCCACCCATCGAAATCACGCCGGCAACGGTTTCGGTCGCTGGATTGATGACTTGGAAGGTCTTCGGCTCCACCGGATCGACCCATTTGCCATCGATGTAAAACTGCCGGTCGTCGTATGTCATCGCAATGCCCCTCGCAGAATTCGAGATTATTCTGAAGGCCGCATTCTACCCGTTGGCGGCCCTCGGCGCAGCGCGACTCGGTTCTCGCACGGCCGCCGCGGGGCGCTCCATGCGAGCGGGCTGGATCGGCCGAAAAACCCAAGAATTCGTCACAGATTGCCCACTTGGCTGTCGCAGCCCGCAGACGCCTCGGCGCACAATGCGCCGGTCACATATGATTCGCTCAGATCGCCGATACGAAGGCGGTCGCAGCTCAAAAAAACGCCGTGGCGTTGGAGACCAAAGGAATATGATGAAGCTTCGTCGCTACGGTTTGCTGATGTTGTGTTTGGCGCCGCTGTGCGTGGGCGCGGCCGAGTGGAATCCTGTCCGCCATGAGCCACTCTCCATCGGTCCCGAGGCGCATCGTTTGATCGTCGGATTTCGCGCGACGCCGGCCAATCAAATGGAGCATATCGTCAGGACGCGCCGGCAGGTCCAGGGCATCCGCATCGTTCAGGCCAGCACGAGCGCGGCCGATGTAGGCCGCTTGGCGCGGCGGGCCGGCATCGCGCTCGCGAATTCACGCCAGCTCACGCCGAGCATGCACGTGTTGTTTTTGCCGCATGTGATCTACGGCGCCGACGTCGATGCAACGCTCGCCAAGCTGCGCGCCGACCCGGCGGTCGCGTTTGCCGATGTCGATGCGCGGCGGTACGCGCTCGCCGGGACGAGCCCCGATCTACCCAATGACCCGCTGTATCAACCGACGCCGTCTAATACCCCGCCCGCAAGCGGCCAGTGGTATCTCAATGCGCCCGGTGGGACGTTCGTGCTCGAAGACAACACGACGCAGGATTTCGCGGCGACCGACGCCGTCGATGCCTGGAACATCACGACGGGCAGCACCGGAATTGTGATTGCAGATGTCGACACGGGTGTGCGCTTCGATCATCCGGATTTGCTGCGCGCAGGATCGACGAGCCTGGGCTCGGCCTTTGGAGGGCGCTTGCTGCCCGGCTACGATTTCGTTGGCGAGGATTACAATCCGAAAAACAGCGAGCCGCTGGGCACATTTGATATTGCCAACGATGGCGACGGTTGGGATCCGGATCCGTCGGATCCGGGCGATTGGATCAGCAGCTCCGACGTTGCCAATTCGAACGGATTGTTTTCCGGCGACACGGTCGAGGGCAGTTCCTGGCACGGCACGCGTGTCGTCGGCGTCTATGGCGCGCTGACGAACAACGGCGTCGGTGTCGCGGGCATGAGTTGGGGTCCCTGGATTCTGCCGGTCCGAGCACTCGGCAAGGGCGGCGGCTATGATTCGGACATCCAAGCCGCGATCCAATGGGCGGCCGGCATGCCGGCCACGGGCGTGCCTGACAATCCTTATCCTGCCGACATCATCAACCTCAGCATCGGCGGCAGCGAAACCACATGTCCGAGCGCCTACCAAAGTATTTTGTCATCGGTGACCCACCTTGGCGTGCTCGTTGTGGTTGCCGCAGGTAACGGCGGAACGCCGGGACAGGACGCCCCGGTCGAGGCGCCGGGCAATTGCGCGACGGTCGTCAGCGGCGTGGTCGCGGTTGCGGGCTTGCGCAACGTCGGAACCAAAGTGGGTTATAGCAGTTTCGGTCCGCAGGTCACGATTTCTGCTCCCGCGGGCAACTGCATTCAGACGACCGGCGATTGCTTGCGGTCGATCGACACGACGACCAATTTGGGCACGACCGTGCCGGCGGCCGACAGCTATACCAACGAACAGAATGTGAACCTCGGTACGAGTTTCGCAACCCCGATCGTCTCGGGCATTGCCGCGCTGATGCGCTCGGTCAATGCGAATTTGACGCCGGCGCAGCTCGTGGCACGCCTACAATCGAGCGCTACGGCATTCCCGGCGAATACCGGCGGCGTGCCGGTATGCCCCGCGAACGATCCGTCGAGCGGCGAATGTTCCTGCCTCGGATCCAGTCCGAGTCAATGCGGCGCCGGCATGGCCAATGCACTCAGCGCGGTCAAAGCGGCCCAGGCGCCGATCGGCGTCATCGTGATTCCGACGTCGGTCAGTGCGGGCACTGTGCTTGACGCCAGCGGCAGCCTGCCGGGCTGCAATGCGAGCGCGTTGCCGCCCGTGCCGCTCAGCATCGTCTCGTATGCGTGGACCGCGATTCCTTCGAGCCTGATCATCAGCGGCGCGGCCACCGACAAAGTCTCGGTCAGCGGCGCCAACGGGACCTTGACGCTGACGATCACCGACTCAGCCGGAAATGCCGACATCGAAACGGTCACGGTAAGCAATGGCTCCGCGACCAGCAGCGCGCCGGCAGCCGTTTCGGGTACGAGCGCCACGGCATGCCCTGCGGGCCTCGCCGTGATTCCGGCCACCCCGACGATCACCGAGAGCTTCTCGCCGGCGAGTGTCGGTGAGAATGTCAGCTCGACGCTCACGATCACGCTCGCCAACACCAACGCGTTCGCGCTGACCCAATCGAACTTCAGTGAAACGCTTCCGAGCGGCCTCACGATTGCGACGACGGGGCAGGGCGCGACGCCGCAGACCGCGACCACGTGCACGGGCGCCGCAATGAGCTTGACGGCGACGACGACGAGCCTGTCACTGAGCGATGCCAACATCCCCGCGAGCGGCAGCTGCACGATTACCGCGATCGTGCAGAGCGCGGCGGCCGGCAGTTATACGACTGCGCTCGCGGCAAATACCTTGACGACGGGGCCTGCGGGCGGCAACGCCGCGGCCGCCTCGGCGAGCTTGACCGTGACCGCGCCAAGCACGGGCGGGGGCGGCGCGATCACGTGGTCGGAACTGCTGATCGCCGCGGGGCTCGCCGCCGCGGCTCGGCGGCGCACCTCGCGCCGCGCGATCACGGGATGCGGCGACGACCGCGTTGAGTAAGCCTGCGGACCATACGCCGGGCGAACGCACGGTCATCGAAGCGCTGCGGAGTCATCGCGACGCGCGAGGCAGCCTGTTCGAGCCGCTCGACGACCGCGAGTTGGCGCGGCAAAAGAACGTGCATGTCGTGCTGACCGAACCCGGTGGAGTACGCGGCAATCATTTCCACCGGACCGCGGTCGAGATCACGGCCGTCGTGGGCCCCTGTCTCGTGCGCCTCAAGGAGGCGGATCAGATCCGCGACATCGAAGTGCCCGCAGGGGAAATTTGGCGCTTTACGATCCCCCCCGGTGTCGTGCACGCCTATCGAAATAGCGGTGCGAGCTCAATGGTCCTGGTGTCGTTCAACACGAACCTGCATGATCCGGCGAACCCCGACACGGAGCGCGAGACGATCCTCTAGGCGATCGTGCAGGCCTCGTCGAACGAGAGCCGCGGACTGCGCGGAAACAAGTACTCGGTCGTTCCGGTGCCGAGCGCGCATAGAAAATTGGATTTGACGCTCGTGCCCGCGAAGAACGCCGCATCGAGCTTCGCGCCGTCGAAGCCGGACATCGGGCCGCAATCGAGACCGAGCGCCCGCGCCGCGATGATCAAGTAGGCGCCTTGCAGGCTTGCATTGCGCAGCATCGGAACCGCGGTCGCGACCGGGTCCTTGAAGAAGTCCTTGGCGGTCGGATAGGCAGGGAACAGCATGGGCAGTTTCTCGGGAAACGCCGCGTCCATTCCGACGATGACCGTGACCGGCGCCTGCTGGACCTTGACGAAATTGCCCGGCGATACGCACTCGAGCAGCCGGGCTTTGGCCGCGGCGCTCTTGACGAACGTGAATCTCGCCGGCGTCATATTGAAGGCCGTGGGACCGAATTTCAGCAAATCATATAGCGCGTGCAGCGTCTCGTCCGGAACCGGATCCGGCGTCCAGCGGTTGTAGGAGCGGGCTTCGCGAAACAAAAGATCGAGAGTTGCGGCGTCGGCAGGTTTTTTCATAGGCCGAGGAGTGTGCACGAGCACCCGCGCGACCGTCAATTCACGCGACTTGCGCCTCGTCGCTCGCAGCGCTCTTACCGATCGCAGGCAAACTCACCTTGAATCGGGTCTCTCGCCCCGGGTCGCTCGCGAGCGCGACCTTGCCGCCGGCGTCGTGCACGTAGCGGCGCACGAGCGACAGGCCCGCGCCGTGCAGCGGTTGATTCGGCACTGAGGGCAGGGTCGTGAAGCCGTCCTGGAAAATCAGCTTGATGGCTTGCCGGTCGCGCAATCGAGCAGCCGCATCGCTCGAGATCAATCGTTTCTCGACCGCAACGCGCCGCGCGATCTCCGGATCGACGCCGCGACCATCGTCTTGAAAACGCATTTCGAACGTGCCGTCGGGCAGCGCACTGAATTGGAGCAGCAGCAGCGCGGTCGCGGGTTTGCCCGCTTCCTCACGCTCTTCGGGTTCCTCGACACCGTGTATCACAGCATTGCGGATGAATTGAATCGCGACGTTCTTGACCGCGGATTGATAAACCGACGGAACCTTGTGCAGGCCGCGGCATTCGAGCGCGACGGTCTTCTTCTGGTCATTGGCGATGTGTTCGGTCAAAGCGGACAAGGTGTTCTCGAGCGTGCCCGCCGCCGCGCCGCCGACCGTGCTCGGCGACAGTATTTCGTGATCGTCGACCGGTGCGGGAAATTTTGGCGCAATGATTTCGGTGCCGTTGTCGGTCACCGGGGCCGCGATTGGAAATTTCGGCGCGATGATTTCGGTGCCGTTGTCGGTCATGCGCTCCGGCCGCGGCCGGGTCGCTTCCAGGTCGTTCCTCGGCTTCGGTCGAGTTTGCGCGGCACTTTGCGTCATCGAACGCAGCAGCGCGACTTGACCGAACAGTTGGTCCAGTTGAATCGCGAGCGGCAGGAAGTCATTGCCGCTCAGTGTGCCGCGGTTGCGCAGCTCCTGCAGCGACTCTTCGAACTTGCGCGCCGCGGATTCCAAACCGCCGAGATGCAGCGTGGCCGCTTCGCGGTGAATGTTCGCCGCCTCGCCCGAGATCTCTTCGAGCTTGTGGCGAAATGCGGCTTCGTCGCGCGCCGGTTTTTTCAGTATCGCGTTGATCGCCTTCATCGAGGCGCCGCTGCGCTGGACCGAGGCGGCAAAGCGCATGCGCCCGGCTTGCATCACGCTGCGCAGAATCTCGGATTGCGTTCGTAACTGGCTGTGCAGGTCATCGAGCTGCGGGCGCAGATCCTCGATGACCGGCGCTTGCGTCGCAGGCGGCGTGCGATCGGTGACGCAGACCATCCAGGTGCCCTCGTGCTCGGGCAGCTCGACCTTGAAGAACTCGAATTCGTAGAGCGCCTTGGCGAATGTGCCGTCGGGTTGCGATAAGCGCACCTCGACGGACTGCAACGGAGTGCGCGCCGCGGTCTCACCGCGTTCGCCGGCCGCACGCATCTCGGCGAGCTGCGTGCAGGCTTCGTTGAGCGCGGCCTCATCGATCATCGGCCGCAGCAGTTTCTCGAAGTTGAGTTGACTGAAGTCGCGGCGTCCGAAATACGTGGATAGCGACCGGGATATCGGCGGCAAAATCCGATTCTTGATGTCGAGAAAAAACACGCCTTGCGAAACATGGCTCAGGACCGCATCGGTCCAGAGGTTGCCGGCGCTCACCGTCGCTCGTATTTCACGCTCATGTCGTTTGGCGGAAATGAACATAAGCCTAGGGTGCCAAAGCGGCGCGCCGGCCGGGATGACCGAAGTCACACCCCGAGCGTGAGAGCGCTGTGACGCGTGTCACAGCATTCAGGCAGGCGTTTCAGCCTCTGCGTTCAAGTCGGCGAGCAACTCGTCGGCCGAGGCGTAACGGGAGTGGGTCTCCTTGGCCATGAGCCGATCGAGCAGTGGCTGCTGCTGGGCCACGTCGGGCGGCAATCTCGGGATGGGTGAGTTCGTATGTTGCGCCATGATCGCTACGGCGCTGCGGCCGGCATAGGGCTTTTGGCCGGTCAGCATTTCATAGAATATGACACCGAGGCTGTAGAGGTCGGTGCGGCCGTCCACGGTCAATCCCTGCGCCTGCTCGGGGCTGATGTAATAGGGCGAGCCCAACACCTGGCCGACGCCGGTGACGGCGCTGTCGCCGATTGCGCGGCGAGCCAATCCGAAATCGATGAGAACCGGCGAATTGTCGTCGCGCAACATGACGTTTGCCGGCTTCAAATCGCGGTGCAATATCCCGAATACGTGGATCACGCGCAGCGCCTCGGCGATCGTGCGCAGGTAATAAAGGGCTTCCTCGACGCTGACCGGATTGTAGAGGCGCTCGCGCAAATCACCACAAGGGAAATACTCCATCGCGAGATACAGGTGCTGCGGCAGCGTGCCGAAGTCGTAGATCTCGGCGATCGAGCGATGAGCGACGCTCGAAATGATCTCGTATTCGCGCTGGAATCGCTCCGCGTCCTCCATTTCGCGCTGGCTCGTGCCGCGCTTCATGATTTTCAGCACCACATTGCGCCGCAGCCGCTCGCTGCGGGCGAGAAACACCGACGAGAAGTTGCTGGTCGCGATTTCCTTGATGATCGCGTAACCCGGCACCTCGATCGACTCGGTTTCCGCTTCGGCGCCCTCGAAGCTACGCGCCGCCTGCGCCGCCTCTCGACGCTTGGCCATGGCCTC
>Ga0187847_10002688_pt1 | contig 14174 bp, 14 predicted proteins | sample June2016WEW_4_10_FD_132458 | JGI IMG/M metagenome (GOLD analysis project Ga0187847, IMG submission 132458) | Peatland microbial communities from SPRUCE experiment site at the Marcell Experimental Forest, Minnesota, USA - June2016WEW_4_10 | ecosystem: Environmental > Terrestrial > Soil >...
CCCGAACCTGACTCGCCCATGATGGCGACAAACGAGCCGCGTTCAATCGAGAGCGTCACACCCTGGAGCGCGTTCACGACAATCTCCCCCAGCAGGTATGTCTTGCGTAGATCGCGCACGTCGATGAGAGAGCTCACGATTTGGCCCCTTGCATTGTTTTACAGACGAGGTGTCCGTCCAGTGCTGCTGCCAGGCGATGACGATGGAGCGCTTGCGGCGGTTGCGGTAGAGGCTGAGCTAAATCTCTGAACGATCTGGTCGCCGGCATTCAGGCCGGTAGAAGAGACCGCGGTATACTGCCCATCGGAGATCCCGAACTCCGCCGGAACTGCTTTGAGCTTCCCGTTCTGCAATACGTAAACCTGCTGCTTACCCGCCGGCGCGGCGGATAACCCAAACTGCTTTAGCACGGCGGCGGATGGGTGGATTCTCAGCACAGCATTTGGCACCTTGAACGTGTCGCTGATTTTCGCCGTCAGTATGCGCGCATTCGCTGTCATTCCAGGGAATAACTTGAGATCTGGATTTGAGACCGCGATCACCACATCGTACGTTACGACATTCGTCGTGATAATCGGAGCCTTCCGAACCGCCGTAACCTCCCCTTGGAATGTGGTTGTGGGATAGGCATCCACTGTGAAGGTCGCTTTTTGGCCAACCTGGATGTTGCCCACGTCGGACTCGTCCACATTGGTATCCAGTTGCATCTTCGTCAGGTCCTGGGCAATCTCAAAAACCGTCGGCGACGCAAACGACGCCGCCACAGTCTGGCCAACATCCATGCGGCGAGCTATTACGGTGCCATCGACAGGAGCGGTGATGCGCGTGTGTTCGAGATTGAGAGCTGCCTGCGCCAGCGACGCGCCTGCCTGGCTCTCAAGACCCTTGGCAGAGCCAAGTTGCGCCTGGGTCACCGTGACTTGATCCTGTGCCGACTGAATTGTCTGTTTCGATTCATCTACCAGAGCCTGGTCTGCGGCTACCTGCGCGGTAGCGGCATCTGCGGTTGCCTTCGCGGCCTCGTGGTCCTGCTTGGAAGTGATTCCATCGTTGAAAAGGCTGTCGAGCCTCCCGAATTGGGCCTGCGCGTTCACGGCGACGGCGCGGTCCTTCGCCATCACAGAGGCCGCACTTCTTCCTCCGGCAATCGTCCCTGAAAGATCCGAGTTTGCTTTCTGTACTTGTGCGGCCGCAGTGGCCACTGCCGACTGCGCGGAACTTCGTGATGCCTGTGCCTGGTCCACCTGAGTCTGGAAGACTGCGGGATCGATCAGAGCAACCAGTTGACCCTTGGTCACCTTAGTATTGAAATCGGCGTAGAGCGCTTTGATGTTGCCCGACACCTGGCTTCCCACCTGCACATCGACCACAGCGTTCACCGAGCCGGTTGCAGTGACGCTCGATTGCACAGCCCCACGCTCTAGGGGCACCGTTTGATAGGTCACCATATTTTGCACATGAGTTCGCCATAACTGCCACGCAATTGCGATCCCAATTACTAAGCCGATAGCCAATGCCCACCGCATCCAGTGGTAGTTGCGCTTGATCGGGACTGGTTTGTCGGGAACGGCAATCGGCAGGACTATCGGTGCTTTCATGTGGATCGGATCCACTGCGGTAGTCATAGGTCACCATTCCATTCAGCCCAACGAGCTGTTGTATTACAGTTTGCTGGGAAAGGTTGGCTTTGCGAATGTGAAGAGTGCGGGCCAACGAAGTGCATTTCACTCCACGCCTGCCTCGTTCGCAACATCACGGCAGGCCGTCCGCAGGGCAAGAATCCGCCACCACGGGACATGTCAATGGTGGCCTATCTACACGGGTTGCGCTGTGCAATACGGACCACTGAGTTATGATGGGGGTTATACGGGCACTCGCCCGGCATGGCGGCGCAGTCAACGAGACGATGCAGTCGTGAGCATATCTGGACAGTCAAGGCTCAATAAGCAAGCATTGTCTCGATGGGTCAGAGTTCAGAGCGAGGGAGCCAGGCCTGTAAAGAAAACGGGCGGCATAAACGGTCGTCTGGTGCAAGACACAAGCCTCATTGCCCGGCCAACGCCTCCGCAGCAGTCCACTTCTTATTTCTCTACGTCGATCTTCGAATACTTCCGCTTGACAGCCGCCGACACCTTCGCGTGTTCCGGCTTTCCGCTGGACCGGGCCAAGGCATCTCGCGCGTGCGCAGCATCCTCAATTGGGTAGCGCCGCGTCTTCGGAAAGACAAACTCCCCTTTAGGAAGTTCCTTCCGCTCCTCATACGTAAGCTTTGTCATCGTACCTCGCCCTTCCTGTTTCAGCTTGCTCGCCGATAGGATGAAAAAGCCTATTACTGATTTGCTTCTGCAGCCCGGACTACTTCATCTTCCTCTTCCAACTCATCCTCTTCCTCTTCTTCGGCAGCTTCATCATCCTGCGCTTCGTCGAGAGCGTCCTCTGCGCTCCTGTCCCGGTAGATTTGCTTGATCTTGTCCCCTTCCAGGATGTGAGCGACTCCAGCTCTGTTTTCATGCTCTTCGGGTGTTTCCGGAACCGCGCCGAGTTGCCGTGTACTAGCCTTCATGAGGTTGCCTCGCAGATGTCAGTTGCTTCTTGCAGACGGAGCGTTTTCGAAAAGAGCGGTATGAATTTGACAACTTCATGCCGCGAAGAAACACAGAAGCCAGTTTGGGGATTTTCGACTTACAATGTTGTTCCCAATTGCACAGCCGATTGAGATCGCTTTGGCTGACATGCGGTGCGCCTCTCGCATGGTTGTCTTCTGTGACGGAATACGAGGTAGTGTCCGATTGCTCAGCAGTGGCAGAGGGTAGGTGGCAGACTTTAAGGGAGATGAAGCCTTAGGCCGCAGTTCGACAGCCACGCACGTCAATCACGCATTGCTCGAACCAATCAGCCGCAATGCCCCGGAGAACCCCATCTCCACGCACCAGCAGTTTAGCGGGACGGAATCAATCAACTCAAAGGAGTAGATAAGCGCTTATGAAAGCTGCCATCTTCGATCCAGGAAATAGGAGCGCCGCGCTCCATTTGAGGATTGAGGATGTGCCTCGCCCGCAGGTGTCGCCGGGCTACCTGCTGTTGCGGGTGCTCGCATGCGGCGTATGCCGCACAGACTTGCACATCGTGGAGGGGAATCTGCCGGTGCTCCACCAACCACTGATTCCCGGCCATCAGATTGTTGGAGAGGTGATTGAGAGCGCCAGCGCGAATTTACCTTTGGCGACTCGCGTAGGCGTTTCTTGGATGGGTGGCACGGATGGCGATTGCTTCTTCTGCCAGCATGAAATGGAGAATCTTTGCGACCACCCGACCTTCACCGGCTATTCAGTTGACGGAGGGTTTGCCGAATATGCGCTTGCGCGAGAAGACTTCGCCTATCCCCTGCCGCAGGAGCTCGATGCAACCCATGTGGCGCCGTTGCTCTGCGCTGGCATTATCGGGTTTCGCAGCTTGCGGGTTGCGGGTGTGCAGCCTGGAGACCGCGTAGGGCTCTTCGGCTTCGGCAGTTCCGCCACGCTATCAATTCCAGTGCTCCATTCCTGGGGATGCGAGGTGTATGTCGTTACGCGGGGCGAAGCGCACCGTGCGGCGGCTGTCAGACTCGGCGCGACTTGGGTTGGTAACGAAGATGCCAGACCGCCAGTGGCGCTGGACTGTGCAATCACCTTCGCACCAAGCGGCAAGGTAGTAGTTGATGCACTTTCGAGCATTCGTAAAGGTGGGGTGGTGGCGATCAATGCCATTCATCTTGACCAAATGCCGGCCTTCGACTATGACAAGTTGCTGTGGGGAGAAAGACAGATACGCAGCGTGGCGAACATGACGCGAGCGGACGCACGCGATTTCCTTGCCCTTGCGCACAAGCTCAAAATTCAACCTCGCGTTTCTGTCTTTTCTCTGGATCAAGCCAACGAGGCACTGACGGCCGTGAAGGATGAAACGGAGAATGGATCGGCCGTCATTGTGCCATGAGCACAATGAGAGGCGCAGAAATGCTTGGCGCGCAGGTGCCGACCCCTACGGAGAAGAGGATGGAAGCACATTGACGATGGGCATCATTCTTTCGGTGCATGCGCTGAGTATTCAGTTCGACAATCGCAGTGTCATCCACAACCTCAGTTTCGCCGTGGATGCGGGTGATAACGTCGCGATCATCGGGCCTAACGGCGCGGGTAAAACCGTTTTGCTGAAGGCACTGCTCGGTTTGCTGCCCTCCCGAGGCGAGATCCAATGGTCGCCCGGCGTGAGATTAGGCTACGTTCCACAGAAAGTGGCAGCAGACCGCCAGATGCCCATTCGTGTTCACGATCTGCTTGCGGCAAAGGCGCATGTTCTGAAGTTGCCTCCCAGCAGCATTGATGCTGTGGCCACTTTGGTCGGCTTAAAGCCAGAGGTTTTAAACGCGAGCATCGGCATTATCTCTGGCGGGCAGTTTCAGAAAGTTCTCATCGCATTTGCACTACTCGGAGAGCCCAATGTGCTGCTTTTCGACGAACCCACTGCCAGTCTCGATGAACTGGCGGAAGAAAGAGTCTACGAGTTAGTGGAGCGGCTACAGCAAGAACGGCATCTCACGGTGCTTCTGGTCTCGCACGACCTCAGCATCGTTTACCGCGCGGCAAACAAGGTACTTTGCGTGAGCAAAGACATGGCCTGCTTCGGCCCTCCGAGAGAAGTGTTGACCCCTGCGACACTCGAAGCTATGTACTCGGCACCGCCGAAGTTCTTCTTACACCGGCATGGTCAAGAGCCCGAGACCCCACCCGCGGCGGCTAAGCATGACTGAGTCCGGAACCGTCTATAGCATCATCCTGGCGTTCTTGTTCGCCATCGTTGCCGGCTTGGTGGGCAGCTTCGCCCTGATGAAGCGAATGATCCTTGCGGCCGATGTCATCTCTCATGTCGCGCTCCCAGGCCTTGGCTTAGCCTTCTTGTGGCACTTCAATCCCTTACTCGGAGGCGGATCCACACTTTTCCTCGGGACACTGCTGATTTGGCAATTGCAGAAGAACGAAAGCTTCTCCACCGAGGTAGCCATTGGTGTAGTGTTCGCAGGCTCAGTCGCAATTGGAGCGGCCCTGACACCGAAAGAGGATCTTGTTGACGCATTTTTCGGCAAATTCGAGCCGATTTCGGGAGTTACATTCGTCATTGGTGTCCTGGCCGTTGCCCTGATTGTCCACTTTATCTTCAGATGCAAGAGCGCTCTGATATTGAACTTGTTCTCGCCCGAATTGGCGGCAGCAACTGGCATAAAACTTAATCGGCTGAATCTCCTCTTTCTGCTTGCCTTTAGCTTGACCGTTCTCATTGGGCTTCGATTCATGGGGGCGTTGCTCGCTGGAGCTTTGATTATCATTCCGGCCGCAACCGGCCGGCGCCTGGCCAACAGTATCGGGTTTTTCCTGCTTGCTTCCTCGCTCGTAAGCGTGTTGGCAGTAGGATTAGGCTTCCTGGTCAATACCTATGTACTCCGCAGCCTCAGCCTCGCGCCCACGATTGTGATGGCTTCAGCTCTCATTTTTTGCCTGAGCTTGATCAGGCCGAAGGCTTAGCGCATGAACTTGCTTTGGTGTTATCTGGAAGGGGGAGGGTAACGTCTGCACAATTCTTGCTGCGGATTCCCTGCACCAACCCGGCATGGGCCTTGCCGGGGAGGCTCATGAGATGTACCTGACCGTACGGGATTTGAATGCCTGGTCGCTCGGAAGCCTCGGATTTCCGTTCATCGTCCTCGTGATGCTCTGCACCAGCCGCCGCCTGGAATTCAAGCAAAGCAAAACTACGCCTCCAATGCTGCTTTGAGGTTTACTCGCGGAGAGTGCCGATCCTCTTTCCGTTTCTGCCGGTCTATTCGCTATTCGTTACAAAGCCCGAAAGTTCCCCGAAGATGATACCCGGCCAGGTCTGTACCGCTGGGCAACAGGCTACCTGGGTAGCCGATTCGTGCAATCGGAGCTACTACTGAGTTGTTTCCAGTACCTCCCCGTATCGGAATGGTCGGTCAGCGGAGCTATTCCAAAAATAGATCAGGATAATGACACTTGAAACTGCGGCGTAGGCACACCAAACGGATGTGAAAGCGTATCTCTTTACTCCGGTGACCAGCAGAAGGATTGCTAGGTTTACTGCACCAAAGATCACCATTGTCTTCACCTTTGAGAAGAACAACGAACCGCAGGTGGCGATGAGGTACAAGAGCGCAATGACCGTTTTGTTTGTGCCTTGGTTGATGTACACAATGCTGTTCTCTTTTACATACACTTCCAGGGGATAGGCTGCCAACGCCCATAGCGCATAAAGACCTATCGCCCCGCCGAGCACGAGGAACGGCAACATGCGCCTGCGGCTTTGTTGGTCCTTTTCGAAAAGGAGCACGCTCAACGGCAACAAAAATGGAAGCAGCCCTTGCGCATAGAGCATGTATGCTTCGCTCATATTGTGCATGACGTGAGGGGAGAGAGTCCCATCTAAGCCAAGCCAGACAAATCCCTCAATAAACTGATGAGCGGCAAAAAGCATTGGTATCGACGCGAAGAGTAGTTCGCGCCTATGCTTGACCTTTGACAGAGTTATAGCGCCAAGTCCTCCGAGGACTCCGCTACCGACAAAGTTTGCCGTCGCTGAAAAGCACATGGTTGCCCTTCTCGGTACCGTGATTTGTCGCCGCGGAAGGCGACATCCATCATGCAGTTTTCGCCAATGAACTGGAAAGAAACTGTGATCAGTTGCTCAAACCACCCTGAAACCGACGCGTTCGGATAGTGTTCATAATTCCCATTGTCATTTCTTAAACTGTCCTTCGGCATTTGCGCCGATCGAGTCGCTCTGCGTCAGTGCATTCAACATAGGGCAAGCTGAGCGTAGCCTTGCGCCTTCTAAATGGTCGCAGCTTGAAGATCCAGCCGATCATCGCCAAGGAATTCCTGGATCCGAGGCTCGGATGATCGCTCCATTTCCGCGGCTGTGCCAAAGAAGAGCGACCGGCCCTGGTCCAGAAAGAGAATATGATCGGCCAATTTTTCTGCAAGCCTGGTATCGTGCGTAACCACGAGGCTGGTCAGTTTGTATTGGACCTTCAGGCGCGCGATCAGGTCGCCCAACCGATGGGCCATCAGTGGATCAACCATGGTAGTAGGTTCATCATAAAGCACAGACTCGGGCTTCTCTGCGAGCGCCCTCGCAATTGCAACGGACCGTCTCATCCCCATCGAGATCTCAGCTGGGAGCCGATCGCGTTCAGCCAGGATTCCTACCATGTCCAACAATGAACCGACAGTTTCTTCAATCTGCGCTTCGTTGATCCCGCCATGCTCGCGCAGCGGGAACGCGACATTTTCACCCACAGTGAGGGAGTCAAAAAGGGCACCGCTTTGGAATACCATTGTGACCTTCTTGTGAATTTGAGCGAACTGTTGTTCAGAAAAGTCTGTGACGTCCTCGTGTGCGACAATGACTCTTCCCGAATCAGGCTTGAGAAATCCCATTAGAATCTGCAGACATACCGACTTGCCGACTCCGCTGCGCCCCATGATGCAGACCGTCTCTCCAGACATGGCCGCGAAACTCACATCGTCAAGCACCAGTTTCGATCCAAAAGACTTCGAAACCCTCTGAAGGCCAAGGTACGGACGGCAACGCTCACAGTTCCCCGACATATCTGCCTGCATGCCCGGGTCATCTATCAGCCTATTCTTCGGGCATTTGAGCGTAATCGTCATTGCGTGCCTTTCACACCGACTTAGACATAACAAGTCGAGATCGCATGATCGCGTTGAATAATTCTGGCTTTCCGTGACAACGAATCGTGGCCGCGGAGGAAATTGCAATCACAAAACGATGTTGCCGATTTTTCACTGGAGTATCAAGCAGCGGCCAGAGAGACAAATGCCACCTACAAGATAGGTTGACGCGCCACTGTATCAGGTCGATTCTTATGCCCCACTTCGCACTCTCTCTTTGGTGAGTTCATCGCGCCTTGGCCGCGGCAGGACTCTTTGCATGAGTACCCACGGGCACATAGAGCGATTGTCAATCCAAAATCCGACAAATGACTGTATCCAATTGACCAGAAGATCAGCTGCCCCTGATATGAAGATCACCAGCAGTGTCCATGGCCAGCCGATGCTGACCAGTTGACAATTCCTCGCTGAGTTTGGTCGGGAGGACACTTTGACTCTGACCTTCCTCGAATGAGTTGACAAAAGGGCGAGCCCAAGAATTCCTTGCGATCGGCAAGCATCTGCAATATGAAATCTCGATTGGGTAAATCCGGAAATCCGCGTGAGATCGAGTTGAAGTTTCACCTCCCAACTGGAAGCCGAATCGCGCTCGAAGCGAGCACTGCGCTTGCCGCCACCGAATCAAGACGGCATCATCTAGTGACGACCTATTTCGACACAGCCGACTACCAGTTAAACCGGACCGGGCTAACACTTCGGGTACGACGAAGCGGCAACACGCATACACAGACGGTAAAATCTCGAGCTACCGGCCGTGAGATAGCGACCAACCGCAACGAATGGGAATGGCGGATCGGGTCAAGCAAGCCGGATGTAGCCAGACTTGCGACAACCCGAGCTCTCTCGAAGGCTGCCGCCGCCATCAAGGGCAGCCTGCAGCCAGTATTCGTCACGGATATTCGACGGACCACTCGGCTTTTACATCTCGACGACAACACGGTCGTGGAGGTGGCAATCGATGAGGGGACCATCGAAGCAGGCCGCGCACGCGAGCCGGTAAGTGAGCTGGAATTGGAGCTCAAGAGCGGCAGCATTCTGCCTGTGTACGAGCTTGCCGCCGAACTACAGGCCTTGGCGCCGATGTGGATCTCGGCAGAGAGTAAGGCGGCGCGCGGCTGGCATCTACGCACCGGCCAGACGGAAGGCGGACAGCTCGGGCAGATGCCGAAACTGGAGAGGTCCATCAGAGCCGCGTTGGGGTTTCGCGAGATTCTTGGCGGTGCGCTGGGCCATTTGGTGGCCAATATCGCGGCGACTCTGCACGGTGACCCCGAAGCGCTGCACCAGATCCGCAGCGCAGTTCGGGAGTCTCGCGCTGTATTGCAGCTGTTCGAACCGCATCTCGATACCGCAGGCATGGAGAGTTTCAACGCAAGGCTGCGCCGCCTCGGAGAGATCCTTGGAGAGGCACGTGACTGGGACGTATTCTGCATTGAGACCTTGCCGGCGGCGATGGCGGATCTGCCAGCGGAGCGGCTGGAGGATCTTAACGTCGTGGCCGAGGTCGCGCGCATGTTTGCGCACGCTGTTTTGGCGGACACCCTGCGAGGAAGCGACTTTACCGCATTGGTACTTGAGTTGGCGATCTGGTCAGAAGTGTTGGCTACCCATCCCCATACGCTGGGAGACAACTGGACTTGTAAGCGCCTCGGCACCCTGGCACCTTCGTTGTTGGGCCGCGCCGCCGGCAAGGCAAAGCAACGGGGCCGGCACGCCGACTGCTTCTCGGTGACGAAGCGCCACGCATTGCGCAAGTCGCTCAAAAAGCTATGCTTCGATGTCGAATCCCTTGCCGGGCTATACGGCCCACGAGCGGTGAAGACTTACCGCAACCGATGTAAGGCGCTGCAAGAAATCCTCGGACTGGCCAACGACGCGGTAGTAACGAAGCGTCTTGCTCGCTCGCTTGTCAGCGCCAGCCGGCCGGACCTGGCGAAACCGGTGGGCGCACTGTCGCGTTGGAGTAAGCGGCGGGGCCAAAAGACCCTGCTGACTCTCAAGACCGCGCTGAAGAGTTTCCGCGCTGCGCCCGCGTACTGGTCCTAGACTAGACCTGCGTCTTCCCGGACTTTGCATTATCTTTTGGGGCGTCGTAAATCGCCCAATCTCTGTTCGTAAAGCGGGCATCCATCTTCAGTCGTAACGAGTCATGCAAGCTTTCAGTCAGTATTTTTGATATTCCCCGAGGCTACATTGCTTCGCTCAGATTGCCCCCTCGTATGTCGTCGAAGAACCTTGTGCGCCGCTGCAACACACTTTCAGCGGCGTATAAGTACATTGCGGCCGACCAGGTTTGCCAATCTCGGCCGCTTGGTTTGCCGGTTTGGGCATGAATCCATTCGTTGAAGCCCCACTCCGCTGCGTTCTCATGCCAGGGCTTGACCAGTTCTGTAAGAGCCAAGAGCTTTCGCTCTGCCAGATCCATCTCTCCTGCAGCAACGCACGCCGAGACGTAGAAGCCACAAATGAACGGCCACACTCCTCCGTTGTGATAATCTCCTGGCCGGTTATAGCGCTCGTATCGAGGTAGCCAATCCGCATGATGAGGCAGAATGTACGGAAACAGACAAGGCGGCAAATCCACAACAAGCTCTCCACGGCCCCGCATGGCCTCGCACTCGGCTTCAATCCACGCCAGCATGTTCGTTGCGTATTGAGGTGAAGCAATCCCTGTCAGAATCGCCAGGCTGTTGCCAAGCAAGTCAAAACGATCACTGCTCATGACTTTGTATGAATAGAGTGCGTAATAAGGCGCGGTTGGCTCAACAAGAGCCTCCTGCTCATAACTGTTCTTCAATTCGCCACTGACTTCCAGACGGCTCATTAATCCGCGCAGTTCCTCGGCCGACTCGTGTTCACCAAATAGTCGAAGATACGCATAGACGATCATGTTCACGTAAAGCCCATAACCCATCACATACTGTTCATCACGCCAATCGCTGGTGGGCAACTGTGCAACCATCACTCTGTCGTCGGGACTCTGGTACTGCATCCACTTCTTGGCCTTCTCTGCCGCTTCAAGGAGGAACTCCGGTTGGTTCCTCGATATTCTGTAGACGGCCAGCCCAAAGAGGAAAAGAGGCGTCGAGTCACTGGAACCGCGGTTAGCTGGATCGTGCGCAAGCGATGAGATATGGCCGTGCAACGTCTGATTATTGGCAAGCGCCACCAGCGTGCGCTCCAGAGCATCCGCAAGTTGCTCGTTGCCAGTGGCCAGAAAGCCGAGAGCTGAAACCATCAAGTCCCGAGTGTAGGGTTCCGGGTATCCCCAGCCTGCGGTTCGAGGTAGTCCTTCAAACGGTCCCTGTGCGTTATGCAGCAGGATTTGTAGAGCGGCCTCTTTAGCGAGCTCGATAGAAGCTAGCGACTTTTCGTCGAAAGACATAGACTCCTCGATGGCGTACTGGGTTGCGGCGAGCACTTGCGCCTGGTTGCTCTCTACTGGATACCCAATCGTCCGGAGATGATCTCCACAAATTGCCTTGCAACCCGGCGATAATCGAATAGCTCGACCACGCGCTTTCGACCCGCTTCTCCCATTCGGCGACGCAGAGCGCTATCCGTCATAAGAAGACGAAGGTACTCAGCGATGTCGGGCACGCTGGCTCTGTATTCCGCGGTGCGTGGATTTGGAAACACGATTCGATGACTTCTCTCGTAGTTGTGGCCTTCGCCGTAAAGTGCTTCGGTGATCTTTCTTTCCTCTGCGACTTTCGCCAGGAAGGCCGTCTCGCCATGCACCATCGTGTCGCGGAATGCCATGGCATCGATTGCGATCACGGGCTTTTCGCAGGCGTTTGCCTCAACCTGAATCATGCCAAAACCCTCCAGTCGCGAGGGTGCGGCGTAGATATCGCAGGCTGACAATAAATAAGGCATGAAATTCTGAGAGACAACATTGGTCGAGTAAATGACCTTTTTGCCGATGCCCAAATCTGCCGCCAGTTTCAGGTCGATAGCATTTTGTCGCTCTGTGCGGGGTTGAGGCCAAACCTTACAGACGTACCTCCAATCGGGGACCTCGCCATCGATCAGCGCCAATGCTTGCATGACCTCCTGAGCGCCCTTGGAAGCTCCGTCTCCCCCGGCGGTCAGAATCATCAACTGATCCTTCGATATTCCAAACTCCTCGCGGATCGATTGGACCTTCACGTCGTCCTGGCTATGCGGCTTGTATCGGTCCGTGCCGCAGCCCACGGGAAGAACCACGATATTGTCTCCCTTGATGCCGTCTCTGACGTATACCTCCTTCACCCAGTTGGAGGTGACCATGATCAGTGGCAGAGCATTCAACACTTCACGGTGTTCTGCGATATAACCATCGGCGACGAGCCACGGCACGGCCTTCATCCCAAATCGCTGCGGATGCAGGACCAAATGCGGCAGATGGCCCCAGAACCCCACGCCCACCACGATATCCGGCTGAAACCAGCGGTAATACCACTCCTTTTCTAAGTCCGATTCCAGGTGAACCGGGTGGACCTCTACGCCCATCTCGGACAGGCCCCTGCATAACAGTTCACCTTGCAGGGCCAAGCCTGCCGCCGGTGCCGGATATTCGCTCAATACGAGTACTTTCACGATTGCTGCTCCCTGATTGCCGTACGTTGTGCTGCTGCTGCTTGCGGTGAGTCAAAGCACCAGAATCCTTCTTCACGAGGACAGGTCCTCGCTTCCCAACTATCGATGCCATACCCGTAAACGTTTGTAATTAACCGACGCTTTTCAAGCCAGAGAGTTTCCGTCAGCACATCTCGACGATCCGCGTCGCTGCGAACCTGCGGCAAATACGCTCGACCGCCATCTTCGTAAGCAAACGACCACAGTCGATCTGTGCAGATGCTGCCAGATTGCCAAAGCTCTACAACTCCATGGCAGCATTCTTCATGGCGGCGATGTCGTGTATATTCTCCCCTTGGGCCATGAGTGAGAATTAAGCTGTAACTGTTTCCAGCCAATAATCGGGCTATCGTTGCCTGAATCTGTTCGGTTGGCAGCGGCACTTGGTCCGGCTCATCGTCCAAATCCGCCATCTCGCCCACCGCACCCAATTGCTCTAGAACCCGGCGGAATTTTGGTGCACGGTCAGGATCGGAAGCTCTGCAAAGAGTCACAACGCGCCAATCATATTCCGGATGGGCGAGTATGTATCCGCCGCACCAGAGCGTCTCATCATCAGGGTGAGCAACGACAACTGCAGCGTGTAGGTTCGGGCCGGACTTCTCCTCATCGAGCTTGACGGGGGGCATTGTTCTCCAGGGAAACCGTTAGAGTTGCTTATGTGTGAATCAATTCAGCACCGCGAATGTCAAATCTCTTTTTGACTTTGCCGCGCACAAATATTCCCATCTAAAACCCTTTCATAGCGGCGATGGACATATCTGGTCATTAAGGATCAGGACGGCAACTTCGCTCGTCCATGCCCCTTCTGGACGTTTAGGTGTCGGCAGAAATTCATATCTTTGTCGTCCGCAGTCTCAGCGCATTTCCAATCACCGATACCGAGCTGAAACTCATGGCGGCCGCCGCTATCATCGGATTCAGAAGCAAACCGAAAGCTGGAAAAAGTACTCCTGCGGCGAGGGGTACACCAACGGCGTTATAAACAAAGGCGAAGAATAGGTTCTCGCGGATGTTGCGCATCGTCGATTTGCTAAGATGACGCGCGCGGAGGATGCCGCGCAGATCGCCTTTCAACAACGTGATGCCGCCAGCCTCCATGGCCACATCGGTCCCGGTGCCCATGGCGATGCCGATATCAGCCTGGGCAAGGGCAGGCGCATCATTCACTCCATCGCCGGCCATCGCGACCACCGCACCCTTTCGTTGATACTCCTTGACCACCTCTGCTTTCGTTTGGGGCAACACGTCGGCTTTAAACTCGATACCAAGCCTATCGGCAACTGCCTTGGCGGTTGTAACGTTATCTCCGGTAACCATGATGACTTTCAGACCCGCCACCCTCAGTTCGCGAATCGCATCGGGCGTGGATTCCTTGATGGGATCGGAAACTCCCACGATTCCAGCGGCCTTGCCATCCAAGGCAACCAGCATTACCGTCTGGCCCTGTTTGCGCAGCTCTTCGGCCTGATCGAGAAGCGGCGCAGGATCAATTGAAAGCCCGCTGAGCAACGTTGCATTGCCAACAGTCAACTGCTTGCCAGAAACCGTTCCCGTCACGCCCTTACCGGTGACGGAATTGAATCCAGTCACATCGATCAGGGCTATGCTCTTTGCCTCGGCTCCTTTCAAGATGGCTGCCGCTAAAGGATGTTCACTGGAGCGTTCGAGGCTGGCGACAAGCTGCAACAGGCCGAATTCATCAATTCCCGGTTGGGAAATAACCGAACTTAGCTTAGGCTTCCCTTGCGTGAGTGTTCCCGTCTTGTCGATGATCAGTGTGTCGACTTTACCGAAGATTTCGAGTGC